>Ga0075424_100008313_pt1 | contig 10133 bp, 5 predicted proteins | sample SoiMethybrSBSTD3_FD_75301 | JGI IMG/M metagenome (GOLD analysis project Ga0075424, IMG submission 75301) | Bulk soil microbial communities from a Populus tree surrounding site in Tennessee, USA - Soil MetaG P. TD hybrid SBSTD3 | ecosystem: Environmental > Terrestrial > Soil > Tree plantation...
GGCCTCCTGGTCGCCGAGCAGGACAAGTTCGCGAACTTCCCGATTCAGGCGTTTCACCTGACGACGCACGACATCCCGCTCTGGGTCATCCTCGCTGCGCACACCGCGATCGCCCTCGGTACGGCAGCGGGCGGCTGGCGGATCGTCAAGACCATGGGACAGCGACTCACCAAGCTCAAGCCGTTCGGCGGCTTCTGTGCGGAAACGAGCGGCGCCGCGCTGCTCTTCATCTGCACCTACGCCGGGATCCCGGCGAGCACGACGCACACCATCACCGGCGCCATCGCCGGTGTGGGTGCCGCGCAGCGGCTCTCGGCGGTGCGCTGGGGAGTGGCGGGGCGGATCGTCTGGGCGTGGATCCTCACCATTCCCGCGTCGGCGGGGATGGCGGGGCTGGCTTATCTAATCCTGCGGGCGTTGCTGAGCTGACGTCACCATCTTCAAGTCGATCATCGGCACCCCTCCACGTAGTCCGTGAACACCGCCTGGGCAGCGGCGGCCGGTGGGCGAGGGGGGTGAACCCCAGGAGGTCGACGAGGCGGTTCCGTACCTTGTGTGGCCGGCTCACAGCCCCAGCACCTCCACCACTGCCTGCGCGATCGCGGCGTCCTGGACACCCACGCCGGTCAGGTCGGCCACCGTGATCTCACTCGCGCTCTCGCGTCCGGGGAGCCGGCCGGCGGCAAGGTCGCCGAGCTCCGCATAGACCTTGTCGCGGGTGACTGCGCCGGCCGCGATGGCGTGGTGCAGGTTGCCGTAGCGCTCCGTCTGGAACGCGCGGTCCGCCACCAGTTTGTCCGCCCGCGCGAGCACGGCCGGCTCGAGCTCGATCTTCTCGGGGCTGCCGGTTCCCACCGAGGTGATGTGCGTGCCGGGTTCCACCCACGCCGCCATCACGAGCGGCGTCGTGCTGGCGGTCGCCGTCACAATGACCCGGTGGTCGCGGACGGCGGACTCGAGCGCCGGGGCGATACGGGTCTCGACCGCTTGACCGAGCTCTCGCGCGAGCCCCTCGGCGCGCTCGCGCGTGCGATTCCACAGAGTGAGCCGGCTGAGCGGCATCTGCGCGACCATGGCCCGGGCCGTGAGACGGGCGAGCGCGCCGGCGCCCACCAGCAGAGCTTCGTGCGTGTCTTTGGGCGCCAGGTACTTGAGGGTCAGGGCCACGGCGGCCGCCGTCCGAAAGTCGGTGAGGTAGCCGTGCTCCTCGAGCAGCACGGCGGGGACGCCGGTGTCCGAGTCGAGCAGCAGGAACATGCCGTCGCCCGAGGGCAGGCCGCGCGCCCGGTTGCGATAGAACCCCGTCGCCACCTTGAGGACGATGTGTCGCCCGCCCGTGAGGTGCGCGCCCTTCACGTGGACTTCGGCCTGTTGCTCGCGGAGCTCGAGCACCATGGGGTCGGGGAGCGCGGCCTCGCCCTGGCCTAGCGCGCGGAAGCCCCGCTCGACGGCCGCGATCGCCACGCTGAAAGGGACCTTGTCCCGGAACGCCTCGAGCGGGACGACCCGCATCTCAGTCGGCAAACACGCGCTTCAGGCCCCGCTCGGTCTCGGCGAGCGCTTCCTGAAAGTGGTGCAACTCCTCCCCGAAGCCGAAACGGATGTGATGCGGCAACCCGAAGTGATCGCCCGGGACGAGCAGCACATCGTGCTCCGCCCGCATCTTCTCCACCAGGTCGAGGGCGCTGATCGCCTGGCGGTAGCGCACCAGACAGATCGCCCCCGCCTGCGGGGGGTGCCAGCTGAACGTGTCGCCGAAGCGCTTCAGCCACTGCTCGATCACCGGGTAGTTGGAGCGGAGGATCGCGCGGGTGCGCGCGAGCACCTGCTCCCGCACCCCGGGCGCGAGCGCCAGCGCGGCGAGGTGGTCGCTCGCGCCCGCCGGTCCGATAGTGGTGTAGTCGTGCCGCGCCCAAGCGTCGCCCGAAAACGCCGGGGGTGCCACGACCCAGCCGATCCGCAGGCCCGGCAGGCCGTACGCCTTCGAGAGGCCGTTCACGACGATCACCCGCTCGTAGCTGCCCCAGAACGACGGCGTCGTCGCGCCGTCGCGCTCCGCTCCCTGATAGACCTCGTCCGCGAGCAGCCACGCGCCGACTTCCGCCGCACGACTCACGATGGCCTGCCGCATCTCGTTCGAGAGCACGTGTCCCGTCGGATTGTGCGGATTGGTGACGACCACGAGCTTCGTGCCCGGCGTTATGGCGCTGCGCACCTCCTCGAGCGCGGGTTCCCATTGCGCTTCGGCGCGCAGCGTGAAGCCGCGCACCTGGGCCCCGAAGTTCTGGGCGAGCCCCCAGGTCTGGAGATAGTTCGGGAGCATCACGGCGACCTTGTCGCCGGGCTCGACCAACCGCCAGCAGACGACGAAGTTCGCTTCGGCGCTGCCGGTGGTGACCAGGATCTGCTCCGGCGACACCCCATCGTACAACGCTGCGATGCGGCGGCGCAGGAGGTCGGTGCCGTTCGACTGGCTGTAGCCCAGGCGGACGTCGAGCAGCGGCGCCGGGGACGCGCCGGCCAGGTCGAGCAGCTCTTTGATCGAGAGCGGATGCACGCCCGACTCGGAGAGGTTGTAGCGCACCCGGTTCTCCCAGGTGCTTTGCCAGCGCTCCAGCTCGAACGGAACGAACCGCACGGAACCTCCAGGGGCCGGGTGTTAGGTGTCAGGTGCCAGTAAAGTGAGGTCTGCCGGCGTTTCCAGCCAGTAATCCGGCCGCAGGTCCGCGAGATGCGAGCGGTCGAACGGTCCCCACAGGACGGCCGCGGTCTTTACCCCTGCGGCCTTGCCGCACTCGACGTCGTGGCGCGAGTCACCCACGAACACGGCGTCCGTGGCCGCCGCGCCCAGGCGCTGGAGCGCGGTGAGCACCGGCTCGGGGTGCGGCTTGGGATGCGTGACTTCGTCCGCGCCCACGATCACCTGAAAGGCGTGCTCGAGCCCGGCGACGCGGAGCCCGCGCACGGCGCCGCTCCGCATCTTGCTGGTCACGAGCCCGAGCGTCTTTCCGTGGTCACGCAGCGCCAGGACCGCTTCGACCACTCCGGCATAGGGGCGCACCATTTCGTCGTGGTGGGCGAGGTTGTAGGCACGGTACGTCGCCACCATGGCCTCGATCTCGACGGGGTCTTCGGTGAATTGGCGGAACTGTACCCACAGGGGGGTGCCGAGCCCGTGCATCCAGACGTCGTCCGACGGCTCGTGCCCGCGGTGCAGGCGCATGGTGTGGCGGTACGAGCGGAGGATGAGCTCGATGGAGTCGATGAGCGTGCCGTCGAGATCGAACAGGAACGTTGAGAGAGGCACGCCGGAAGGTAACTTTGAGAGTCGCAAACGCCCATGCACAATTTCGAGACCGTCCTCACCCTGCTCGTCGGCGTCACCTTGCTGGCATTGGTGGCGCGCCGCTTTCAGCTCCCCACGCCCGCGCTGCTCGTGGCCGGGGGCCTTGTGGTCGCCCTGGTCCCCGGCCTCCCGGTGGTGCGGTTCGACCCGCAGCTCGTGTTCCTGGTTTTCATCCCGCCGCTGTTGTACCGCGCGTCGTTGCTCGCCTCCTATCGCGATGTGCGCGCCAACTTTCGGCCGATCCTGTCGCTCGGCGTGGGGCACGTGCTGTTCGCCACGCTCGTGGTCGCCTGCGTCGCGCACTACGCGGTCCCGGAGTTGCCCTGGGCCTCCGCGTTCGCGCTGGGCGCCGTGGTCTCGCCGCCGGACGTGGCCGCGGCGACTGCGTTCCTGCGCCGGCTGCCGCTGCCGCGCCGCGTCGTGACCATCCTCGAGGGCGAGAGCATGATCAACGACGCGGCGGCGATCGTCGCGTACCGCATGGCGGTCGCGGCGGCGGTGACCGGCAGCTTCTCGCTCGGGGGCGCGGGGCTCCGATTCCTGTTGATGGGCGCGGGGGGCGTCGCGGTCGGTCTGGCGGTCGGATGGCTGATGGGGGCCCTGCGCCGTCACATTCACGACCCCGAGGTCGAGAACACCATCTCGCTGCTCTCGGGCTACGCGGCCTATCTGCCCGCCGAGCGCATTGGCGTGTCCGGGATCCTGGCGGTGTTCGCCATGGGGATCTACCTGGGGCGGGTCGGACCCCGGTTCGTGGCGGCGGACACCCGCGTGCAGAACGTCGGCATGTGGGACGTGGTGGTGTTCGTGCTGGAGGGGCTGATCTTCGTGCTGACGGGGCTCGCGCTGCGGCCCATTGTGGAGGGCCTGACCGCCGCAGCGGCGCTCGAGCTGGCACGCGCGGCGGGCTTGGTGAGCCTCGCCGTGATCATCGCGCGGCTCGGGTGGGTCTATTTTGCCGGAAATTTCCGGTGGCTGTTGGGCCAGTGGCTGCGGCCGCGCGAGCCGCGGCCGCGCTGGCAGTCGCTGACGGTCGTGGGTTGGGCCGGGTTGCGGGGCGGCGTCACGCTGATCCTCGCCGCCTCGATCCCCACCATGACGGCCGCCGGCGCGCCGTTCCCCGGGCGCGACACCATCATCGCCTTGTCGTACGCCATCATTCTCGTCACACTGCTCGGTCAGGGCTTCACGCTGGCGCCACTGCTGCGCTGGCTCGACGTGCGCGAGACGGGCGACGACGAGCGCCGCGAGGAGCTCGCGGCCCGCATCGACGCCGCGGAAGCCGCGCTCGCGCGGCTCGAGGAGCTCGCGTCGGAGTCGTGGATGCACCCGGACGCCCTGTCGCACACCCGCGATCGGTATCGCCATCGCACGCGCCATCTGCGGAGCCACGCGGATGGCGACCTCGAGACCGCGATAGAGGCCAAGTCCATCGCGCACCTGCGGCTCGCACGCGAGCTGCTCGCCGTGGAGCGAAAGGAGCTGCTCCGCCTGCGCGACAGCGGCGCGATCTCGGACGAGGTCATGCGCCGCGTCCAGCGCGAGCTCGACTACGAGGAGCTGCTGCTGCATCACGAGTAACCCTCAGCTGAGCACCACCGCGGCCACCAATTCGACGTGGGGCGCTTCGGCGCCGGGCGCCAGGGGCGGCAGGCGCTCGTGCCACGCCAGCACGTCGCGCACCGCGAGCGGTGCACGACGCGCCAGCAGATCTTCGAGGCGCAGCTCTTCCCCGGCCGTCATGCCGAGCGCGAGTCGCGACACGAGGCCATCGAGGCGGGCGAGGTCGGCGTGACGACGCTCCGTGGCCGCCCGCCGTGCCGCGGCGAGCACCCAGGGGATGAGCCGGCGACTGAGGCGATCCCGGTGGGCGGCACGCCAGCGCGCGTCTTCCAGCGCGGCGATCCGGGCACGGACGAGCGGCGCCGCTCGTCGGATGGCCCGCTCCAGCGCGGCGCGGTCGAATGGAGCGGGCTCCGCCGCGGCCGCCAGCTCGAGCAATCGCGTGGCGCGGGCGGGATCGGCCCGAACGCCCGCGTCCGTCACGACCACCGCTTCCACCTGACCTGCTAGTCGCACCACGAGCACGACTGCCGGCTCCGCCGCGGCGACCGTGGTGCAGGTCCCGGGCGCCGCGGGCGGTCCCGCGCGAGCGGCGAGGCGCTGCAACCGATCGCACCAATCGAGCCCGTGCGCGCCGGCGCCGGCGCGGGACTGCATGCGCCGCTTCGCCAGCAACCGGCGCTCCAGCGCCAGGGCGGCGGCGAGCGGCGGCGGCGGGAGGAACGTCACGGTCTCGATGCGCTCATGCGGCGAGCCGGCGCGGTCGATTCGGCCCACGCGCTGCGCGAGTCGCGCCGGGCTCCAGGGCAGATCGTAATGGATCACTCGCCCGGCGTCCTGGAGATTCAGCCCTTCGCTCAGGAGATCGGTCGCGATCAGGACGTCGGTCTCGAGCGCGCGGGCGGGACGGGGAGCGCCCTGGGCGTGCGGCGCGAACGCGCGGAGCACGTCCGCCCGCCGCACGGGCTCGCTTCCGAACCAGCCCCGCTCGCCGGTAACCGCGGCGAGCCGGTGACCGCGCAGCCGCCGCATCAGGTGATGCACGGTGGCCCGCGAATGGACGAAGACGATCGTCTTGCCCGCGCGCCCGTGGAGCCGGCGCGCGAGCGCGTCCGCCTTGGGATCGACCGGTGATGCGGCGAGCGAGCGCAGCCGCCGTACCAGATCGCGGTCGCGCTGCGTCGCAGCGCCGGGTCCGGGAGGCAGGATCAGTGGCAAGAACGCGAGCTGCAGGTCGTCACCTGCGGCGGGGAACAGCCGCCTGAAGTCGCGGCGGCCCAGCGCCCTCCCCTGCGCCGCGGCCGCGCTGCCCAGATCGAGGAACGCGTCGTAGCGAGCCAGGCTCGCGCGAAACGCGGGAAGGCTCGAGGCGAGCTGCGACAGGAGGAGCAGGCGAAACAGGGCCGCCGCCTCGCCACCCCCTTCGAGCTGGGCGATACCCGTCACGAGCTGCTGCAGCACCGGAGTCGGCGCCGCGCCGACGCGTATCGCCTCCCCGGCCGCGCGCTGGGGGAAGGGGAGCACGGTCGGCCCGGCGCCGTACCCTGCCCGCACTCGCTCGCGCGACCGCGACACGCTCAGCCGGGCGGCGGCGGCCGTCACGGCGTGCGGATCGGCGTCGCCCCGCGCTGCGCGGCTCAGGGATGGAACGCCCAGCGCGGTGAGGTCGTGGTCCCGCAGGAACAGCCGGAACAGATGAAACAGGTCGGCGATCCGGTTGTGCACCGGCGTCGCCGTGACGAGCAGTACGCGCGCCCCGACCAGCAGCTTCGCGAGGAGGCGGTAGCGGTTGGTGTCGGGGTTTCGGAAGCGGTGGGCTTCGTCCACGATGTAAAGGCGGTAGCGGGCGGTAGAGGGCGGCACAGGGCGGTAACAAGGCGCACTCAACGACTCATGGGTGAGGATGGGTGCCTCGGCCCCGTGCTCCGCGAGGAGCGCATGCCACTGGGCCACCAGCACCGCCGGCACGACCAGTGCGAACGGCTCGCCGAGCGCGAGGGCCACCGCGAGCGCGACATACGACTTGCCGAGGCCGACGGCGTCCGCGAGCAGGGCACCGCCATGGCGCGTCAGCATACCGACGAGCCGCTCCGCGGCGGGGACCTGGTGCGGGGCGAGCCACGTCGGCCAGGACGTTTTGCCCTCGAGCGCGAGCGGCGCGAAGTCGAGCAGCGCGCGCGCCCCGAGCGACGCGACCGCCGGCGCCGGGCCGACCGCCCCCGGCGCGAGGAGACAGGCGAGCGGCTCGGGGAGCGGGGCGAGGTGCTCAGAGAGGATCCGCGGCGGATGCATCCAGCGCACGGCGGTCCGCGGCTTCGAGCTGGTACATGTCGGCAATCGCGTCGTCGTCAGAGGCGCTCGCTTTCCCCTGTTCCGCGAGGGCGTGCCAGTGTGCGGGGCTCGCGGGTGGAAGGGGAAGTCCTCGCACGACGCGGGCGTTGAAGCGCCGGAAGCCACCGCGCGCGGTATCGGCGGAAAGCCGCGCAAGCGCCGTGAGCCAGCGCGAGTTGAAGAGCGCCGCCAGCGCGTACGCGTCGTCCGCGGCGCGGGTGACGATGCCGTAGACGGTGTTCAGCGGAACCACGCCGGCGTCGGGTACGACCGCCGCGAGGCGCCGCGCGAGGTCCGGCCAGATCACTCGGTGTGGGGCATCGGCCAGGGCGACCCGGAACAGCTGCCAGGCGGGGCCGCCGCGGTAATCGCTGCGGCGGCACAGGCGCTCGACCTGCGGCTCGAGGATGCGCGCCAGCTCGGCCGGGAGGCGAGCGAGCGGCCGGCCGTCTGGCCCGTGGGTCCACAGCAGGTGCGCGCCCGGCGTCGCCCGCCACGGCCGCAGGTCTCGACCGCGGACGACGGGCCGCGTGGCGGGCCCGGGTTGCGCGACCAGGAACACCTCGTCCGCCCCGGTCTTCACTCCGAGCTGCGGGCTCCAGCGATCGCCCACGGTCGCGCACACGGTTCGCAGGTGGCGAGCGACGCGGGTGGCCCCGGCTGCAAGGATCCATGGGCCGTCCGGCGTGAGGGCGCGCTGGGGGATCGCCGCGGCTCCGCTCTTGGGCCCCAGCGCCGTGGCCACCCGCTCGCGGCCCGTCGGCTCGAGCCGCACGGCGACCAGGACCATCGGATACACCGCGGCACCGAACGCGTCCATCTGTGCGACCGGGGCCACGCGCTCGAGGCGCGTGCTGGCGGCGAGCCGCCGCCGCAACGGCTCCGCATAGCCGCTCGACGCGAGCTTCGCAGGGACGAGCAGTGCCGCCGCTCCACCGGGCGCGGCCAGCTCCAGCGCGCGCTCCACGAACGCCACGGCGAGGTCGGGCAGGTGTGCGTAGCCCCGTACGCGCGCCGGCCGCCAAGCGGCATAGCGGGTCGCCAGCGTCTCCCGCACCTGGGCGGGCACCCGCTCGCCACGGACCCAGGGCGGGTTCCCGGCGACCAGGTCGAATCCCCCGCGCGCCAGGATGTCGGCGAAGTGGGATTCGAACGCGAAGAACGGGGCTCCGCCCTCACGTGACAGGCGGCGTGCCGCGGCCCGCAGCTCGCGGCGGCTCGCCCGCACGCGCCGGAGCAGCACGCGCTCCTCCGGGCGGAGTCCCCGCCGCCGTCCGAACAGGTCACGATCTTTTCCGGCGGCCACCAGCTCGGCGGCGCGCCGCTCGAGGTCCGCGACGGCGGCGGCGAACAGCCGCCGCGCCAGCGCCGCCTCGGCACCGGTGAGCTCGCCGAGCGCACGCCGCTTGGCCGGTCCGGCGAGGCTGAAGAGCGTACGCCGGGCGATGCCGAGCCGCTCGACCTCGGTCGCTGGGGCCGTGGTGGCCGCGGCACCGCCGCCCAGCGCGCGGGCCAGCGTGAGGGGGTCGAGTAAGGCGTCACCCTGACGCACATGCCCGTCGAGGTTCGGCAATGGCGCGATGCGGGCGAGGTCGGTTTCGTCCTGGTCCGGTACCAGGGCGAGCCAGAGACGCAGCTCGGCGAGCCGCACGGCCGTGAGCTTCAGGTCCACACCGAAGAGGGAGTGCGCCACGACGTCGCGACGTACCGTGGCGGCGGGTCCCTCGCCCGCGACGCAGCGCAGCTGCGCGAGCTCCTCCAGTGCGCCGAGCAGAAAGGCCCCTGAACCGACCGCGGGGTCGAGGACGGCGACCCGGCGGAGATCGGGCCGCGCATCGGGCGGGTCGCCGTTGTGCAACCAGCGCTCGGCCGCCAGGGGAGCGAGCCCGAAGCGATGGACCAGGATCGCAGCCAGGCCCGCCCGCACGATCTCGCGCACCAGGACGGCGGGAGTGTAGTAGCTGCCGCTGGCGCGGCGCTCGGCGGGGTCCATCACGCCCTCGAACACGCGGCCCAGCATGTCGGGCGCGACGCAATTGCCCCCGTCGTCCGTCTCGCGCGCCGAGAAGTGGAACCGCTCGAACAGCTGGTCGAATGCGTCGCGCCAGTCGGTGTTGCTCCAGCGGGCCGGGCCGTCACGCCGCTCCAGGGCGGTCGGCTCGAATAGCCCGCCGTTCAGGAACGGCAGCCGGCCCAGCGCTCGCGCCGCGGCCGTCCGCCCGGAGGCCGGCCGATTGAGGGCGCCGAAGCAGAGCGGATCGAACACGTGGCGGTGAAAGTGCTGCCGCCTGGCGACGCTCTCATCGAACCGGTGGATCAGGTAGCGCCGATCGCCATCCAGCCAACCCTTCGCCTGCACGAAGTAGAGGAACAGCACCCGGGTGAGCGCCGTCAGGGCCAGGGTGTGCCGGTCGGTCCTGCTGCGGGGCAGCGCCAGGCGATCCGTCAGCCGCTCCAACGTGACCCGGAACGCCCGGAAGAAACGTGGGGTGATCCCTTCGCTCGCGAGCGCTTCGCCGATCCGCAGGCTGAGCGCGAGCGACGTCTCCCCCGCGAGCGGGCTGAACCGCTCCAGCGTGTCGAGCGATCCCCCGGGCGGCCGCTCGAGTGGAATCGTGGCGAGGCGAACGGTGGGCCCTCCGCGGGCGCTGGCGCGCCAGCTCGCGCAGACGAGGCGCCGTGGCCCCGAGCCGAGCGCGCACGCGAGGCCCCGCTCGGCCTGCGCCGCCAGGCGCTGGGCCGCCGCGTGGACCGCCCGCTCGGGGTCGCGGGCCTCGAGCGCGAACACGCGGAACGCCTCGTGACGCGCCACCAGCGCCGCTCGGATTACACCCGCCGCCTCTGCCCGCGCCGGACCGAGCCAGGGTCCGGGTGGCACGGGCTCCCACGCCGC
>Ga0075424_100008320_pt1 | contig 10130 bp, 7 predicted proteins | sample SoiMethybrSBSTD3_FD_75301 | JGI IMG/M metagenome (GOLD analysis project Ga0075424, IMG submission 75301) | Bulk soil microbial communities from a Populus tree surrounding site in Tennessee, USA - Soil MetaG P. TD hybrid SBSTD3 | ecosystem: Environmental > Terrestrial > Soil > Tree plantation...
CGGGTCGCGGCACGCTCGCCGCCGCCGCCCGGGAGACTCGGCCGGTCGCGGCGGGCCCAGCCGAGGAACAGCAGCGTGACGATCACGCCGAACCCGACGCACGACACGCCGAGCATCACCCAGAACACGTCTGCGACCGATCGCTCCGGGTGCGACGCGGGGGCAACCGTGTTCTGGTTGCCCCCACAGCCTGCGAGCAGGGTCCCCAGCCCGAGCAAGATCCATGCTTGGCGCAGGCGCGGAGTCATTTCCCGCCACCGGGTTACCCGTCAGACTGCGCGCAACACCTCGTCCAGGTCCGGCCAGATCGTCGTGTCGATCTCGATCAGACGGCCGCCGAGTGAGAGCGGCATCCATTCGCCTGCGGCCGCACGCTGGGCGATCTCGTCAGCCGCTTCGCGATCGTAGTGCACGCGGTGGCGGTGGCTGTCGCGTGCGAGCAGTCGTTCGCGAAGGGCGGCCGGCGCCGCCGTGACGTAGACCTGAACGATGTCCGCGGGCGGTAGTCCGTCGAACCACGACCCGCGAAAGTTCCCTTCGGCGATCACCGACACGCCGGTGGAGATGAGCTCGCGCACGACCGCGAACTGAATCTGAAACGTCACGACGCCGAGCCGCTGCGACTCGTCGCGGCCGCCGTCGAAACCGAGTGCGTCGCCGAGCGTCTCCTTCAGCACGTCCTTCGCGATCAGTGGCAATCCGAGCCGCTCGCGGAGCGCTGCGGCGACAGTCGTCTTCCCGGCGCCGGGTGGGCCGGTGACGACGACCAGGCGAGGCAGAGCCGCCATGCCCGCATTGTCCGCTACGGCCGGCGCCTCAGCAGACACGTCTCGTGGTCAGACCAAAGCGCACGGAAGTGTGACGAGCGGCGCGATCAAGCGGCCTGACACCCCAGACGGGTGGCCACTGCGGACGCGTCCGGTGGTCAGACCACGTGGGTCTCGCGCGGCCGGGTGGACGCGCGCTGCGCTACTCGGCGAGGAGCCGGCGGAGGACGAACTGGAGGATGCCGCCGTGCTGGAGGTATTCGCGCTCGCGCGGGGTGTCGAGGCGGACGCGCGCGCGGAACTCCTTCTCGTCGGCGCGCACGGTGACCTCTTCGGCCTCGCCGTTCTCGATGCCGGTGATCGAGTACGTCTCGCGCCCCGTCAGGCCGAGCGACTCCGGCGACTCGCCGTTCAGGAACTGCAGTGGGAGGACGCCCATCATCAGCAGGTTGGAACGGTGGATCCGCTCGTAGGACTGGGCGATCACGGCGCGCACGCCGAGCAGGTTCGGCCCTTTCGCCGCCCAGTCGCGCGACGAGCCCGAGCCGTACTCCGTACCGGCCAGCACGATCGTCGGCGTCTCATCGGCGAGGTAGCGCTGCGACGCGTCGTAGATCGTCATCTCCTCGCCGCTCGGTACGTGCACCGTCCACGTCCCCTCCGATCCCGGCACGAGCTTGTTGCGGAGCCGAACGTTCGCGAACGTGCCGCGCACCATCACCTCGTGATTGCCGCGGCGCGCGCCGTAGGAGTTGAAGTCCTTGCGCTCGACGCCGTGCTCGATCAAGTACTTCCCGGCCGGTGAGTCGGGCCTGATCGACCCCGCGGGCGAGATGTGGTCGGTCGTCACCGAGTCGCCGAGCCAGACGAGGACATTCGCCCCCTCGACGTCCGGCACCGTCCCCGGCTCGCGCGCCATCCGGTCGAAGTACGGCGGCCGCCTGACGTACGTCGAGTCGGGAGACCACGCGAACAGCTCCCCCTCGGGCACGTCGAGCGACCGCCACGTCTCGTCGCCGGTGAAGACGTCCGAGTACGTCTCGGCGAACTGCTCCGCGCGCACGGACGATGCGATCGTGTCGCCGATCTCCTTCGCGCTCGGCCAGATGTCGCGGAGATACACCTCCTCGCCCTCGTCGGACGTACCGATCGGCTCCGTCTCCCAGTCGATGTCCATCCGCCCGGCGAGCGCGTACGCGACGACAAGCGGAGGCGATGCCAGGTAGTTCGCCTTCACCTCGGGATGGATCCGCGCCTCGAAGTTGCGGTTGCCCGAGAGCACCGAGCACACGACGAGATCGCCGTCCGCGATCGCCGCGGAGATCTCGTCGGCCAGCGGGCCAGAGTTGCCGATGCACGTCGTGCAGCCGTAGCCGACCGTGTTGAAGCCGAGCTCGTCGAGGTACTCGTGCAGCCCCGCCTGCTCGTAGTACCGCGTCACGACCTTCGAGCCCGGCGCGAGCGACGACTTCACCCACGGCTGGCGCTGCAGCCCCCGCTCGAGCGCGTTCCGCGCGAGAAGGCCCGCGGCGACCATCACCTGCGGGTTCGAGGTGTTCGTGCACGACGTGATCGCTGCGATCACGACAGAGCCGTGATCGAGCTCGTAGTCCTCACCCTCGACCGGCACTCGGTGGTGCCCCGGGGCCTCGGCCACCGCGACCTGCCCGGCCTCGTCCGGCATCGGCTCAGGCTCGCCGCCCGGCTGCTGCTCGGTCGTCGGGTCGGACGCCGGGAACGTGTCGGCGACCGCGCGGTCGTGCGAGCCGTTCGTGTAGTCGGCGCCGAAGCTGCCGAGCGCCTCGATGAACGAGCGCTTCGCCCGCGCGAGCGGCACGCGGTCCTGCGGCCGCCTCGGCCCGGCCAGCGACGGCTCGACATCGCCCAGGTCGAGCTCGACGACCTGCGAGTACGTCGCGTGATCGGACGGCTCGTGCCACAGCAGGTTCTCCTTGCAGTACGCCTCGACCAGCGCGACGCGCTCTGCGCTACGGCCCGTGAGGCGGAGGTAGTCGATCGTCACCTGGTCGACCGGGAAGAAGCCGCACGTCGCGCCGTACTCGGGCGACATGTTCCCGATCGTCGCGCGGTCGGCCAGCGGCAGCGCAGTGACGCCTTCCCCGAAGTACTCGACGAACTTCCCGACGACGCCCGTCTTGCGCAGGATCTCCGTCACCGTGAGCACGAGGTCCGTCGCCGTCGCGCCCTCCGGCAGCGACCCGGTCAGTTTGAACCCGACGACGTTCGGCACGAGCATCGAGAGCGGCTGGCCGAGCATCGCCGCTTCCGCTTCGATCCCGCCCACGCCCCAGCCGAGTACGCCGAGGCCGTTGACCATCGTCGTGTGCGAGTCGGTTCCGACGAGCGTGTCCGGGAACGCAACGCCGTCCCGATCGTCGACGACGCGCGCGAGGTACTCGAGGTTCACCTGGTGGCAGATGCCCGTGCCGGGCGGCACGACCTGGAACCCGCTGAATGCGTTCTGCCCCCAGCGAAGGAAGAGGTAGCGCTCGTGGTTGCGCCGGAACTCGAGCTCCACGTTCCGCTCGAAGGCCATCCGCGACGCGAACGCGTCGACCTGCACCGAGTGGTCGATGATGAGCTCCGCGGGGATGAGCGGGTTGATCTTCGCCGGGTCGCCGCCCAGGTCGGCCATCGCGTCCCGCATCGCGGCCAGGTCGACGAGCGCGGGCACGCCGGTCAAGTCCTGCAGCAGGACGCGCGACGGCGCGAACGAGATCTCCTTCGACGGCTCCGCCTTCGCGTCCCAGGTCGCAACGGCCTCGACGTCGGCCTCGGTCCCGTTCCGGAGGACGTTCTCGAGCAGCACGCGCAGCGTGTACGGAAGCCGCGCGATGTCGTGGCTCGCCTGCAGCTCGCCCAGCCGGAAGATCCGGTACGTCCGATCTTCGACGGTGAGGGTTGACGGCTCGGCCACGCCTCGATTCAACCAGACACGGTCCGGCCGCCGCGCGCCTGGGTGAGGCGTGAAGAGGCCGATCCCGGCGACAATTGCCGAGACGACCTCGAGAAGCGGCGCTCGAGCCTTCGCGCCCGCTCTTCTGCCCCGTCCGTATCGAGATCTCCGGGCTCGCGAGCGCCGGCGCGGTCCATCAGAGGAACTGCTTGGCGAACTCGATGAAGGCTTCCTGGTCTTCTCCGACGTTGTGGAGCGCTACGTGCGTGAAGCCCGCGTCTGCGAACTCGTCGATCTTCGCGCGCCACCTTCCGGGATCGTCGCCGAACACGACCGACCCTTCGAGATCCTCCTCGCGCACGAGCTCCGCCGCTGCTTCGAAATCACGCGGCAGCGCGAGCTCGGTGGAGAGGTCGCCGCCGAGCGCCGTGTTCGGCTGTCGTTCCTTCGCGGTCTTCCGCGCCTGCTCCTCGCTCGCCGCGAACGCGCCGGCGACCTTGCCGTAGATCGGGCCTGTGCCGCCTGCGTCCTTGAAGATCTTCACGATCTCGCCGTCGGGTGACGTGTTCATCGTGCCGTCGCCCTTCGCGGCCGCGAGCTTCGCCGCGTTCTCCGCTTTCGCGGCGATGATGATCGGCGGCGGGCTCTCGGGTGCGTCGTAGAGCTTCGCCTGCTCGACTGTGTAGTGCTTGCCGCGATACGTCTCGTAGTCGCCGCCGAAGAGCGCGCGGATGACGTCGACCGCCTCGTCGAGCATCTCGAGCCGCTCGTCCGCGCGCGGCCACCTGTCGCCGAGCACGTGCTCGTTCAGGTTCTCGCCGGTCCCGACGCCGAGGAAGAAGCGACCTCCCATCAGCGCCTGCGCGGTCGCTGCGGCATGCGCGACGATCGCCGGGTGGATGCGGATGAGCGGGCAGGTCACCGCCGTGCCGAGCTCGACGCGCTCGGTCGCCTCCGCGATCGCCCCGATCACGCCCCACACGAACGGGCTGTGGCCTTGGGCGTCGACCCACGGGTGAATGTGATCGGAGATGAGGAGGTGGCCGAAGCCCGCGTCCTCGGCGCGCTTCGCGTTCTGCACGAGGTCGCGCGGCGACTGCTCCTCCGAGGCGAGCCAGTACCCGATGTTCATGGCAGCGGCGTACCGAGCCGGTGCACTCGTAAACTCGACGCCGATGGCGGAGCGTCACATCGTCGGTCTGGGCGGCGGCGGGGACACGGAGGAGCAGACGAACCTGCTGTACGACTACGTGCTGGCGCTCACCGGCAAGAAGCATCCGCGTCTTCTCTACGTCCCGACCGCGATCGCCGAGAGCGCCGACGGAATCGTGACCTTCTACGAGTGGTTTCGTGGGCGAGCCGAGCAGTCGCACCTGCGCACGTTCCCCTGGCCGCCCGCGAGCCTGCGCGAGCGGATCCTCGAGCAGGACGCGATCATCGTGAGCGGCGGCAACACGGCCAACATGCTCGCGATCTGGCGGGTGCACGGCATCGACCAGCTCCTGCGCGAGGCGTGGGAGAACGGCGTCGTGCTCTGGGGTGCGAGCGCGGGGATGATCTGCTGGTTCGAGGCCGGTGTCACCGACTCGTTCGGGCCTCAGCTCGAAGGCATGGACTGCCTCGGGTTCCTGCCGGGGAGCGCGTGCCCGCACTACGACGGCGAGGAACGGCGCCGGCCGCGTTACCGCGAGCTGGTCGACGGGGGCTTCCCCGAGGGGGTCGCCGCCGACGACGGTGTCGGCATCCACTACGTGGGTACAGAGATTGCCGAGGTCGTCACCTGCCGCCCCGGCGCAGCCGCCTACCGGGTGACCCGCGACGGCGAGGAGAGGCTCGAGACGAAGGAGCTGCGATGAACTTCCAACGCGCGGCCGAGATTCAGGTCGTGCTCGAGGGGATCGCGCTGCCTGCGAGCCGCGACGAGCTCGTGCGGTACGCCGCGCAGTACGACACAGCCGCCGCTGCGGAGCTGGAGCGACTGCCCGAGCGGGAGTACGAGCGGCTCGACGAGGTCGGCGAGGAGCTCGCTCCGACCAAGCCGGCGCGCGCGTCGGCTGTTCTCCTCCCCCGTGAGGAGAGCGGGGAACCTCCCGGCGGCGAGGACTACGTCAAGGCGCGTTCGGAGGACACGGGCCGCGTTGGCGTAAAGCCGTTCTCTCCTTCTGCGGGATGACCGTGTAGCGCGGATCGCGCGCCGACTGGAAGCCCGCCTTGAAGACCGACCAGCGGAGCGCGAGCTCGCCGGCGAGGATGAAAGCGCTTGCTGTAAGCGCTACCGGCCGGCTCCGCCGTCCGCGGAGCGCGAGCAGACCGGCCCCCACGGCGGTGCAAGCCTTCGAGATCTTGGCGTACCTTCCGGCCTGGTCCTGTCCGTACACCTCGCCGACGAAGCCGAGGCGCGACTGCATCGCCTTCATCAGGCCCAGCTCGGCGAGGACTCCGCCCACGGCGGCACGGCGGGCGGGGCCTGCGAGCCCCGGCGGGGTGACGAGCGCGGCTGCCGCGCCGGCGCTCGCGACGGCGCTCGCTCCGAAGAGCCACGGCAGCTCGTCGCGGGCCTCGCTCCACACCGGGATTGCGGTGTTGGCGAGCAGCGCGCCGGTGTACGTCGCGAGCGGCGGCCCGGCCGCGATGGAAGCGATTTCAGCAAGCGCTTTCACTCGTGGCAGCTTCCCGAGGAGCTCGAGGACGGCGGCCGTCGTCGACGCACCGCCCGAGACGCCGAGCGTCCAGCTGCCGACGCTCATCGGCGACGTCACCTTGAAGACGCGGAACATGTTGAGGAACCGCTCAGGCCGCCCGAGATCCGAGATGAGGAGGACGGGCGAGATGATGTCGGCGGCCGCGCCCACGTAGAGCGCCGACTTCGCCAGCCGCTCGTTCCCTGCGAGGCGCGCCGCCCCGTGCAACACGCTCGAGGCGCCGGCGAGCCCGCCGGTGAACAGGTAGTAGGGGATCTCCGGCCGCCACACCGGCTCCTTGACGATCGGCCGGCCGTAGTAGCCGTCGTGGGCGTCGGTCACTCCGCGCCTCCCACGAGTGCAGCCACGACGCCGACGACGAGTGCGCCCGCCGCGAGGGCTGTCTGCTTCCAGAGCCGCGGGAGGTGCGCGGTCGGCACGACCGGATCGGGCGGCAGGCCGTACACCTCCGGCTCGTCGAGGAGGAGGAAGAACGCGCCGAACCCACCGACGCCGTCGCCTGGGTCGTGCCCGTAGAGCCGCGGCGCGTTCCACCGCTCCGCCTCGAGCTTCGCGAGCCGCTGCTCCGCGCGCTCGCGCAGCTCGTCGATTTCGCCGAACTGGATCGAGTCGGTAGGGCACGCCTTCGCGCACGCCGGCTCGTGCCCGCCCTTCAACCGGTCGTAGCAGAGCGTGCACTTCCAGACGCGACCGTCCTCCTTCTTGCCGAACATCGGCAGGGCAAGAGGCGCGTCCTCCGGGCGTCGCGGCAGGTGGCGCTTGTCGAGCACGCCGAACGGACACGCAGGCACGCAGTAGCCGCAGCCGTTGCAGACGTCCTCCTGCACGACGACCGTGCCGAACTCGGTCCGGAAGAGCGCGCCCGTCGGGCATACGTCGAGGCAGCCCGCGTGCGTGCAGTGCTTGCAGACGTCCGACTCCATGAGCCAGCGCAGCGGCTCCGGCTCGGCATCGGCCGTCGCGAAGTCGCCGGCGTCGAGCCTGAGCGGCTTGTCCTGCTCGATGAACGCGACGTGCCGCCACGTGTTCGCGTCCAGTTGGCCGGTGTTGTCGTAGCTGTGCCCGAGCCAGTCGGCGCCGTCGGCGGGGACGAGGTTCCACTCCTTGCACGCGACCTCGCAGGCCTTGCAGCCGATGCAAACGCTCGTGTCGGTGAAGAAGCCCATGCGTGGCTTGGCTTCGGCGCCGTAGGACGCAGGAGCAACCGTGCTCACGACGCGCGCACCTGCGCCATGAACTCGACGAGGCGCCTGCCGCGGGGACGGCGCCCGGCACGGATGTCGCACGTGAAGGCCTTCGCCTCCTGGATGTGCACGTTCGGGTCGAGCGCCATGTGCAGAAGGTCGTTCGCGGCCCCGCCCGTCACGAGCCCGCGCTGGCCCCAGTGGTACGGCAGCCCGACCTGGTGCACCAGCCGGCCGCGGACGCGGACCGGCCGCATCCGCTCCGTCACCATGACCCGGCCCTCGATCGCGCTGCGCGCCGTGACGACGGTCGCCCAGCCCCCGTGGCTGAGCCCGCGCTCGCGCGCCAGCTCGGGGTGCACCTCGACGAACATCTGCGGCTGGAGCTCCGCCAGGTACGGCAGCCAGCGCGACATCCCGCCGGCGGTGTGCTGCTCGGTGAGGCGATAGGTCGTGGCGATGTAGGGGAAGCGATCGCTGCCGACCGGGTTGTACGGATCCTCGGGAAGGTCGTTCGTCTCGCGTCGAGGGTTCGAGCGTTGCGCGTACAACGGGTTGTCGAACGGCGACTCCTGCGGCTCGTAGTGCGTCGGCAGGGGGCCGTCCTCGAGCCCTTGCGGCGCGTACAGCCAGCCAAGACCGTCCCCCTGCATGATGAACGGGTGGTCGCCGCGGATTGCCTCCGGGCCTTCCGCGCCCTCCTCCGGCCGGTAGCTCGGCGGCTTCTGCTCGTCGAAGTCCGGCGTGTCGGCGCCCGTCCACTTCTCCTGCTCGGGGTCCCACCAGACGAGCTTCTTGCGCTCCGACCACGGTTTCCCGTCGGGATCGGCCGACGCGCGGTTGTAGAGCAGGCGGCGGTTCGCCGGCCATGCCCAGCCCCAGTCGGGCGCCGTGTAGCTTTGCTGCCAGTGCGGCTTCCGGCGCGCGGCCATGTTCCGGCGGTCGGCGAAGACGCCGCAGTAGATCCAGCAGCCGCAACTCGTCGAGCCGTCGGCCTGCAGCAGCTTGTAGGCGGCGAGCGGCCGGCCCTTGTCGTCGGAGCCGTTGATCTCCGCGAGCACCGCCTCTGCGCTCGGCTCCTCGTGCTCGCCCATCGTCGGGTACTCCCAGGTGAGATCGAGGACCGGCCGGTCGCGCTCACGGGTCGAGCCCCGCAGGCGCTCGCGGATCATCCGGCCGAGGTGGTAGTAGAACCAGAGCTCGGAGCGGCAGTCTTCCTTCGGCTCGACCGCCTTGAAGTGCCACTGCAGCAGTCGCTGCGTGTTCGTGAACGAGCCGTCCTTCTCGACGTGAGTCGCCGCCGGGAGGAGGAAGACCTCCGTCGCGATCTCCTCGGGCTTCAGCTCCCCCGACTCGACCTCGGGGCTGTCGTACCAGAACGACGCCGTCTCGATCTCGACGAAGTCGCGGACGACGAGCCAGTCGAGCTTGGCCAGGCCGCGCCTCTGCGCGCCGCCGTTCGCCGAGCCGACGGCGGGGTTCTCGCCGATCACGAAGTAGCCCTTGACCTTGCCGCGCAACATCTGCTGCACGGTCCAGTAGTGCGAGTTGTTGTCGTCGATCCGCGGCAGGTAGGAGAAGCAGAACTCGTTCTCCTCGCGCGCGGCCTGACCCCACCATGCCTTGAGGAGCGAGACGACGTACGCGTCGAGCTTGCTCCACCAGCCCGCTTGCGTCTTGTGGAACTCGAGCCATTGGTCGAGACGCGTCGCGTCTTCGGTGTGCGGCATGTCGATGTAGCCGGGCAGTGTGTTGTAGAGCGTCGGGATGTCTGTTGAGCCCTGGATCGACGCGTGCCCGCGCAGGGCCATGATCCCGCCGCCCGGCCGGCCGACGTTGCCGAGGAGCAGCTGGATGATCGCGGCGGTGCGAATGATCTGAACGCCGACCGTGTGCTGCGTCCAGCCGACGGCGTAGGCGAACGCTCCGGTCTTCTCGCGGCCCGCGCTCGCGCACAACGCCTCGGCGACGTACAGGAAGTCCGCGACGGAGCAACCGCAGGCGTCCGCGACGAGCTCCGGGGTGTAGCGCGCGAAGTGCCGCTTCACGATCTGGAAGACGCAGCGCGGATGCTGCAGCGTCATGTCCTCGGCGGGAGGCACGCCGCCGCGCACCATCGTGCTGCCGCCGCCGTGGCCGGCCTGCTCCCCCTTCGGCGGCTTCCCCTTCTTCAGCTCCATCCCCTCGTAGCGCCAACTGCGCGTGTCGTACTCGCCCTTGGCGGGGTCCCACCCGGAGAAGAGGCCCTCGAGATCCTCGGTGTCCTGGTACTCGTCGTCGATGAGCACCGGCGCGTTGGTGTATCGCTTGACGTACTCGTCGAACCAACGCTCGTGCTCGATGATGTAGTTGACGATTCCGCCGAGGAAGGCGATGTCGCTGCCGGCGCGGATGCCGACGTGCTTCGTGGCCAGCGCGCTCGTGCGTGTGAAACGCGGATCGACGTGGATCACCTCCGCGCCCCGCTCGCGTGCCTCCACCACCCACTGGAAGCCCACCGGGTGGTTCTCGGCCATGTTCGACCCCATGATCACGATGCAGTCCGAGTTCATGAGGTCCT
>Ga0075424_100008321_pt1 | contig 10130 bp, 7 predicted proteins | sample SoiMethybrSBSTD3_FD_75301 | JGI IMG/M metagenome (GOLD analysis project Ga0075424, IMG submission 75301) | Bulk soil microbial communities from a Populus tree surrounding site in Tennessee, USA - Soil MetaG P. TD hybrid SBSTD3 | ecosystem: Environmental > Terrestrial > Soil > Tree plantation...
GGTTCGACGAGGCCGACCGTCGGATGGCCGAGGAGATCGAGATCGTGAGGAGCCTGGCGGCATAGGAAGACCGAACTGGTCGCGGACCTGAAAGATCCTCGCCCCATCAATCAGTGACGCAGCCTTCCGACGCGGGCTTCACCAGCCGGATGTACTTCGACAACACGCCCCTGGTGGCCTTCGGCGCAGGCGCTTTCCATGCTGCGCGACGCTTTGCGAGCTCCGCGTCGCTGACGTCCAGATGAATCTCACACTTTGCCGCGTCAATGGTGATGTGATCGCCGTCGTGCACGAGACCGATTGGCCCGCCGTCAACCGCTTCGGGCGTGATGTGGCCGATGATGAAGCCGTGCGAGCCGCCCGAAAAACGTCCGTCGGTCAGCAGCGCAACATCCTTGCCCAGCCCGGCGCCCATGATTGCGGAGGTCGGCGTCAGCATCTCCGGCATGCCAGGCCCGCCCTTCGGGCCTTCATACCGAATCACCACCACCGAGCCCTTCGCGATCTGACCCTTCTCGAGACCGTGAAGCATGTCTTCCTCGGAGTCGAAGACCTTCGCCGGACCTGAGAAACGCTCGCCTTCCTTGCCGGTGATCTTCGCCACTGCGCCGTCCGGCGCGAGGTTGCCGCGCAGGATTCGCAGATGGCCGCGTGGAAACACGGGGCTTTCGATCGGCTGAATGACCTTCTGTCCAGCCTTGAGCGGCGGCACGTCCTTCACATTCTCCGCCAGCGTCCTGCCGGTGACGGTCATACAGTCGCCGTGGAGGAAGCCCTTCTCGAGCAGGTATCGCATCAGGGCCGGCGTGCCGCCCGCTTCGTGCAGATCTTCCTGCACGTAGGTTCCGCTTGGCTTCAGGTCCGCCAGCAGCGGCACGCGATCGCTCGCGCGCTGGAAGTCCTCCAGGGACAGCTTGATGTCGGCCGCCTTCGCCATCGCGATGAGATGCAGCACCGCATTGGTCGATCCGCCAACGGCCATCACCAGCACCAGCGCGTTCTCGAACGACTTCTTCGTGACGATGTCGCGCGGCTTCAGATCCTGTTCGAGCAGTGCGAGTATCGCGGCGCCGGCGCGCCTGCACTCGTCCTTTTTGCCTGGATCTTCCGCGGGCGTCGATGCGCTGTACGGCAGCGACAGGCCGAGCGCCTCGATGGCGGTCGCCATCGTGTTCGCGGTGTACATCCCTCCGCAGGCTCCAGCGCCGGGACACGCGTGCGTGACGATATCGAGCCGCTGTTCATCGGTGATGACGCCGGCGAGGTACTCGCCGTAGGACTGGAACGCGGAGATGACGTCGCGCGGCTTGCCCTGCGCGAAGCCAGGCTTGATCGTCCCGCCGTAGACCATGATGGCCGGACGGTTCAGCCGCAGCATCGCCATCACCGATCCGGGCATGTTCTTGTCGCAGCCCGGGATGGTGATGACCGCGTCGTACCACTGTGCGCCGACGACGGTCTCGATCGAGTCGGCGATGAGATCGCGCGAAGGGAGCGAATAACTCATCCCCTCGGTGCCCATCGAGATGCCGTCGCTGACCCCGATCGTGTTGAACCGCAGCCCGACGAGCCCCGCCGCCTGCACACCTTCCTTGACATAGGCGGCGAGCTTGTCCAGATGCATGTTGCAGGTATTGCCCTCCCACCACATGCTCGCGATCCCGACCTGCGGCTTCTGGAGGTCGGTGGGCGTCAGGCCCGTGCCGTACAGCATCGCCTGCGAGGCGCCCTGGCTGCGCGGCTGCGTGATCCGTGAACTGTACTTATTCGCTGCCACCAGTCACCGATACCTAATAGCTGGTCCCTGGACCACACGTGACACCAGACACCCGATACCTGACATCTACGCCGTTACCGGCGCCGGGATATTCACCGGATCCAGAAACGGCATCATCGAACGCAGCTTCGCGCCAACCACTTCAACGGGATGCTTGGCTTCTTCAGCGCGCATCCGCCTGAAGTTCGGCAACCCCGCCTCGTACTCGGCCATCCACTCGTTGGCGAACTTTCCTGACTGGATGTCGGCGAGGATCTGCTGCATCGCCTTCTTCGTTTCAGCCGTCACGATCTTTGGACCGGCGGTGTAGTCGCCCCACTCCGCGGTGTCGCTGACCGAGTAGCGCATGTATGCCAGGCCGCCGCGATAGAACAGATCGACGATCAGCTTCAGCTCGTGCATGCACTCGAAGTACGCGATCTCCGGCTGGTACCCCGCGTTGACCAGCGTCTCGAAGCCGGCCTTCATCAGCGCGCTGACGCCACCGCACAGCACCGACTGCTCGCCGAACAGATCCGTCTCGGTCTCTTCCTTGAACGTCGTTTCGATGATTCCGGCGCGGGCACAGCCGATGCCACGGCCGTACGACAACGCGAGCGCCTTTGCGTTGCCCGTGTAGTCCTGATGCACCGCTAGGAGGCCCGGAACACCGCCGCCTTCCGGAAAGATCTCGCGCACGCGATGCCCCGGCGCCTTCGGCGCAATCATCGTGACATCAACGTCCTGCGGCGGAACCACGAAGCCGAAGCGGATGCTGAGGCCGTGCCCGAACATCAGCATCTTCCCTTTCGTCAGGTGCTGCTTGATGTCGGCGTTGTAGACCTCTTTCTGCTTCTGGTCCGGAATCAGAACCATCACCACGTCGCCCCAGGCGGACGCCTCGGGCACCGTCATCACGCGCAATCCGGCGTTTTTCGCCTTCTGGATCGACTGGCTGGTCCGGGGCAGTCCAACGACGACGTCCACGCCGCTGTCTTTCAGGTTGAGCGCGTGCGCGTGGCCCTGTGATCCGTATCCGATGACCGCGACCTTCTTCCGGCGAATGAGGTCGAGATCGGCGTCCTTGTCGTAATACATCGTCGCCATGACATGCTCCTGAAGTCAGGCGGACCTGAAGGTCCGCCTCTCCGTGCTATTAGGGTTGACGAGCCTCTAAGAATAACGGATTAGCCGGCGGCGGAAAGCGCGGTGTCGCCCCGCCTCATCGCGACCTGGCCGCTGCGGACCATTTCGATGATCCCGAGCGGCTCGAGCCGTGCAATCACGGCGTCGACGTGCGGCGGCTCACCCGTAATCTCCAGCGTCATCGTCTGCTCGCCGGTATCGACGATATGCGCGCGCGTTTCGTCGACGACGCGCAGCAGCGCGGCGCGGTCGTGGCCGGCGACAGCCACCTTGACCAGCGCGAGGTCGCGGGTGACGGCTGGAACGGCGCCGAGGTCTTCAACCTGCAGCACGTTGACGAGCTTGTACAGGTAGGCGATGACGCGCTCGACGCTCACCTGATCGCTGTCGATGACAATCGTCATCCGCGAGATCCCAGGTTCGGCCGTGTGGCCGACGCTCAGCGATTCGATGTTGAAAACGCGGCGGCGGAACAGCGATGCCACGCGATTCAGCACACCGGGTTTGTCTTCGACGAGAACGACGAGGGTGTGTTGCATGGGTTAAATGGGATCGTCCGCGGTTTCGACCAGCACGGGGCGCTCGGGGCGGCGGATCATCGCGTCCAGATCCGCGCCTGCCGGCACCATCGGATAGACGCTGTCTTCCTGCTCGACGCGGAAGTCGATGACGACGGTCCCCTCCGCGCTGCGCGCACGCTGAACGATGTCCTCGAGACCAGGACGGTTATCCACACGCAGGCCGAGCAGTCCGTGCGCCTCGGCGATCTTCACGAAGTCCGGACTCTTCAGCGGCGTCGCCGCATACCGCCGCTCGTAGAAGAACTCCTGCCACTGCCGCACCATCCCGAGATAACCGTTGTTGATGATGGCGACGTTGACCTTCACGCCTTCCTGCGCCGCGGTGCTCAGCTCCGCCTGCGTCATCTGAAAGCCGCCATCGCCGACAATCGCCCACACTTCCGATTCCGGCTTGGCCATCTTCGCGCCGATCGCTGCCGGCAGGCCGAACCCCATCGTCCCGAGCCCGCCCGAGGTGATCAGCGTGCGCGGCTCGTTGTGGCGGTAATACTGCGCTTCCCACATTTGATGCTGACCGACGTCGGTGGCGATGATCGCGTTGCCGCTCGTCAGCCGCCAGATGTCGTTGATCACGTGCGCCGCGTAGAGGTGCCCGTTGTCGGGCAGGCGCTGGATGTCGCGCACCGCGGTGTCGCCCTTCATCGACGCGATGTACTTCAACCATGGACCGTGAGTGATCGGCTCGAGCATGTCGAGCAGATCGCGCAGCGTCTCCCGTAAGTCCGCAACAATCGCGGCGTCCGCATGGACGTTCTTGTTGATCTCCGACGGGTCGATGTCAACGTGGATCTTCTTCGCGTGCGGGGCGTAGGTCTTCAGGTTGCCCGTGACGCGATCGTCGAAGCGCATGCCGAAGGCGAGCAGCAGATCCGCTTCCTGGATCGCATGATTGACCCACGCTTCGCCGTGCATCCCCATCATGCCGATGTTCAGCGGATGGCTGGCGGGAAAACCGCCGAGACCGAGCAGCGTCAGGGCGACAGGTGCATCCACCATCTCCGCGAACGCTCGGAGCTCCTTCATCGCGTTGCTCTGGATGACGCCCTGTCCCGCGAGGATCAACGGCTTGCGAGCCTGCCTGATCAACTCGACGGCCGTCGTCATCGCCGACTTCGACGGGTTGCGGTGCGCGTGGTAGCCCCGCATCTTCACCGGTGCGTCGTTCCAGGTCCAATCGGTCGAGGCCTGCTGCACGTCTTTCGTGATGTCGACCAGCACCGGACCCGGCCGGCCGGACTTCGCCAGGTGAAACGCCTCCTTGATGGTCGGCATGATCTCGTCCACGCGCGTCACCAGATAGCTGTGCTTGGTGATGGGCAGCGTGATGCCGCTGATGTCGGTCTCCTGGAACGCGTCGTAGCCGATCAACTTGGTGGGCACCTGTCCCGTGATGCAGACCATCGGCGAGGAGTCCATCTGCGCGGTCGCAATTCCGGTAACGAGATTGGTAGCACCGGGACCCGAAGTCGCAATCGCGACTCCGACTTCTCCGCTGGCCCGAGCGTAACCGTCGGCCATGTGGGTTGCCCCTTGCTCGTGCCGGACAAGAACGTGCCGAATCGGGTAATCCAGCATCGCGTCGTAGGCGGGCAGAATCGCACCGCCAGGGTACCCGAAGACAGTACGAACCCCCTCGTGTACAAGGCATTCCCAGATGATTTGCGCGCCGGTCCGCTGCATTGAGGCTGACTCCTGTCTGCCAGTGTGCCCCGTATGGATCACATCAGTCAAATTGATAGTTATTCAGACACGATAACCGCAGCTAATCAGGTTTCGGCCGTTTCGCGTGTTGGTCTAATCCTTGAACTAGGTCCGCTTACAAGGGGTGCAACGATGAGAAGTCACTGGATGGTCGCGACGCTGTTGAGCACCGCCCTGGTGGTGGGATGCAACGGCCGCAACAACAATTCGCAGAATCCCGAGCAGAATCAGGCGGCCGCGCCGGCGAATGCGCCCGCAGCGACGGATCAGACTGTGGCGCCTGCGCCTCCCGCGGAGACACAACAGCCGTACTCATCCGCGGACAATTCAGCCGTTCGTACGGAACGGTCGACGACCGCGTCGCGTGCGACGACAGGCCGCCGCGATGCCTCGTCCCGCGCCGCAGCTCCGTCGCGGAGCGAGTCTGCCCCGCAGGCGGGTTCGTCGTACAGCAATGCGCCGGCAGTCGAACTGCCGCCGCGCGAGAGCAACAACCGGCCGGCCGAATCGGCGCCCGCACCGCGTCTCCCCGAGTATCGCGAGGTGACGATTCCGGCGGGCACGGCGCTGCCGCTCGAGATGACGTCGACGATCTCCTCGTCGTCCGCCGAGGTTGAAGCACCGGTCAGCGCGAAGCTGCGGAACGCTCTTACCATCAACGGCGACACGACGATTCCGGCCGGCGCCGTCCTCCGCGGTAACGTCACCGATGTCGAACGCGCCGGCCGCGTCAAGGGCCGCGCCCACCTGTCGTTCGCGTTCAACGAGGTCAACATGAACGGCAACCGCGAAGATCTGAAAACCAATCCGCTCACCTTCGAGGCGGAAGCCACCAAGGGTGAGGACGCGACGAAGGTCGGCGCGGGTGCGGTTGGCGGCGCCATTCTCGGCGGCATCCTCGGCGGCAAGAAGGGTGCGGCGAAGGGTGCTGTCGGCGGCGCGGCAGCAGGCACGGGCGTTGTGCTTGCGACGCGCGGCGAGGAAGTGACCGTCAGCGAAGGGACCAACGTCACCGCGACGCTTGCTCAGCCGATGACGGTGCGCGTTCGGATTCGGTAAACGCGCAATTCAAAATGCAAAATGCAAACTGAGTTCAGTTTGCATCAACGGGGTGAAAGTCGAAACGCTTTCACCCCGTTGTTTCGTACTTAGGTACTGTTTGCATTTTGCATTTTGCATTTTGCATTCAACCAGCCGCCTTATCTTCCGCGGCCGGCCCAACTGCCGCCTCTGCGGCCTGAAAACCGACTTTCGAATGCGTGCCGTCGCAGAACGGTTTGTTCGTCGACGCCCCGCAGCGGCATAACGCAATTGGCAGCCTGTCGAACCGGTACTCCCTGCCCTCCCAGTCCACGACCTTCACGTCGCCGTCGCTTTCGACCCGGTACGGTCCGTTCCTCCGCACGTAAATAGTCGTCGCCATCGCGCTCATCCCATCTTCTGCATCGCGGACAGAAAGTCCGCGTTGCTCTTCGTCTTCCCCATCTTGTCGAGCAGCAGCTCCATCGCTTCAACCGGCGAGAGCGGATTGAGCACCTTGCGCAATACCCAGACGCGATTGAGATCCTCTTTCGCCAGCAGCAGCTCCTCTTTTCTCGTGCCGCTCTTGGTGATGTCGATCGACGGAAAGACGCGCTTGTCGGTCAGCTTGCGATCGAGGTGAATCTCCATGTTGCCGGTCCCCTTGAATTCCTCGAAGATCACGTCGTCCATGCGGGAGCCGGTGTCGATGAGCGCCGTCGCCATAATGGTCAGCGATCCGCCTTCTTCGATGTTGCGCGCGGCGCCCAAGAAGCGCTTCGGCTTCTGCAACGCGTTGGAATCGAGACCGCCTGAGAGCACCTTGCCCGACGGCGGAATCACGGTGTTGTAGGCGCGCGCGAGCCGGGTGATCGAGTCGAGCAGGATGACGACATCCTTCCGGTGCTCGACCAGGCGCTTCGCTTTCTCGATGACCATCTCGGCGACCTGCACGTGCCGCTGCGCCGGCTCGTCGAAGGTTGACGAAATCACCTCGCCCTTCACGGACCGCTGCATGTCGGTCACCTCTTCGGGCCGTTCGTCGATCAACAACACGATGAGAAACACTTCCGGGTGATTCGTCGTGACCGATTGTGCGATGTTCTGGAGGAGCATCGTCTTGCCCGTGCGCGGCGGCGCGACGATGAGGCCGCGCTGGCCCTTGCCGATCGGCATCATCAGGTCCATGACCCGAGCCGACAGGTTGTCCGACACGGTTTCGAGCCGGATCCGCTCCTGCGGATAAAGCGGCGTCAGATTCTCGAAAAACAGCTTGTCGCGCGCCTGGTCGGGCGCCTCGAAATTGACTGCCTCGACTTTGATCAGCGCGAAGTAGCGCTCCCCTTCCTTTGGCGGACGAATCTGACCCGACACCGTGTCGCCGGTGTGCAGATCGAACTTGCGGATCTGCGAGGGCGACACGTAGATGTCGTCCGGACCCGGCAGGTAGTTGTAGTCGGGCGCCCGCAGGAAGCCAAAGCCATCGGGCAACACTTCGAGCACGCCTTCCGAGAAGATGAATCCGCTCTGCTCGGCCTGCGCCTTGAGAATCTGGAAAATCAAATCCTGCTTGCGCATCCCTGTCGCGCCCGCGACAGCCAGGTCCTTGCCGATCTGGGTGAGCTTCTGGATGCTCATGTCCTTCAGATCGTTGATGTTCAGGCTGGGTCGCTGGGTCGCGGAGGGCGCGGGCTGGGTGGCGGCAACTGGGGCGGCACCAGGTGCGGCGGCACCAGGTGGGGCGGCAGCAGGTGGGGCGGCAGCAGGTGGCACGGCGACGGGTGGCGCGGCCGCCTCTGCATCGGGGGCGCGCGCGGGGCGCTTGCTTGTGGGCATGGGCTTACAAGGAATACGGGTTGCGGCCGATGCCGACGATACTACACGCTTCGATCACGTTCAGCTTGCGGCGGCGGGCGTCGGCAATCAGCTCGTCGCTTTCAGCGCCGGGATTAATCCAGATCTCGGCAATTTGCTTCTTCTCAAACCCTTCGAGCAGCGTGATGCCGATGTCCGGCGGGACGTAGACGGTGGCCATGTCGATCTTGTCCGGGACATCGAGCACCGATGGATAGGTCGGCACGCCCTCGACCGACGGTTCGTTCGGATTGATCGGAATCACGTGATGGCCTTCCTGCTGAAACGCCCGGAATGCCTTGTTCCCGAACTTTCGACGATCGCTGGACGCGCCGATCACGGCGACGGTCTTCATCTCTGGATTATGGCATCACGAGGTGACGCGAAAATGTCCGGATTGTTTCCCAAACTGTACAATTGCGCACGGTGCAGCGCCGCGCGGTTGTCACGCTCCTTCTCCTCTCCTCGCTGACATTTCTTCTTGGTCTCGGTAGACAGGCAATCACCGATTCGGACGAAGGCTTCTACGCGGAAGCTGCGCGCGAGATGGTCGAGAACGGAGATTGGCTCACGCCGCACTTCAACTACGAAGAGCGCTGGCAGAAACCGATCCTCTACTACTGGTTCACCGCCGCCGCATTCGCCGGCACCGACGTCACGGAATTCATGGCGCGGTTTGGATCGGCGCTCTCCGGCATCGGTCTCGTTCTGCTCACGTGGAACGCGGCGCGCCGGCTGACGGGCGACGAACGTGGCGCATGGATCGCCGGGGCGATTGCCGCGACGTGCTACGGCTACTTCGCCATGGCGCGATTCGCGCTGCCCGACCTGCCACTCGCCTTGTTCATCACGGGCACGATCTGGTCTGCCATACGCGCAACCGATCGCGCTGAACCGCTTCCCGCCTCGTGGGCTGCCATCGCGGGATTGAGCGCAGGTCTCGGATTCCTGACCAAAGGGCCGCTGGCCGTCGTCATCCCCGCCATCGTGCTGGTGCCCATCTGGTGGCGCGAACGCCGCGAGGCGGCGGGCCTGAGAAGGCCCGCCCTGCGGATGTCCCATGTCGCACTTGCCGCGCTGCTGTTTGTGCTATCGGCACTTCCCTGGTACGTCGCCATGTGGATCAAACACGGCACGCCCTACCTGCAAAGCTTCTTCGTGGCCGACAATCTCGAGCGCTTCGCGACCACGCGTTACAACGACGTGCGAGCCGTCTGGTATTACGTCCCGATTCTGCTCGGCGGGCTGATGCCGTGGACCGCGTTCCTCCTGGTGCTGCCGTGGCGTCCGCTTCGCGACATCTGGCGGCGGAAGCGGCGTCTCACCGACCTCGAGTGGCGGCTGCTGATCTGGACAGCGGCACCGCTGCTGCTTTTCACCGTGTCAATCGGCAAGCAGCCGCGCTACATCCTTCCCCTGCTGCCGCCAATCGCGATGATGCTCGGCGCCGGCATTTCCAATCGGCTCGAAGCGGCCGGCACATCGGCCGCCAGACGTGAATTGACGATCGCGACGCTGATGACGGCCGCAGGGTTCGTGCTGATGGCCGCACTGGTTTACCGCGCCCGCGTCTTGTTCGTGTCGGCGTATCCCGCCCTGACGCGGGCTGGTATCGCATTGGTCTCCGGCGCAGCAGTCGCTCTGGCAATCGCGGCTCTCTCGCGGGCATGGCGGTGGGTGCCGGCAGTGATGGCGGTGTCGGCGGTGATGCTGCTGCTGACGGTCGAATACGGTGCATTTGCCGGCAGACGGCCGGAGGCGGTCGAGGAGATTGCCGCGCTCATCCACGCCAACCGCTTCGGCGGCGAACCGATCGGCGAGTACGGCGCGTTTGTCCGGAACCTGCCGTTCTATACGCGCATCCGGCAGCTCCAGATCATCGACGACAAGGGCGCCATCGCATTTCTGCGCTCGAACGAGCGCGTGTTCCTGGTGCTGCCGCGCGCCGATTTCGAACGTCTGAAAACAGTCAGCGGCGTCCCGTTGAAGACTATCGGCCAGGTGACGTACTGGAACACGGCGGGCGTCCGCCTTCGAACGCTGCTCGCGCCGCTGCCCGAGCAGGATCTCGA
>Ga0075424_100008324_pt1 | contig 10128 bp, 8 predicted proteins | sample SoiMethybrSBSTD3_FD_75301 | JGI IMG/M metagenome (GOLD analysis project Ga0075424, IMG submission 75301) | Bulk soil microbial communities from a Populus tree surrounding site in Tennessee, USA - Soil MetaG P. TD hybrid SBSTD3 | ecosystem: Environmental > Terrestrial > Soil > Tree plantation...
GCCGCGGACAAGACGACGATGCAGAACAGCTTCGCGCGCGTCATCAGTCTGCCTCGTATTTGACGCCGAGCTTTTCGAGCGCCTCGGGCGGGCACCCTTTCCACTCGGCCACGTAGCGATTACCCATGTACTGCAAGTCGTCGATCCCTATTTTCGTCGACCAGAAACCGCTGGCCGTCAGATCGCGGAAGCTGCTGAAGAAGGCGATGGCGTGCGCGAGCGGGTCGCGCGCGGCCGGAGCCGTCACGCTGCGGCCGCTTGCGCTGCCGTCGGCGGCCGTGTCTCTATCGATCGCGGATTTCGGAGGATAGGCGACCGCATCCAGGATCTTGCGGCGCTCGTCGTCGCTGCAATCGACGAAGCGCTTGTCGAACCGCGCCTCGCACAGATGATCGATGAGCGCGAGTCCGCCGCGCATCGCGGTCTGCCGCACCGGCTGATCGATCATCATGAAGTCCATGAATTCCGGCACGCCTGCGTCGGTGGCGCTGCCCGATCGCTCGTCTTTCGGGATGATCAGATCGACGAGGAGCACGACCGTCGCATACTCGTGCGGCGTGAAGAACTTCGGCTGAAACGCCGCGCCGCGCGCCGACGCCTGCCGCCGCGCCGTCTGCGCCTGACCGAACGCAGCCTCGACGTCCGCCGCCGTCCACGCCATCGCCGCCGCGACCGGCGCCGACCCGAGAAGTTCCAATGCCGTTCGACGCGTAAGCTTCATGACGTCATCACCACCGCAATCACCAATCCCCAATCAATCCGCAGTCACGCAATCCCCAATCATCAATAAATCCGCAATCCGCAATCCGCAATCCGCAATCCGCAATCACTCTACACGCTCAACTGTTTCCGTTGCTCTGCGATATATTCGCTCGTGCGCATCGCCAGCGCGAGGATCGTCCACGTGCAGTTCTTGTCGGCATTCGACACGAACGGCCCGCCGTCGGCGACGAACAGGTTCTTCACGTCGTGGGCCTGACAGTATTTGTTGAGCACCGACGTCTTCGCGTCGTTGCCCATTCTCGTCGCGCCGACCTCGTGAATGATTCGGCCGCCGTTCTCGAGACCGTACAGCTGCTCGCGTGACGGCATCGGCGCGAGCGGCGTGCCGCCGAGCGTGTGGATGATCTCGCGGAAGGTCTCCTGCATGTGCTTCGCCTGGTTGATCTCGTAGTCCGACCATTTCCAGTGGAACCGAAGCACCGGGATGCCGTACTTGTCGACGACGCGCGGATCGATCTCGCAGTAGCAGTCGTCGCTGGCGACCATCTCGCCGCGGCCCGAAAAACCCACGACCGCGCCCCAGAACTTTCTGTAGTCGTCCTTCAGGCTCTTGCCGTATCCGCCGGTGCCGTTGAAGCGTTCGATGCCGCCCATGAATCCGAATCCCGGCGCCGACCGCCGCCCGCCGCCGAACTCGATGTGATAGCCGCGCGGAAAATCGAGCTTCTTGTTGTCGAGCCACCACGGCATGAAGAGATGCATGCCGCCGACGCCATCCTCGTTGTGCGCCACGCCGTTCGCCATCTTCGGGATGAAGCCGCTGACGTTCAGCCCGGTCGAATCGGTGATGTAGCGGCCGACCTGTCCGCTCGAGTTCGCGAGGCCGTTCGGAAAGCGCGTTGACGTGGAGTTGAGCAGCAGCCGGGCCGATTCGCACGCGCTCGCAGCGAGCACGACGAGGCGCGCGCGGACCTGATACTCGCGCCGGTCCTGCGTGTTGACGTACGACACGCCGGTCGCGAGACCGCGATCGTCGATCGTCACTTCCCGCGCCATCGCGTTGGTGATGAGGTTCAGCCGTCCCGTCTTGAAGGCCGGCGGCAGCAGGACCGACGGCGACGAGAAGTTCGCGTGCACCTTGCACCCGCGGCCGCACTCGCCGCAGTAGTGGCATGCGCGGCGCCCGTTCAACGGCCTGGTCAGGATCGACAGCCGCGACGGAATGCACGTGATGTGCAGCTGGTCGCAGGCCTGCTTGACGAGCAGCTCGTAGCAGCGCGGCTTCGGCGGCGGCAGGAAGATGCCGTCCGGTTCGTTCGGCAGATTCTCCTTCGATCCGAAGATGCCGACGAGCATGTCGAGCTTGTCGAAGTACGGCTTCAGATCGTCGTAGGTGATGGCCCAGTCGTCGCCGAGGCCGTCGATGCTGCGGCGCCTGAAATCATCCGGACCGAACCGCAGCGAGATGCGGCCCCAGTGGTTGGTGCGGCCGCCGACCATGCGCGCGCGGAACCAGTCGAACGTCGTGCCGGGCGCGTTGACGTACGGTTCGCCTTCGATGTCCCAGCCGCCGATGCAGCCGTCGAATTCGCCGAACGGCTTCTCACGCGTCGACGCGCCGCGCCGCGGCGAGTCGTACGGCCACGCGAACATCTTCGAATCTTTTTCCGTGTCCCACGGGCCGCCGGCCTCCAGCATGACGACGTCGGCGCCCGCTTCGGTGAGCACCTTTGCCGCCATCCCGCCGCCGGCGCCGGAGCCGACGATGCACACGTCGTAGGTCTTTGGTTGACGGATGATCTGCAACATATTTATTGCGGATTGAGGATTGCGGATTGCGGATTTATCGTCGACTGGAGGAATGGCGATTGCGGATTTATCGTCGACTGGAGGATTGGCGATTGTGGATTTATCGTCGACTGGAGGATTGGCGATTGTGGATTTATCGTCGACTGGAGGATTGGCGATTGTGAATTTATCGTCGACTGGAGGAATGGCGATTGTGGATTTATCGTCGACTGGAGGATTGGCGATTGTGAATTTATCGTCGACTGGAGGATTGGCGATTGTGAATTCATGTGGGATTGCGGCATTGCCGGCTTCATCGCGGAATGGCTCGACGAACAGCTGAGCGCACGCTGACCCACGGCCGCCAGATTATGCGCCGCGCGGCTGAAATCATCAATCACCAATCAATCCGCAATCCTCCAATCACCCAATCTTCAATCAATCCGCAATCCGCAATCCCCGATCCGCAATCACCGCCGCCAGGTAACAGAGGCCGACGAGCAGCAGCAGAAACTGATATCCGGCGACGAGCGAGAGATACTCGCCCGCGCCGCCCGCGATCGCGCCGAGCAGGTTCGCCCCGAAGTCCATCGCGGTGGACTGCGACCGCCGGAAGCTCGTGCTGAAGAGCAGGCCCGCGAAGAAGACCGGGCTGAACACGAGCGCGCTGTAGAACACAGACTCGACCGCGCGGCTCGCAAACGCGATCCGTCCGACGGGGATCGCATAGTTCAGCGCCAGACACGCGAACAGCGCAACCGCAATCGCCGTCCGGTTGCGCAGCTGCGCGCGTGCGGCCACGACCACGCTTGCGAGCGCCATCAACAGGACCGAGGCGATCGCCAGCGAGGCCGACGACCACGTCGATCCCCACAGCAGCGCGAACTGCACGATGGATTTGGTCTCGAGCAGCATGAACCCCGCGCCGAGAAAGAAGAAATGCCACGACCAGCGGCCGGCGGAGCCGCGCACGGTCAGCCACACGGCGAGCGCCGACACCGCGAGCACGACGGCCAGCGCGATCGCGTAATGCTCGGGCAGGCCCGGCGATCGCATGTAGAGGAAGGGCCAGTCGTCGGTGGCCACCTTCACGCCGGCGTCGCGATTGAGCGGATGCGGCGGCTTGACGTCGACCGGCTGTCCGTACGCGGCAAGTTGGACGGGCGGCATCGGCGCGTTGCGGACGTCCGCCGCACGCGGTCCCGCAAGCATCACGGCGAGGTAGGCGCGCTCCTGGTGCACGTGCGCGCGCGGCTCCTCGCCGAACACCGCGGCGGCCGTATTCGCCAGCCGATCGACGAGCCACTTCTCGCGGAAGTAGTTGTAGAGCACCATCACGCCGCGCGGCTTCAGATGATCCCGCACGGCGCGGAACGATTCCTCGGTGAACATGTAGCTCTCGAGCCGGACGCCGGAAAAACTCGATTGCACCGTCAGCGAATCGATCAGCGCGAACACGATGAGGTCGTACTTCTTCGTCGTCGTCCTCAGAAAGTGCCGCGCATCGTCGCAGATCGTCTGCACGCGCGGATCCGAATACGGCCGATCGGGATGCCGCTCGGCGCCGAGCCGCAGGATCACCGGATCGATTTCGACCGCGTCGACGTGTCTCGCACCATGCTCGAGCGCGGCGGCCACATCGGTCCCGCTGCCCGCGCCGAGGATCAGCACGTCCTCGAACGTGTTGCCGAACACGGTGTAGGGCCACTGATAGAAGTATTCCTTCTCGTTCACGTGCGCCATCGTCTGGTGAAAGATGTGGTTCACTTCGACGACGGTGTCGGCGCGGTCCTGAAAGACCGTGATGCGGTAGTAGGGCGACCAGAAGCTGCCGCGCTCCATCCGCTGCACGACGATGAGCGCGATGATGAGCAGCGACACGTTCACGAGGGCAACGGCACGCTGCTCATTGAACAGGAACGGGATGGCGGCCGCGAACGCGACGCCGAACCACACGACCGGCGGCAGCTGCAGCCACGAGATGACGGCAAACGCGGCGACGCCGGCGAGGCTGCCGAGAAGATTGATCGTGTACGCGCGGAGCGGTGGCTGACGGGCGAGCTCGCGCCCCATCTGCTGCGCGACGAAGACGAAGATCGCAGCCACCGCCGAGAAGAGCAGCGGCAGCAGCAGCGTGCTCTCGACCGGGACGACCGGATTCGAGGTGCCGCTCGAGAAATACAGCGTCGAGGTGCTCGGCACCGCGACCTCGAGCCGCAGTCGATCCACCGCCACGAGCAGCGCGAGCTGCGCGGTCGGAAACCACGCGAAGAGATCCCGCCGGCGCGTCGCGAGCAGACAGCCGATGCCGATCCCGAGGAAGCTCGCGAGCAGGATGAAGTTCGAGAAATACGCGAGCAGCCGTATGTACGCCGGCATCCAGCGAATCAGCGCGACTTCGAGAAAGAGGACGAGGAAGGAGGAGGTGAAGAGACGCGCCATTGCGGATTGAGGATTGCGGATTGCGGATTGATTGGGGATTGGGGATTGGGGATTGATTGGGGATTGGGGATTGAGCGTAGATTGCGGATTGAGCGTAGATTGCGGATTGAGCGTGGATTGCGGATTGAGCGTGGATTGCGGATCGCGTGAAAGTTCGGGGAACTGTTGTGGATTTCTCATCGAAGAACGACCGTGGGTACGCAGTTAGTGCAACGTTGAGGCATCGGCATACGCCACAACTCCAATGATTCCGGCGACAGTGCGTGCGGCGAGTCCTTTGCGTTAGTGAAGTGCATGACATCAGCCCAGCTCAAACAACGAACCAAGGCGTTCGCCGTCGCCATCGTCAAACTCGCAGCCATGCTGCCAACTGATCCCGTCACCGGGATCCTCGCACGTCAGCTCGTAAAGAGCGGCACGAGTGTCGGCGCGAACTATCGATCATGTTGCCGCGCGAAGTCACGCCCGGACTTCATCGCAAAGCTCACGACCGCCGAGGAGGAAGCCGACGAAACGCAGTTCTGGCTGGAGGTTCTCGTGGAGGCGAACATCGTCCCGCAAAAGGCCGCCGCATTTCATCTGGAAGAAGCCGAGCAGCTCGTGCGGATCTTTGTCGCATCGATCAAGACCGCACGCGGATACAGCCGATGAATCGCTACGATCGCCAATCGCCAATCGCCAATCGCCAATCGCCAATCGTCAATCGCAAATCACAAATCGCCAATAAATCCGCAATCCGCAATCCTCAATCCGCAATGATGCTTTCTCGCCACAGTCCCAGCGCCTTCTGCGCCGGACGATCCGAGAAGGAAAAGAGCACGGCTTCGGCGCGCGCGCTGTGCGAGACCGGTTGCCACGATGGGGCGACGAAAATGTCGCGCGGGCCCCACGGGAAGGTCTGATCGCCGATGCGGCTCGTGCCTTCGCCTTCGGCCGCACAGAACACGGTCGCATCGGTGGAGCGATAGGGCTTGCTCTCGAACCCTGCCGGCAGAAGCTGGAGGAACGCGGCAATGGTCGGCATCGGGTACCCGCCGGTCGCGGGGTTCACGTACTGCAGCTTGACGCCATGCGTCGAGTGCACCGGGCCGTTGCGTGCGAGGCGATCGAGCGCTTCGCGGCTGCGCGCGTACGGATAGGAGAGCAGCGGCGATCGCCGCCCCGGCGTGAAATCGACCGGCAGGAGCGCGCCGCCGTAGCGCGTCAGCGCGTCGCCTTCAGGCCGGGTCACCGGCTGCGTCTCGTCGGGATGATGTTCCGCGAAGCTCGCGCTGAACATGTTGACGATGGGAATATCGAGACCGTCCAACCAGATCGCGGGCGCGTTGCTCGGGTTGCCGTGATCGTGGTACGTCCACGACGGCGTCAGAATGAAATCGCCGGCGTGCATCGTCGTGCGTTCGCCGTCGACGGCGGTGTAGGCGCCTTCGCCGCTCTCGAGGACGAAGCGCAGCGCGGAGGCGGAGTGGCGGTGCGTCGGCGCGGTCTCGCCCGGCATGACGAGCTGCACGCCCGCATAAAGGGTCGGCGTCACCTGCGACGCGCCGCGCAGCGAAGGGTTCTCGAGCACGAGGACACGGCGCTCCGCTTCCTGCGCGGAGATCAACCCGCCAGCCTCCATCAGGAGCGCACGCACCTCGTCGTACCGCCACAAGGCCGGAACGCATCTGGCCCTTGGCTGAGGCGTGACGATCTCTCCGAGCACCTCCCAGAGCGGCGCGGTATTCTTCCTGCCGAGACGCTCGTAAAGATTTTTGAGCGCCGGCGAAGCGTCCGGCTTGTTGTAGAACGCGGTGTCCATAATTTTCACCTACGCCGCGCGCACTCTCACTTCCATCGTCCCGATCTTGTCGATGCACGCCGTGATGACGTCGCCCGGTTGAATCGGGCTGACGCCTTCGGGCGTGCCGGTGATGATGATGTCGCCGGGGCGGAGCGTATAGAACGACGATGCGTATTCGATCAGCTCGGGAACGCCGAGAATCAGATATTTCGTGTTCGAGTTCTGACGCTCTTCGCCGTTCACCGCGATGCGCAGATCCAGCTCGCCGGGATTTGGAATTTCATCCGCCGTGACGAGGTACGGACCGAGAACGGCGTAGCTGTCGGGTGATTTGCGCAGGCTGCGCTCTTCGGGACCGCGAATGGTGATGTCGAGGCCAATCGCGTAGCCGGCGACGTACTTGTGCGCATCGGCGCGCGGGATGTTGCTCCCCGTCTTCCCGATGACGACCGCAAGCTCCACCTCGTGATCGTTTCTTCGATCGATCTTTCTGAGCGCGATCCCTTCGCCCGCGCCGACGAGCGCGCTCGTCGCCTTCAGGAACAGCCCGGCCGTGTGAATCGGCGCCAGCGTCGCCGCATTGTCGTGGTGGAGCGCGGCGTTCTCGCGCACTTCGTCGAGATGTTTCTGGTAGTTCACCGGCGCGCACACGATCTTGCCCGGGTTTGCGATGGGGCTGAGGAGCTTCACGTCGGACAGCGGCGCAGGCCGCGCGGCTGGCGCGAGCGTCCGAATTCGCGCGACGACTTTGTCGAGGTTGGCGATCATCGGATCGAAGCGCGGAAGCGGATAGCGGTACGCCGGCAGGACGTCGAGCGCTGCGGTCACGTCGCGGACCGATCCGTCTTCAACGATGCCGAGACGATCTTCGCCAAACCGGCACAGTCGCATGGCGTCCTTTCACGCTGCGGTTCGAAACGCGTTCGATCGATCGGGCAGCCACCGGGTCAGGACGATCGCGATCGCCGCGCACAGGGCGGGCGCAATGCCTGCCATGAAAATCCGATCCGGCGTCCAGTTCAGCGACAGCAGCACCCCGCCGAGCGACGGACCGACGATCGATCCGATGCGACCGACGCCGAGTGCCCAGCCGATGCCGGTGGCGCGCACCGCGGTTGGATAAAAACCGGCCGCTAACGCGTTCAATCCCGACTGCGCGCCCTGCATGCAGATCCCGAGGACGAGGCTGACCATGAGCATCGGCGCGAGCGACGCGCCAACCTGCGCGAGCGACGCGATGAGCGCGGTGCAGATCAGGAACTCGAACAGGAGCAGCGTCCGCGCGCCGAACACTTTCATCACGCTGCCTTCGAACAGCGTCCCGAAGATCCCGCCGAGGCTGAACATCGCGACGGCCTCCACGCCGGCCGACGGCGGCATCCCCGACTGACGCAGCAGCGCGGGCAGCCAGCTGATGAAGAAGTACAGCATCAGCAGGTTCATGAAAAAGGGAACCCACAGCAACAGCGTACCGGCTGCGCGGCCTTCCGTGAAGAGGTGCTTCACCGGCACGCCTTTCCGCGGTTCGTCATGCGCGGACATATCTCTGTCGACTGTCGACTGTTGACTGTCGACTGTGGACTGTCGACCGTCGATGCGGCGCAGGATCGCGGCGACCCGCTCGGGATCGGAGCCGGTCGCGCTGAGGAACCGCACCGACTCGGGCAGTACCTTGATCAATAACAGCGCGAGGAGCAGCGGCAACACGCCGCCGACGACGAATACCGATCGCCAGCCCCACAGCGGGATGAGGATCGACGCGGCCTGACTCGCGATCAGCGCGCCTGCCGGCATGCCGACGAAGATCGCGCCGACGACATTCGGCTGGATCCGTCTCGGCGTGTACTCGGCGGTCAGCGCGACCGCGTTCGGCATCGCGCCGCCGAGACCGAGTCCTGTCAGAAATCTGTAAAGCACAAGCTCGCGGAGTGAGTCCGCACGCGCCGTGAGCAATGCGAAGATCCCGAAGACGACGACCGACACGATGACGACGGATCGTCGTCCCCACCGATCGGCAATCGGACCGCTCGCCATCGCGGCAATCATCAGGCCGATCAGCGCCGCCGACAGCACCGGACCGAAGGACGGAATCGGGATGTGCAGGCTGTCGGCGATGTGCGGCACGAGGAATCCCATGCACTGCGTGTCGAACCCGTCGAGGATGACGACGACGCCGCAGAGCACGATCGTCCAGAGCTGAAACCCGCTGAGCGGCCGATCGTCGATGATGTGTGCGACCGCGGAAGTACTCAGCTGGCCTTCCACGATCGCGTTCCTCGTGAGATATCGGTAATTGACACCGCGAAGGCGCCAAGTATACTCGGCACGAGTCCGCGCGCATGCATCGATTGACCGTCGCGCTGCTCGTCGCAGGGGCTGCAGTCACTGCATTCCGTGCGTTCGCGCAACCGCCGGCGTCTTCCACTGCAGCCGCTCGAGGCCAGGTGTCTGCGACATCACGTCAATCAGGATCGCTCGTCGAGTACGACGACGACGTGCAGCGCACGTCGGTCAGCGGCGTGGACTTCACCGGCGAGTGGGCGCCGCGATTCTACGAAGATCAACCCGAGCGCGTGCCCGGTCCGGAGCTCGGCGACTATCTCGGTATTCCAATCAACGACGCCGCGCGCATGCGCGCCGACACGTGGGAGGCTTCCGTGCAGACGCTTGCCGAGTGGCAATGCCGTCCGCATTCGGCCGACTACATCTGGCGCGGTCCATCGCCGTTGCGCATCTCGAAAGAAGTCGATCCGGTGTCGAGGCAGGTGATCGCGTGGCATGCCGAGTGGCTGCGATCGGTCGATCGTCAGATCTACATGGACGGCCGGCCGCATCCGTCCGGAAACGCGCCGCATACCTGGGCCGGATTTTCGACGGGCCACTGGGACGGCGACGTCCTGACGATCAGGACGACGCATCTCAAAGAAGGGTACGTGCGGCGAAACGGCCTGCCGCGCAGCGATCGCGCAACGCTCACCGAGCACTGGATGCTGCACGGCGATATCCTCACCGTCGCGACGATCGTGTACGACCCGGTCTATCTCACCGAGCCGTTCATCCGCACGACCGACTACGAGCTCGATCTTCACCAGTGGGTGCCGCCGTATCCGTGTGAGGTCGTCGAGGAAGTCGATCGGCCGAAGGGGCGCGTGCCGAATATCTTCCCGGGTTTGAACACCGGCGTGAAGGAGTTCGGCGCGCGATGCGGCATTCCTGAAATCGCCACGCGCGGCGGCGCCGAGACCATGTATCCCGATTTTCGATCGTCGATCGGCAACATCACCGCGAAATGCGTCGCCGCACAACGATGATCGCGCGTCTTCTCACGTTCAGCGCGGCTGCCGCGATTCTCGCGAGCGCGCCGGTGGTTGCGCAGCGCGGCCAGCGCGGCG
>Ga0075424_100008327_pt1 | contig 10127 bp, 7 predicted proteins | sample SoiMethybrSBSTD3_FD_75301 | JGI IMG/M metagenome (GOLD analysis project Ga0075424, IMG submission 75301) | Bulk soil microbial communities from a Populus tree surrounding site in Tennessee, USA - Soil MetaG P. TD hybrid SBSTD3 | ecosystem: Environmental > Terrestrial > Soil > Tree plantation...
AAAGGCCTGTGATTCGCTGTCCCCTTCCCCAAACCCCATCCCCTGCGAGCCCACACTCACAAGGGAAGAGTGTCACCTATGTGTCCGGTACGAAGTGTTACCTATGTCTCGGGCCGCTCACGTCACACTCGAACTCAAAAGAGAGTGCTGCGCCTGGTCTCATTTGCCCAAGTCTGCATAGATTTTGCGCGCGTATGCAAGGAGATTCAGGACGGCGGTCTTCTCAGCGTCCGTATTCCAGTCCGCGTTCGATTTGGCCCCTTCGATGAGGCGGTCGATCCAGGCCACAAAGTAAGCAGCGTCTTCCTGGGCTTTCGGATTCGATCTCGCCACTTTGAGGTAGACCGGGCTGGTCGTGGCATAAGGATAGATATCCAGTACCGGATGTTCTGCTTTGTCGCTCCAAGCGCGCAACAGGCACCATCCACTGTGGGAGATGGGGATGGTCTCCTCCGCATCGGCGCTTTGACGATCAACACTCAGCTTAAGCTCGCGCGCAACCTGACCATTGCAGATGATTTGCAGGTGGTCGATCGGGACGAGTGAACGCGACCATGCGGTGAATTTGACCTTGTTCTCTCCCGCAGGCAGATGCAATTCGTCACCTGGAAGGTGTCCTCCCAGTGTGAATCCGAGCAGCGGACCGTTGGTGGCGAATGTCCGTCCGTGCTTGAGAGAGTCCAACCACGTACTGATGTTCAGGGGGCCAGAGGGAACATTCACATAAACGCGATTCAATCCCACTGGCCCGCGCAGGGAAGCAAAATTGGCCATGGCGTCAGTGCCGGCCGCCGTTGGGAGACGAAAGCCGCAATTCAGCAGCCGGTACCAGACAGCTGCGGTTGACTTATGGTCGGCAAAACCGACGACCTCAATGTAATCCACCTTCCCAAGTGCCACGTCCACCGGCAGCTCGTTTGTCAGTGACTCATCGTTTTTAGGTTCGGGCACCGATTCGTAGGGATGCACATAGCCCACCACGGCATTCTGGTCGTGAGCCAGGTCCGCCACGATGGCATTGGCGGGAAAAAGGCTCGCGGCTGCAGTGTTGGGATAGTGCGCGTAATCAGGAATCAGGAAATTGCGGGTTAGATTTAGCAAGCCTAGATGGCCCCAGTAGCTGGTGTGAAACTCCTGAGCATGCAGCAGTAGATTAGCGGCAGTGGATGCAGGATCGGGTCTCGCGCTGAAATATGCAATGTCCGGAATTCGCTGCTCCTTGTTCACAATGAGATTTTCGAGGATTGACAAATTTTCGGCTTCCGCCAGGGCGATCAGATTTTTCGGCGTGTTGCGATATGCGCCCCCATAATTCATGTGAACATGCAAATCGCCGCTGACCCACTGCGAGCGCGTATCTCGGGGTAGGTTTATGGGTTGCAGGTAAATCGTGACATTGGATTTCCGCCCGGCCGCAATGATCACGTGCTTCTTTTCGAGGCGGTATTCCAAGCCCTTCATCACTTCGACTTCTGCCTGGCCTGCCGGGAGTGTCACTTCAGTATTGCCTGCTGCATGAAAGTAATGCGCCTCGAACGGACGCTCGGCGCGAACGAAGCTTTCGTCGGCATGCATCCAGGCATCATCTGGAGCGTAGGCGCGGCCATCTTCCCCAGTTACGAATATGCGCGCGGCGAGCGGATGCCCGGATGGGCTTAGCACCGTAATTCCGAGCTGCCCAACAGGTTTCAGGTAACGCTTTTCTTTGGCAACAAGCTGCGACTGCGCGCCGCCGAGCACTTCCTGAATCCACAGCGAAGTATTTCCGGTTCGATTGGAGATGAGGGCGATTCGCTTTCCATCGGTCGACCAGCGCGGCGCTACGTTGTCGAAGTCGCCGTAAGAAAGCGGGAACGCGTCTCCCCCCTGCGCCGGCATTGTCCACAATTGATGCCACTGCTGCCCGAGATAGGACGCGTAAACGATGCGCTTTCCATCGGGAGAGAAATCCGGGCGAGACTTCCACGCGGTTTCCTCATAATGGATCTCACGCGGCTCCGCGCCGGGTTCTGCTTTCATCCGCCAGAACCCACCAGTGCCATAGATGTGGCCGCGATTCGAAAGGAACAGTATCTCGCTGGCATCGCGTGACCACACTGGGCTGATCTCGTGGTCGAATTGACTGTAGTAGTACCGCGGCAGCGTACTCTTGTTCTCTCCGGTGAGCCGCTGCACGTTCTGCACCGAACCATCTTTGAAGTCAGCCAGAAAAATATGGAAATGGCCCTTATACAACGTGGAAACGAAGGCGATGCGTTTACCGTCAGGCGAAAAGCGTGGTTCAACGTTGACGGCTCCTCCATGCGTTAACTGCAGTGACTTCTTGCTGTCCAAATTCAGCGCCCACAGCTCGATTGCGTCTTTGGCATACGAGGCATAAACGGTCCAGTGTCCGTCGGGCGAGCAGTCCGGTTGATAGTCGTAACCTGGGCCTGAAGTCAGTTGGTAAGCGGTACTGGAGTCGAGCCTCTGCCGCCAAAGTGAACCGGCCATCGAGTAGATCACGCTTCGCGAATCCGGCGACCAGGCTACCGAACTGGGGCCAGTGGTCAGCTGAGGAAGATACATTTCACGGTAGTAATACGAGTGCGGCAGATCGATCTGTTTCAGTACGGGTTGGCGTTGCGCAAGCAGTGGCGAACACGCAGCAATCACCAGCAAGAGCCATACACAGCTGATCTTGTACAAGGACGCCTCCGAAGTGGAATGGGATTATAGCGGACGCGGACAGGACTGTCCGCGCCACACACAGGCTTTTAACGGGGCACAATGGGTAGGACTATTTGGGAGGGATGGGCCTTCCCGGTGTACATCGAGATTCGCGCTTTTTGGATCTTTGTTGAAACGGTCTCTAATCCGCCGGTTTGAAGGTTACGTGAGAAATTAGAAAAAAACGAAGCCGAGATTTGCGTGCGAATCCTGTGCCCTTTTTGGAATACGTTGCTGGTGATCAGATTCTCCAGCCGAACTTCATAGATCTCATCGGGCATAAGCAATTGCCGTCCCTTGCCAAGATCGCGATAGCTGATGCGCTGCACGTCCAGTCCGGGACTCATCAGGTTGAAAGCGGTGCCCTCCGGAGCGACATCCAGCAAGCGGACCCACAAGTCGAGATCGCGGCAATTGCATGACAGAAAAATCTTGACTTGAATCGGGCCAGTGACCTCAATTTCTTTCTCCAGCGGTTCGGAATCGAAGGTCAGAACGTCTTCGCGTTTTGCGAACTCGCGGTAATCGTGCGCCCCCGAACTCTCGAACGGATTCGTGACCGGCTTTGCCGGATCGGAAATGAATGGCGGCGCGAGGTCGTTTTCCGGAGGCGTGTCAGGACGCAGGCTGCCTCGATGAGTGGTTTCGGAGCCCGCGAAATAGAACGGCGTCGGCTTCGCTGCCGGCGGCCACGCGTCCGCCTCACGCCATTGGTTGTCTCCCATGACAAAGTAGCGAACCGGCTTTTCCCGATCGACACCATTGTCGATATCGCGCACGTAACGATCCATCCAGCGCAAGACTACTTCATCATAATTGATCGCGGCAGCGGGACCGAATTCACGCTCACCGGCTTTGGTGATTGCTGTTTCCTCAACTCCGTGGGTCCAGGGTCCAATCAGCAGATGAGTTCGCCGATCGTTCGCCCCTACGCGTGTCTTCACCAATCCAGAAAAATTGCTTGTGGCGCCTTCCGGGCCATAATTGTCGTCATACCAAGCCGAAAGATTCAGCACAGCGGCGTGCGCCCGCTCGTATTTGTTGCGCAACTCACACCAATCCCACCACGAGTCATCCACAGGATGCGACAGCCATTCGTAATAATAAGGAGCAACGCCGCGCAACTCTTCCAGTTGATTCAGGGGTAGGACCTGCAGCATCTTCGGCCCAACCCGCGGCCATGCGGCAATTGCTTGGTTATGGGTCTTCGGGCCAGGGAGATTCTTCTTACTTCGCGCGTCCGGGGCAATGTAGTCCCATATCCATTCGATCCAGGACATGTCCCACGTCCCACCGGCGTAAAAGAAATTCTGCGGAGTGGAAAAAGTCATGGCCGGAACCATGGCCTTCAAGTGCGGTGGGTTCTCTACCGCAGCGAGCCACTGCACTGCTCCGGGATAGGACAGCCCAAACGTGCCGACACTCCCGTCTGACCAGGGCTGCCGTGCCGCCCATTCGATGGTGTCATAGCCGTCGTTACCCTCGTTCTGATAAGGCCGGAATTCACCATCGGAGGCGTAGCGCCCGCGCACGTCCTGCACAACGACTGCATAGCCGCGTTCCACGGCGTGGCGAAACGTCGTGTAGCTTTTCAATGCAGACTGTTTGCCATACGGGGTGCGGTAAACGAGTACAGGAAATTTGCCGTCGCCCTTCGGACGGAGAATATCTGCGCGCAGTGCGACGTAGTCGCGCATGGGAATCGGAACGTTGCTTTGCTGAAAGTAGAGCGCCGGGCTAGGCGGGCGAGACTGCGCAGTCGAAACAGCGACCGTGAGGAGGACAATCGCAGCAGGTTTCATCGGAACGGGTAGCGTATCAAATCACGAGACAGCCTTTCGAGTTGGTTAAAACCGGAGCTATGGGCTTTCCGGCTTGAATCATTAGGCGGGAGCATTCCGCCTTCGCACCACGAACCAATTTGCCAACCCAATTGATGCAGTTACCAGCAGTATCACGGACTTGCTCAGGTCCACCTGGGTGATCAGCACTCCACACACAGCGATTCCAATCGATGCCAGGACAGTTCCAGCAGGCAGCCGAAATCGCGCAGCGTGCGGGTTCCTGCGACGCAGCACGGGCAATGACGCACACACGACGCCGTAGTAGAAAAGTCGAGCGACCGCCGACAACGTCGCATTCCAGGAAAAGCTGCCCAGCACCGCAAGCAGCCAGAGTAGGAACGCATAAATCAGGATGGACACGTAAGGGGTATGAAATCGCGGATGAATGGCAGCAAAAATGGCGGGGAAATCTCCCCGTTCCGCTAGAGCAAAGGTGACGCGAGGCACAGCGAGCATGTTGGCGGTGAGGTATCCGTAAACCGAAATCAAGGCTCCAATGGAAACAAAGGCCGCGCCTCGGTTGCCGACCATCAGTCGCGCCAGATCCGCAAGCGGCCGTTGGCTGTGGCCTGGATCAGGCAGGATGCTGATTACGGACCACTGAATCGTCGTGTAAAGAAAAATGCACACGATCAGTCCGGCAAGCAGCCCAAACGGTACATCTCGTTGTGGGTTGCTGGCCTCGGCCATTGGCGTGACTGCGGTTTCGAATCCTCCATATGCGAACACGAGCAGGACCATAGCTTTGAGCCAGGAGCCTGTGGTTCCGGTCGATAACACCGGAACTGATACATCTCTGCCGATCAGATAAAAAATTCCGGCGACTGCGATCACGAACAGAGGAAGCAGTTTCGCTATCGTGAACAGGTTGCTGATGCGGGTGCCGCCGCGTACGCCAAAAAAGTTGATACCGGCGATGATTCCCATCAGAAGCGTCAGTACGATCAGGCGTGGCAAAGGCTGGCTCGCCGCCGGCCAGAACTCGCCCAGATAGATCACTAACAAATTTGCGGTTGCGGCTGGAGCTGCTATGCGCACCAGCCATAGCATCCATCCGACTTCAATTCCGACCAGTCGCCCGAAAGTGGCGCGCGCATAAAGATATGGTCCGCCCGCCTCGCTGAACTGCGAACCCACTTCAGCAAAGCAGCCCATGATGATCCCCATGGCCACCCCGGCCATCAACACCCCCCAGAGGCTTGCGCTGCCGATCAGCTTTGCCACGTCAGAAGGAAGTCCAAAAATACCGCTGCCAATAATTGAGTTGATAACCAGCGCAGCCAGGCTCCATCGGCCAATGGCGCGGACCAATCCGGAGTGTGACGCTTGGAAGATGGGGCTGTATGTTAGCATTCAGCCCCCGGTCTCAATCCATATTGTTGGTGAAGTCGTACTCTCTACGTGAGCGAAAAGGCGCAGGGCACCAGGCGTTGCGTATTCGTAACCGGCGGCACAGGATATTTGGGGCGCCCTCTGATCGCGCAATTGCTCGCGCGTGGCCACAAGATTCGGGCCCTGGTCAGGCCTGGTTCAGAATCCAAACTGCCGCAAGGCTGTACTGTGGTCCTGGGTGACGCTCTCGACGCTGCCTCGTATTCTGCGCAGATCAATCCAGCCGATACGTTCGTGCAGTTGGTGGGAGTCTCTCATCCGAACCCCGCGAAGGCGGCCCAGTTTCGCAGTGTCGATTTGGTCTCAGGGAAAGGAGCAATCCAGACAGCCGCAGAAGCCGACATTGTTCACTTCATCTACCTTAGCGTGGCTCAGCCCGCGCCGATGATGAAGGCGTATATCGCGGTCCGGGCCGAGTGTGAAGACGTTCTTCGGCAAAGCGGAATGAACGCGACCATCCTGCGCCCCTGGTATGTCCTCGGCCCCGGCCACCGCTGGCCCTATGCGCTGCTGCCTTTCTACAAACTCATGGAACTGTTACCGGCCACGCGTGCGGGAGCAACACGCCTCGGCCTGGTTACTCTCGACCAGATGATCCGCGCGTTACTCTCTGCGGTCGAAAATCCATCCAGTGGTGTGTGCATCATGCAAGTCCATGAAATCCGCTCTGCTAGCGGCTTTTGACGCCTGCAAGCTGCTGAGAGATCTCCTCGTACCATAGTAATCGCTTGAATTACGAAAGCGCATGCACGTGGGACATCTGTTCGCCATTGTGCCTGAATGAGATGGTGCTTTTCAGAAGCCGCGCATGGGAAAAGAAGAATACCTGGACGAGATTCACATCCGCATCCTGCGCGTTACTGAAGACCTGCGCGTAATTCAGAGACAACTAAACTGCGCCGCCATGGAAGCTCCCAGCGATCCCGAGCTGATGGAGGCATTAAGCCAACTGCCGGAAATGGAGGCGCTGCAGGTGCTGAAATCCGCCCTCGACCAGATGCGGCACTTCCTGTGGTTCTATATGCAGGTGATGACCAACGAGTCGGAAGCTGGTGAGAGGTTACGTCAAACGATTCGACAAAAGCCTACAGCCGATGCGTTGTTGAGCCCTGATGCCTCATTCCTGGAAAAATTCAAGGCAGCCTCGGATACAGCTTTCATTCGCTATCTTTCCGATGGCAAGAACCGCAAGCCAAACTAGCCCTTAGCTATTCTTCGCACTTATTCCCGCATCACTGATTTCACCAGGTTCCGGGGCCTGTCCACATCCAACCCTTTCTTTGTCGCCATGTAATAAGCGAACAGCTGCAGAGGCACAATTTCCAGCATTGGCGTGAGGAGTTCCGGCGCGTGCGGCACAAAAACGGTGTGATCGGCCAGATTTCTTACTTCGTCGTCTCCCTCGGTTGCGATTGCGATCACTCTTCCCGACTGCTTCTTGAACCCTTTGATGTTGGCCACGCTCATCTCGTATCGGCGGACCGATCCCCGGTCCGTGTGATCGCAGGTGGCAAGAATGACGACGGGCAGGGTCTCGTCTATGAGGGCATTCGGTCCATGCTTGGTCTCACCCGTGGGGTACCCTTCGGCATGAATGTAAGAAACCTCCTTGAGCTTCAAAGCTCCATCCATTGCGATCGGATAGTGAACAGCACGTCCCAGAAAAAGAAAATCTTCGAACGAGTAATACTCTTCGGCCAGGCGCTGGCAATCTGAGGATGACCGAAGCACGGTTTCCACTTTTCCGGGAACGTCGATGAGTTCATGAAGATACGTGAAGACCTGTTCCTCGGCCAATTTGCCGCGTGCGTGCCCCAGATGCACAGCGAACAGGAAAAGTGCAGCCATTTGCGCGGAGAATGCTTTGGTCGAGGCGATGCTGACTTCCGGCCCGGCATGCGTGTAGATGACGCCGTCCGCCTCGCGCGCGATGGTGGAATCTACAACGTTGGATATTGCGATTGTGCGCGAGCCCTTCGACTTCGCTTCCCGTTGCGCCGCTGTTGTATCTGCAGTCTCGCCTGACTGGGTAATCACGATTGTGAGTTCGCCCGGCCCGATCAACGGATTGCGATATTCAAATTCGCTTGCATAGTCCACATCAACAGGCAGTCCCGCCAGTTCCTGAATCATGTACTGCCCCGCCATACCTGCATGGCGGCTCGTGCCCGAGGCGACGATGTTGATTCGGCGCAGAGCCCTGAACTCTTCGGCGTCGATGTGCACCTCTTCTAGATGTACGCTGTTTTCTCCCGGCGCGACACGCGGCACGATAGTGGCATAGAGGCTCTTCGGTTGTTCGAAGATCTCCTTGATCATGTAGTGAGGAAAGCCGCCTTTGTCGGTCACGTTGGTTGTCTTTCTCGCTCCACCTCTGAACTCACAAACCGGAGCCGCCGATGATCGTATTCTTCACTTCTCCGTTTGGAGTGAGCGCCACAATGTCTGCCCACGCTCCAGGTTTCAGCATGCCTCGCTTGTCCAAACCCGTTACGCGGGCCGGGTTCAGCGTTGCCAGCCGGACCGCCTGTTGAAGATCCCACTCAGCAAAGTTCATCACATTCTGGATCGCACGATCCATGGTCAAGACACTGCCCGCTAGCCTTTCGCCAGCCACGCACCTGCCGGCTTTCACCTGCACTTCTAACGAACCCAGCGGGTAAGACCCGTCTGGCATTCCTGTAGCCGATGTAGCATCCGTGATTAGAACCGACTTCTCTGCGCCTTTTGCTCTCAGAAATAGCTTCACCATCGTCGGGTCGAGGTGAATCCCATCGGCGATAATATCGGCAGACACTCTCGTGTCGGTCAGCACTTCAGCGATGATTCCAGGATCGCGATGATCCAGAGGCCGCATTGCATTGAATGTGTGAGTGGAATGCCTGGCGCCCGCATCAACAGCCACACGGGCCGCGGCCAGGGTCGCATCCGAGTGCCCCAGACTCACGCATACCCCGCGTCGAGCAGCGGCTGCGATCACCTCCCGCGCTCCGGGTAGCTCAGGAGCAATAGTCATCACGCGAATGTGGCCTCGCGATGCCTCCCAAAAGCGGTCAAACATCTCTGGCGTGGGTCTTAACAGATTCTGCGTAGGGTGCACTCCGGGGCGTCGGTGACTGATAAATGGCCCCTCCAAGTGAATGCCCAGAGGCCTCGCGCGGAGTCCATCTGTAGGGTGATTATTGTGCGCATGATCGATTGCATCCGCAAGTCGCTGCATTGCGGACAGTATTGTGTCTGTCGGCGCGGTGACCGTCGTCGGCAAATAGCTGGCTACCCCATGCCGCGCCAAAAGCTGCTCCACTGCCGGAAGCGCGCCATCGACTGCCTCCATCACGTCATGTCCCGCTCCCCCATGGATGTGCATGTCGATGAATGCGGGAACCAGAATTCCATCATGAAAATTCGCCACGCGGGCGTTGGCCGGAATCTCGCGATGGGCCTGAGAAGTCACATCCAGAATGAAACCGTCCTCCACGAGCACTAACGGCTGCTCGATTCTCTCGAGTGGGGTGAACAACGCAGCGGCCGTAAACGCGAGCATTAGAGAAGAGCGCCCAAGGAGAAGAGTCATTCTATCGGAAATGGCAGGTTCAGTATGGATTCGTAACAGCAGGAAGTAGTCATGAACTTTCCATGTACTACTCCAGTTCAGAGCAGCCTTTATCTAAAGATTTCGAGAATCCGGGAGGTCCATCTGCAAAGCGCCAAATTCACAATACAAGCGAATGCTATAATTTTTGTACGCGTATAGCGCTGTTTCGTTTGAAGTTTCGGCCGTCCCGCCAACGAAACACAGCGTGCACCAGTCGGGGAGTGGCTCAGCCTGGTAGAGCACCTGGTTCGGGACAAAGTGGAAATTCATTGATTCGGCGTCGCTTAGCTTCAAAAATCCACTCTGGTTAGTCCCAAAACTTAGTCCCAAGCTACGAAAGCGGCCAAGCGCGTGGACAACTTTGCCCCGGCGCTGCGAGTTGCCGTGTGCCCCAAGCGAACCTAAAATGACCCCGCATTGCATTGGCTCTGACGCTCTTCGTTGCGGCAACGATGTGCTTCGCCAGTGACGACGCACAGATGGGCACTTGGAAGCTGAACGAGGCCAAGTCGAAGTTCTCTTCTGGAGCAACGAGGTATAGCATCGTTGTCTTTCAGGCTGCGGGTGACGAAGTGACCGTAAGCGTT
>Ga0075424_100008328_pt1 | contig 10127 bp, 11 predicted proteins | sample SoiMethybrSBSTD3_FD_75301 | JGI IMG/M metagenome (GOLD analysis project Ga0075424, IMG submission 75301) | Bulk soil microbial communities from a Populus tree surrounding site in Tennessee, USA - Soil MetaG P. TD hybrid SBSTD3 | ecosystem: Environmental > Terrestrial > Soil > Tree plantation...
AAATCCCGCGCCTTCTCGCCGCCCTGCGCGGCAACGTGCAGCGACATCGGCACCATGGGCGCCACGGCGCCGATGCGCCCCTGGATGCCCAACTGGCGATCCTGCTCGAAGGCGCCCACGATCTGGCCGGTATTGGAGATCTTGAACGAGTTGTTGGCGCTGGAAATCACCGTCACCACCTCGGCGGCGGCCATCGGCACCCGCACCGGCCCGAGGCCGAGGAACGGATGGCCGAAGGCGAGAACGTGATCGCCGTAGCGGTCGGTCACCGTGCCGTTGGCGGCCAGCTCGAAGTCGCCGTCCACCAGCACGACCGACACGGACTTGCCAGGCGCGAGATCGTCCGGCACCGTACCCGGAGCCGCCTTCCCCGCGGTACCGACGCTGCCCAGGGCCTGGCGCAGAAGCCCAAGAGAAAGCTCGCCAAATCCAGAGGTGGCCCACTGCACGGAAGGCACCGCGCCGCTCGCGAGCTGCGGCTGCAGCCGGGAGAGCTGCGCGGTCAGCAGGCTCTCCGGAACCTTGCCGGAACGCAGGTCCGAAAGATTGATCGGCGGCGGCGGCGTGACCGGCAAGGCCTGGAACGTGGAAAGCGTGCGCATCGATTCGATGGGCGTAATGCCGGCCACCGCCTCGTTGGAGAATGGCCAACTGAACGCCACCGCCCCGGCGAGGCGGCCGTCGATGAACACCGGGCTGCCGCTCATGCCGCCGGCAACACCGCTCTTCTCCAGCCCCTTGCCGGTGAGCCTGGCCAGGATGTAGCTGATGTTGGGGCGAAGGTTGCGCATGACGCCGATGACCTCGACGTCGAAGCGCTCGGGCTCGGTGCCGGAGAAGACGGACAGGCCGTAGCCCCGCTGCCCCTTCTTCACCTCGGTGAGCGGAATGGTGGGCTGGGCGCCGGCAAAAACGGGCGCCGCAACCGCCGACTCCGGTTTGGGCGCCGGCGCGCCAGCCGCAGCCAGAGCGGCCGGCGTCGCCGTCAGCCAGAGAACAGCCAGGAGCGAGAGAATCCATACTGGGTACTTCATAGTTACTTTCCTCATCAGCCGACATCGTCAATCACCGCGAAGCGCCGTGATCAGCCGTTCGGCAGGGAACCTCCCTGGTCGTAGAACCACCAGCCCGTCCTCCCGTATTGCCACCAGCGTCGAAGGCGGTCCTCCAAGAAGGACGCCGCCGTCGACGATCATCGCGTCCTCGCCGGCCAGAAGCTCCGGCAGCTCGGCCGGGTCCAACACCGGCTCGCCGCCGCTGCGATTGGCGCTCGTCGCCGTCAGGCCGTGGCCCAGCGCCGCCAACAGCTCCCGCAGCCGCTCATGCCCCGGCACCCGCACCGCCAAGCTGCTCTCACCGGCCGTGGCCGGCAAGGGCCGGGCGACGGGCAGAATCACCGTCAGCGGTCCCGGCCAGTGGGCAGAAAGTCGCTTCACTATATTCAGGTCGCGACCGATTCCCAAATGGATTCCCAGCGGCGCCAACTGCTCCACCCCCGCCACCACCACCGGCAGCGGCTTGCCACGCTCCCGGCCCTTGAGGCGATAGATCGTCTCGACTCCCGCCGGGTTCCAGGGATCGGCGCCCAGGCCGTAGCTCGACTCGGTGGGGATCGCCAGCACACCGCCGCGGGCCAGCAGGTCGCGCAGGGGTTGTACGGCATCGCCCCATCGCCAGATGGGGGTGGAAGACGTCACCGCCCCCGCTTCTTCCGCGCCGCGCCCGAGATCAATTCCTGGGCGTGGGAGAGCGAGAGATCGGTGACCTTCCTGCCGGCGAGCATGCGGGCCACCTCGTCCACCCGGGTCCCCGCGTCCAGCGCCTCCACCTGCACGCTGGTGCGGCCGCCGTCCACCTGCTTGCTCACCCTGAAGTGGAGATCCGCGTGGCTCGCCACCTGCGGCAGGTGGGTAACGGCGAGGATCTGGCCGCCCTTGGCCAGACGCTGGAGCTTGGCGCCCAGGGCCGCGGCCTCGGCGCCGCCGACCCCGGTGTCCACCTCGTCGAAGACCAGGGTGGGATTGGCCTTCTCGGCCTCGCCCCGCGAGGCCAGTTGGAGCGCGAGGTGGATGCGCGACAGCTCGCCGCCGGAAGCGATGCGGGCCAGCGGCCGGGGCGGCTCGCCTGGATTGGGAGCGAAGAGGAAGACGACCTGGTCGAACCCGTCACGTCCGAAGTCGATCTCCTCGCCCTCGAGGTCTCCAACGCTGGCGACGTTCAACGGGCTCCCCGCCCGGCGCCGGCGCTCCAGGGCCACGCCGAGACGGGCGCGGGACAGCCCCAAGTCCTTGAGCTCGCCTTCGATGCGCTCCACCAGGGCCTTGCCCCAGGTTTCGCGGGCAACGGACAGAGCGAGAGCCGCATTCCGGTATTCGTCCAGAGCGGCGGCGACCCTGGCCGCCAGCTCGTCGCGATTCTCGTCGTCCCCTTCGAGCTCGGCCAGCTCGGCTTCGATCTCGGCTCGCCGGGCGAGGACGGCAGCGGTATCGCCACCGTGTTTGCGCACCAGGCGCTCCAGCACGGCGAGCCGCTCCTCCACCGCGTCCAGCCGGGCGGGATCCGCCTCGAGGCCGTCGAGCCGGTGCTGGACGCCGCGGGCCATCTCCTCCAGGCGGATGCGCACCTCCTCCAGCTCGGTTCCCCACGCCGTGGCCTGAGGCTCCCACATCTCCACCTCGGCGAGCAGCGTCTGGGCGCGGGCGATGCGCTCGACGGCCGCGCCTTCCTCGTCGAAAAGGAGCGTCGCGGCCGTGCCCAGCGAGCGGGCGATCGTTTCGGCGTTGCGCAGCACGTCGCGCTCGGCGCGCAGCTCCACCTCCTCGCCGGCGCGGAGCCTGGCGGCGTCGATCTCCCCGGCCTGGAAGCGCAGGAGATCCAGTCTCTCGCGGCGCATCCGGTCGTCGCCCGACAGGTGCTCCAGCCGCGCGGCCAGACGGGAGTAGTGATCGAAGGCCGCTGCCACACGGTTGAGGAGCGGCAAGGCCTCGCCGCCGCCGCTGCGGTCGAGCATCGCCCGCTGGAGATCGGGCTCGATCAATCCAAGCTCGTCGCGCTGGCCGTGGATGCGCAGCAGGAAGGGAGCGAGATCCGCCAGCAGCCGCAGAGTGGTGGGCTGATCGTTGACGAAGACTCGATTACGCCCGCTACGGCTGATCTCGCGGCGGATGAGCACCTCCGTGCCGTCGGCCTCCAGCCCCGCCTCGTCCAACACGCCGCGCCAGCCCTTCCCCTCCGGCTCGAAAACGCCGGAGACGGTGAGCGCCTCAGCACCCGTGCGCACGAGATCCGTGCTCGCCCGGGCGCCCGCCAGCAGGGACAGGGAGTCGACGACGATGGACTTGCCGGCTCCGGTTTCGCCGGACAGCACGTTGAAGCCGCCGCCGAATTCGACGGCAGCTTCGGCCAGGACGGCCAGGTTGCGGACGTGGAGCTCGCGGAGCACGTCGGAACGGATCGTCAGCGGCGTCGAGAGCGTCGGGTGCGTCGGCAGTCAGTCACGGAAAGACGATACCTCGGAACGGGGGGAAGTGTATCAGACCCTGGGACCGCCGGCACGGCCCCAGGGGGCAAGTTCCCTAGAACCGGCCATACACCAGGCGCCGGGTCTCGGGAGCCGAGAGGATCTCGGGCACGGTCTTCGGCCGCATACCGGCGATCTGCTGGATGGCGTGCTAGGCCGACATCATGGCTCCCCTCCTGCTAGCCCGGCAAGGTGAAGACCGGTCAATGCCACTCTCGTACGTTGGAATAAGAGCTAGAACGCCAGCGTGAACAGCGGATTTGCGCCGCCGATGTAAACAAAGACGCAGCGATCTAGGATGTCTCGACCGATCAAAGCGTGGAAGCCCTGTGCGGCGAATAACTCCGTAGCCACTACGGGAATAGTCTCCAAAATGAATGGAGCTCCCAAATCAGGAATAATAAGTGCAACGTCGTATTGGTTGGCCAAATGGGGTGTCGTGCCCGTCGTCGGGGTGTTAACACTAACACTGCCCGTAGGTGTTAACTTCAATTTCTCGAATACGGACGGATCTACACAAGTACAGCTTGCGCCAGTATCCAGTAACGCATCAATCTGAACCGGTTGAGGAATCGACTCCCCCGCCGCCTTCAGGACCTGAATACGCGGCTTGCTAACCGAAATGTACGCCCGCAAAACCGGGCCATTCGGTCCTACCTGTAGCGAGAAGTGAGCCACAAGACTAAGTTGTGCGCGCGACAGCGCGAGGGTTCAAGAAGCGGGAGATGAACTGAGCTTGCTCCACGACTTGTACCTGTTTCACTAGAAAAGGACTTAAACCAAACTGAGAGTATCCAGCGTTGATGGCGTCATCATAACTGCTGAACACGTTTACGACTTCGTCGCCGTGGATGAGTACAAACTTGCCAACGTGCTCGGCCTTCAACTCAGGCAACCTGTTCTTATAAGTCTCTAGTTCTTTCTCTAGCGCCATAGGACACCTCCATCCCTGTATTCAGTATACTCCAAGATTTGTAGAAGACGTCAAGATCTCGGGGTTCATGCCTTGTTGCCTCGCCCGGGGAGGTCACGTGCATGCTCTCTGTAGCGGAGTTGGAGGAAAGCCCACGCCGTGAGGCCCAGGATCACCCCAAGCCAGGAAGGGAAGTGACTCGGCTGCGTCAAGCCGGCGGGAAGGAAACCGAAGTAGTGCTGCAGGAAGGTCTCCCCGTAAGCACTACCCGGGGCGGCTTGGTCTCTCAGGGTTCTCTCCCACTGTGTCAAGAGGCAATCGCCGAGGATCAAATCGGAAAGGAGCGTTCCGCCCACCGAAATCAGGTAGGCGGCGATCAGCCAGCGAGGGAACCGCAGGACGAGCCTCGGCGTCAAGGCAACCAAGGCGCCACCCACCACCAGCGCGATGAGCAGCGCGTGGAGCAGCGCAATGGCGTTCGCAACAAGCACGGCCATATTCGAGTCCGAGACTCAGCCCAACCGCTGATTGATCAGCGCGGCCAACCGGTAGCCGGCGATCGCCGCGCGATGCCGTGCGACCTGGTTGGCAAGCGTCCGGTAGGCTTCCGGCACCTTGACGAAAGGCGGTTGGGTCTTCTCCTCCCCCACCGTGTAGACGACATATCGCGCGAGATCGGCGCTCTCCTGCAGCCATTCTTGGACCGTGACCTGTGCATCGGAGCCGAAGTCGCGGTCGTCGCTCTTGAAGTCTCCGGCGAGGCTCTTCGCCAACGCAATCGCTCTCGGCGGGTCCGGATCGGCAGTCAGGGCGGTATCCCAGAACCAATGGAGGCTCAGTTTCGGATCGGTTGGATCGTCGAGATGAAACTCGTTGCCGCCGTGATCGCCGCCGGGGTGGAGGGCCGAGAAGCGGGAGACGGCATGAAGAGGCTGGTGGATATCGCCCACCAGATGCTCCAGCCAAGAAAGGTCGTAGGCCTGAAAGCTCGCCTGGACCCCCGGATCGCCCAGCGCGCCGCGCATCGCCACGATCTGGGTCAGGGCATTGACGGCGTCAGGAGGATAAGTGGGCGTGCCGTCGAAAGAAATCCCTTCATCCCGGTAGTGCCAGTTCTTGTGGACCTTCATGTCGGGAAAGCCCGGCAGCAGCGGCGTGGGAGTCACGCCTGCCTTGAGATCGTCGAAAAAGCGAGGGTCGTTGCGGATGAAATCCGGCCAGGTCGCCGCTTTCATGAAGACCTTGAGGCCGAAGTCCGGGTCGTCGGCTCCCAGATCCGAGGAGAGCTTCGCGAAGTCGGGATGCTGCCGCAGCAGGGCGTCGACGCGAGTCCGTACTTCCGGCGTCAGGTGCTGATAGGCCACGGCGGCAATGGCCATGTGACCGGCGTCGTTCCAGGCCGCAGCGGACCGCGGAAGGAGGACGATGAGCAGGAGCAGGACGAGCGTCAGTCTGCGCATGGCGGTTCCTTTTATCCAGACCTGGGACGTCCTGTGAAAACCGTCTGCTCGTCGATGAAGCACAGCCCATTGCCAAAAGGGTCGTAGGCATAAAAGGAGCGCTCGCCCCAGGGACGGGTCACGATGTCGCCTGCGCTCTTGCCGTGCACTTCGCCCTGGGAGAGGCAACCGAGCTCGATCGCCCGCGCGTGCACGGCTTCGAGATCCTGCACCGAGAAGTAGACGTAGTCGGGATTGGTCTTCGACGTCTCGCCATCGCCAGTCGGATCCACCAACGCGAGGATGACAGCGCCGCAGTCGAAGTAGTGGCGCGTCGGAGCCACTCTCCTTCCCGCCGTGCCCAGCAGCCTGGCGTAGAAGTCGGCCGCCCGGTCCGTGCCGGATACGTGCAGGATCATTCGAAACAAATTGGGTGCGTCACTCACAGGGGCTCATGGTAGCACCTGGCGTCACTTTCACCGGGAAGGCCCGCCATGCCAGAATCGCTTTATGGTCAAAGATCCGCTCGAGGCGCTGCGCCGGTTGGCTTTGTCCCTACCCGAAACCACCGAACGGCCCAGCCATGGCGAGCCGACCTGGTTCGTGCGTGACAAGAAGTCCTTCGTCATGTACGCCAATCATCATCACGACGACCGGCTGGCGTTCTGGTGCGCCGCGCCGGACGGCGCGCAGGAGACGCGGGTGGCTGCCGATCCCGAGCGGTTCTTCGTTCCGCCCTATGTTGGATATCGCGGCTGGCTCGGCGTATACCTCGACGTGCCGGTCGACTGGGACGAGATCGCCGACATCGTCACCGATGCCTACCGTGCGGTCGCGCCGAAGAAGTTGCTCGCCGAGCTCGACGCCCGAGATTCGTAAGCAATCGGATCCAGGGGATTCAAGCCCGCGCGCACCGCAGGATGTAGTGAGCGTTGCCGTCGTCGTCCTCGAAGGCATTGGTGCGGTCCACGGAGGTGAAGGTCTGGGGCACTTCATCGCGCCGCCGGATGTTGCGCCCCTGCTCGTCCAGCGACTCGATCCAGGGCGTGGTCTCGAGAAGGACCTCTTCGATGAGCCAGTCGTAGAAGAGGTTCGGCGCTCCCCAACGTTTGCAGTGCGTCTCGAACCAGAAGAAGGGATCGACGCCGAGATACAGCTCGCCGGCCGCGTACTCCCCCACCGGCGGCAGACCCTCGACGCTCCCCTCGCGATAGATCAGGATGCCGGCGTCCAGCACCACGGCCTCGGGCCAGATGAGGACGACCTGGCCGCCGAAGGCGTAGTCGCAACCGTCGCGCAGCTCCAGGTAGCGCGAGCGGTTCTGCGACGCGGCCACGGAGACGGGAAAAAGCTCCAGCGCGAAGCGGTACTGTTTGCCGGCCTCAAAATCCGGGTAGTTGCCGTCTTGAACGATCCAGGAGGCGAGGCCGATGTTGAGCGTCTTCACGGCTGGGCTCGGAGGGCTCTACTCCTGGCGGTACTATTCCTGACAAACGTAGCGGTAGGTGCGCCCGCCTTCACCCTCGGTAAAGCCATCCGGATAGAAGCCTTTGGCGAGCAGCGCGTCGAGCACGATGGCCATGGCGATATCGTCGCCGACGCGCGCCCCGCGCAGGCGCAGAAGCTCGGGAACCCAGAGCTCCCAGCGCTTGCCGACGTCGTGGGCCGGCACCTTGCCGATCTCGCTCAGCAACTCTTCGACAGTTCCGGAGGATCGCATCGGGTCACCTCCCCGAGCTTTAGCGTGTAACCCTACTTCCCCGGCTGATTGAACGTACTGGGAATGAACTCTGGATCTTCCTGCACCCGGCGCTCGAAGCTCAGAAAGTCGTAGTAACCGCAGCGGCAGGTGCCGGGATACTCGCGACAGATCCCCGGTCGCGCCTCGTAGACGGTGCAACGGCGGGTTTCGAGGTCGAGGAAGCGGCAGACGCTGCCGAAGGTCTCGTCCGGCTGGTGGCGGAGGATGACCTCGCCGGGCTCGTCGCCTTTCTTGGTAAACTTCCGCGCGACCGTCTCGGGAGAGAGTCCCAGATGCCTTGCCAGCCGGCGAACGTCTTCGGCCTGCACCGGTATCCGGGGGTAGGAACAGCAGTAGGCAGGGCAGCGGTTGCAGTTGTAGAAGCTCGCCATGATCAGGGATCTCTCGCGCAGTGTAGCCGTTTCGATGGAAATGTCTACCTTGGAGGTGCTCATGAAGGGAAAGCTCGCCCTCGTCCTACTCCTCACCGTGCTGCTCAGCGTCCCTTCCCTGTGGGCGGCCGAGCCTGCCGCCAACGTGCTGCCCGTGCCGGAAACCATTACCGCACAAGGCGTGCCGCCCATTCCCCTCGATCATCTCGAGGGCCTGCTCCCCTACGAAAACATCCGCGGCGCTCTCGTCATGGACTGGCACCCGCGAGAGCGCCGGCTGCTGATCCGCACCCGCTTCGCGGAGAGCCCGCAGCTTCACGAGGTTTCGACGCCGCTCGGCGCCCGCACTCAGATCACCTTCTTCCGCGAGCCGGTGAGCACCGGCGCCTACCGGCCGGGACGCCCCGACGAGTTGCTCTATTCGATCGACGAAGGCGGAGCCGAGAACTTCCAGCTCTTCCTGCTCGACCGCAAGACCGGCCGGGCGAAGCGGCTTTCAGATGGCAAGCACCGTTACGTCTCCCCTCGCTGGTCGCACGACGGCACGCGCCTGGCCTATGCCAGCAACGCTCGCAACGGCCGCGACATGGACGTCTACGTTGCCGACCTTTCCAAACCGGATGGCGAGCGCCGGCTGACCGAGCTTCAGGGCGCGTGGCAGCCCCTCGACTGGAGCCCCGATGGTCACCGGCTTCTGATCGAGGAAGGAGTCTCGGCCAACGAGTCCTACCTCTACTGGCTGGACGTGGCGAGCGGCGAGAAGCACACTTTGACTCCCCGCAACGCTCGCAAGGAAGACCCCACGGTCTCGTACCAGGACGCCAAATGGTCGGCGGACGGCAAGTGGATTTACACCGCGAGCGACAAGGACTCAGAGTTTCTGCGTTTGGTGCGTCTCGATGCTACCAGCGGCGCCGCAACGGTGATCTCGGGCGATGTTTCCTGGGACGTGGAAGATTACGATCGGTCGGACGACGGCAAGCTGCTGGCGTACCTGGTGAACGAGGACGGCTTCAGCCGTCTCCACCTGATCGACGCCGCGACGGGCAAGTCGCTCGCCCTGCCGGACCTGCCGGCCGGCAGCGCCAACGGGCTGCGATTCCGGCCCGGCTCGCACGAGGTGGCCTTCGCCGTGAGCTGGGCCCGGTCCTCGTCCGACGTTTACACCTACGACCCCGACCAGCGCCGCCTCGACCGCTGGACGGCGAGCGAGATGGGCGGCCTCAATCCCGAGACCTTCTCACTTCCGAAGCTCGTCCGCTACCCAACTTTCGATAAGGATGCGAAGGGCGCGATCCGCACCATCCCAGCATTCGTCTACCAGCCGCCGAAGGACCGCTTTCCGGGCAAGCGGCCGGTGGTGATCAACATCCACGGCGGACCGGAGGCCCAGGCCCGGCCCAGCTTCCTGGGCAGCAACAACTACATCCTCAACGAGCTCGGCGTGGCGGTGATCGTGCCCAACGTCCGCGGCTCGGCGGGCTACGGCAAGAGCTGGCTGAAGCTGGACAACGGCAAGCTGCGCGAGGACTCGGTGAAGGACATCGGCTCGCTGCTGGACTGGATCGCCACCCAGCCGGACCTCGACGCTTCGCGGGTGATGGTCACCGGCGGCTCCTACGGCGGCTACATGGTGCTCGCTTCGATGACGCACTACAGCGACCGGCTGAGCTGCGCCTGGGAGTCCGTGGGCATCAGCAACTTCGTGACCTTCCTGGAGAACACGCAGGAGTACCGCCGCGACCTGCGCCGGGTGGAGTACGGCGACGAGCGAGATCCCGACATGCGGGCTTTCCTCGAAGGGATCGCGCCGGTGAATCACGCCGACCGCATCACCAAGCCGCTGATGATCAGCCAGGGCGCCAACGATCCGCGGGTGCCGCTCCACGAATCGGACCAGATCGCCGCCGCCGTCCGCGCCAAGGGCGTATCGGTCTGGTACCTGGTGGCCAAGGACGAAGGGCACGGCTTCCAGAAGAAGAGCAACTCCGACTACCAGCGGGCGGTGTTGCTGGAGATGATCCGGACGTACTTGTTGAAGTAGAGGTACACGTTCCGGGGGCCGCCAAGACCCTCATCACCCCGGCCCTCTTCTCCCGCCCCCTCCCAACCCCCCACACCG
>Ga0075424_100008329_pt1 | contig 10126 bp, 8 predicted proteins | sample SoiMethybrSBSTD3_FD_75301 | JGI IMG/M metagenome (GOLD analysis project Ga0075424, IMG submission 75301) | Bulk soil microbial communities from a Populus tree surrounding site in Tennessee, USA - Soil MetaG P. TD hybrid SBSTD3 | ecosystem: Environmental > Terrestrial > Soil > Tree plantation...
GACCGCCGTTACGCGATCGACATGGGCAAGCTCGCGAAGCGGACCGGGTTTCAGCCATCCGTTGCGTTCGAGCATGGGATCGCGGCGACGATCGACTGGTACGTCCAGAATCGCTCCTGGTGGGAATCGGTGCGCTCCGGGGAATACCGGCACTATTACGAACGCATGTACGGCGCCCGCTAGGGCGACCGGACAACCCGGAACGTCGTGCGCCGCCTGATCCGGTCGACCGCCCTACTCGGTATTGGCTCGGCCGCCACCGTTGTTGCCGCCATCCTCCGCGCCAAGGTCCTGGCCGCTCTCCTGGGGCCGCAGGGGACGGGCCTTCTGGCGCAGCTCTCCACCCTGACCGCGGTCTTGGTCCCGCTCGCGACGCTGAGCATGGGGAACGGCGTCACGGCGATGATCGCGGACGCGCGCGCCCGCGGGGACGCGTTCCTCGTGCGGCGCGTCCGCACCACCGCGCTCACGCTCTCCTGGCTCACGGGCCTGGCGCTCGCGTTGGCGACGGCGCTCGCGTCCCCCTGGCTCGCGGACCTGCTCTACCACGATCGCGCGTGGACGTGGGTGGTGCTCGCCGGAGCGGCGACGGTGCCCCTATCGGCGATCGCCTCCTTGCGAGTCTCGATCCTCCAGGGATACGAGGCGGTGAAGGCGATGGCGGCCCTGAACGGAATCGTCGCCGCCGCGGGTATCGCCACGATCGTTCCCATGGCGTGGTTCTTTGGGTTGCGCGGCGCCGTGGCGCAGCTCGTGGTCGTCGGGGGCGTCTACGTTTGGGCCAGCGGGAGGCTGGTCGCGCGGCACGCGCCGGCGGAGCCCGGGAAACGCCACTCCTGGGAAAACCTCATCGATCGCCCGTTGGTGCGCCCGCTCCTCCGCTACGGATCCAGCGCGCTCCTGGTCGGGCTCTCCGCGACCCTGACGGTCCTCATCCTGCGCTCGGTGCTCGTGTCGAAGCTGGGGCTCGGCCCGAACGGGATCTACCAGGTCTGCATCGGCATCTCGGGTCTCTACATGCCGCTGATCTTGAACTCAATCACCGCGATCGTCTGGCCGCAGATCGCGGCGCAGAGGAATGACGAGGAGACGACCGCGACCATGCGCCAGGCCCTCAGGCTCGGCCTCTTGCTCATGACCGGCGCGACCGGCGCGATGCTCGCGGGAGCTCCGATCTGGATTCCTCTCTTCTACTCCAATAGGTTCCTGCCCGCGCTCGATCTGCTCCCGATTCAGTTCCTGGGGGACTACTTCCGCACCGTCTCGTGGATGTGCTCCATCTGGCTCGTGCCGAGGAATCGCCTGAAGCCCTGGGTGCTCTACGACGTGGTCTACGGCGTCGCGTTGCTCCTCACATTCACCCTGCTCGTGGACCGCGTGGGTTTGAAGAGCGCCGTGATCGCCTACGTGGTCGCGCACATGAGCCACGCGCTGCTCCACTACGCGCTCGCGCGGAGAGCGCTCCGATTTCGCTTCGGGCCCGATAACCGGCGGCTCCTGCTCGCATCGCTTGCGCTTCTGCTCGGCCTGACGATCTGGACCCCGCATGGGATCCTTGGCGTGGCGCTCGGCCTGGCATCGCTGACCTTGTGGGCCGCGCTCGTGGTTCGGCCCGACGAGTGGCGGACGGTCTGGCGAAAGGGAATGCGCTATCTGGGGGGTCGCGAAAGTACGAGTGACGGTTCCTTGGGCCCCCGGTAGACTCGGAACCCATGCGTGTTCTGAACCTCGGCTGCGGACATAGAAAGGACGCCTTTCCTGAAGCAAGCGCCGCGTCCGGTATCGTCGGCGTGGATATCAGCCCCCGCTCGCAGGCCGACATTCTCCATGATTTGAACCGGTTCCCCTATCCGCTCGATTCGGATTCCTTTGATCTCGTCATCATGCAGGATGTCATCGAGCACCTCGACGATGTCCTTGGCGTTATGGGCGAGGTCTACAGGGTTGCGCGATCCGGTGCGATCATCCGCATCCGCACACCCCACTACAGCAGCTACTACGCATTCAACGATCCCACACATCGGCGGGCGTTCGGTTACTTCGCGTTCGACTGCTTCGATGTGGCGAATCCGAACGTCCTGTATACCGAAGCGCGGTTTGAGTTTCTCAGGAGAGAGATCCTCTTCCCCAAGATCTGGCGGATCACCGGCGTCGCCGCTCTTGCGAATCGATACCCCACGCGTTGGGAGCAGCTCTTGGCATTCCTTTTCCGGGCCGAGAATCTCTCTCTCGAATTGAGAGCGGTGAAGTCGAAGTAGTGCGCGGGCGCGCGGCCTAACCGGAGGCGATCGTCGCGCAAAGGCCGTTCTGAATCCGCGCCACCGATTCCAGCGACCACCGCTCCTCGGCGAGTGCTCTACCACGCGTTGCCATCTCCGCGCGAGACGCGGGGGCGAGCAAGAGCGCGACTACTTGCTCCCCCAACCCTTCCGCCGTGTCGCTCGCGGCGTAGTGATTCCTAGGGCTCAGGCCCAGCCCCTCCGCGGCGAGTCGGGTGGCCACCACCGGGACGCGGGCCGCCATGGCCTCGGTGATCTTGACGCGCACGCCAGCCCCCACCCAGACAGGCACGACGAACACGGAGGCTCGCGCGAACTCCTCGGACATTGTTTCCACGTAGCCCACCGGATCCGCTCCAACCTTGTTCGCCGCGCGCATGAGGGAGCGGGGCAGGTCCTTCCCGACGATTCGGAGCCTAGCCGCCGGAATGCGCGCCAGCACGCCGGGCCACCCTTTCCGCAAGAACTGGATTGCTCCGTCCACGTTCGGCCGCCACGCGAAGGATCCCGCGAGCAGCACGATGGGGGGCTCGACCGGGTGCGGATCCGCGTACCGCGTGAGATCCACGCCTACCGGCAGCACCTCGACTCGCACACCCGGGGCCAGCTTTCGAAGCTGCGCTGCCTCCTCTTCCTGAATCGCCAGGACGAGGGCGGCCCGCTGGCAGAGCGCCGATTCGACCGCGCGCAGCCGCTTGGCCTGAATTCGGGCGTAGAGCCCCGCGGGCGTCCACCCGAGGCGACGGGCGTATCGGTCCATCCACAGGTATTCGAGATTCTGCTCGCGGAGAATCATAGGGACCCCGTTCAGGTCGTCGACGTAAGGGGCGAGATGCAGGTTGTTCACGAGCGCGAAACTGGGCTGAATTTCGGCGGTGAGCGCGCGGAGCTTCCGCGAGAGTTCTGGATTTTGGTAACGCGCGATCGTATAAGGCCAGCGACCAATCAGCCCGTCCAGCGCCGCGGAGAACACGGCGGGCGGGCGGTGCGCGATCCTCACCACATGGATACCGCGCTCGTTGAATTCACGCGGGATCGGTGCTCGGTCCTCACCTGGTGGAACCAGGCTGACGAGGGTCGTCTCGTACTCGCGAGCCGCGGTCCGCACGCACTGCCATGCCGCAATCCGTCCTCCATCATCGGGCGGCCATGGAAATCGGGGCGTGAGAACCAAGGCGCTTCGCCGGCTCACGTCGTGGCCTGCCGCGGCATCGCCCGGTCGAGAAATGCCTCGGCTCGTTCCATCACCTCGTCCACCGAGATCAAGTTCACGCACGGAAGGTCGGGGTGCACGCAGACGGTCTGACGGCACGGAAAGCAGTGCACGGGTTTGTGGAGCGCAATCGCGGCCTTGGACCAAGGCCGGAAGCGCTGAGGATCCGCGGGCCCGAAGAGCGCCACGACCGGCGTCCCGCACGCGGCAGCGATGTGGGCGGGACCGCCATCGTTTCCGACAAAGAGCCGCGAGCGGTGCATCAGCGCGGCGGTCTCCCCGAGCGAGCTACCGAGAGCGAAGTGAGCATGGGGTCCGGGAACGAGCGCGCGGAGGCGTTCGGCGATGTCCCCGTCTTCCCTGCCTCCGACGAAAAAAACCTCGGCCGAGTGTTTCTCGATGAGCTGCCGCGCCACCTCGGCGAATCTCTCCGGATACCACGCCTTCGGCCGCCACGAAGCCCCGGGATGGATGCTCACAACGAGGGCGTCCTGCTGAATTCCGAGGTCCGCCAGCTTCGACGCGAGAACCGCCCGATCGCTCTCGGAGGTGAAGATCTCGACGCACGCCTCGCCGTCCGCCGACGGCCCGATGAGCGGCCGCGCGATCGCGAGATTGGTTTCGACCTCGTGAAGAGGAGCCACGTGGGCCCCGTGCAAACCGGTTTGACCATGCGCGCCGAGGGCCAAGGTCCGGGTGCGGATCCAGTGGCTCAATCGGGCGGTGCCGCGATCCAGCCGCTGGATCGCCCCGGACAGGAAGGGGAGGAGGAGCGTCCAACCGTCCCCGCGGAGGTCGATGATGTGGGTGTAGCGCTCGGCTGCGGCCTCCCGCATGACCCGAAACGGGTGCCGCCCGTCGGCGCGCGGTGAAACCGCCCGGTGAAAGGTGCCCGCGTCGTACGTCAGGATTCTGTCGACGCAAGGGTTCCCGGCCAGGAGGTCCTTAGCCCAAGGACCCACCATGACATGGATCGGCGCCTCGGGGAGGGCCCGTCGCAGGGATCGAAACACGGGAGTCGCCGTGACCACATCTCCCAGGTGATCCAGCTTGACCACAAGGACTTTGGGTGGGCGCCTCCGGCGAAATGCCCCGAGGAGGTTGACTAGACGCGACGTGAAGGCGGAAGCCAGCAGGAATAGGTACTCCATTCGAGGATTCTTGCGGACGCGGAGGACCCTGGCAAGAGGTTGCAGGGTATGGCATCATGGGGTCAGGAAGGCGACGATTCCCCCACATCGCGAGTCAGCGGCCGAATACCCGACACCAAGCCGGAAATGCGCGCTCCTGCCGGAAACGTTTCCCCGGCGCCCGTGGGACGGCCCGAAGCGCGCCCACATCGATCCGGACTTAGCCAGAACGCGAGGGCATGATGCTTCTGAACGGGAATGGGAATGGGAACGGAAACGGAAACGGAAGCGAGCCCCCGACGGGGTTTCCTCAGCCGCTGCGGGTGCTGGTCACCGGTGGGGCAGGCTTCATCGGAAGTCACCTAGCCGAGCATCTCCTCGCCCACGGCGCGAAGGTAACGGCCGTGGACGATCTCTCGACCGGCTCCCTCGCCAACATCGCGCATTTGTCGGAGAGGTCGGAGTTCCGATTCGTGTATGAGAGCGTAACCAACGAGACCGTCATGGATCGTCTCGTGAGCGAATGCGACATGATCTATCACCTCGCGGCCGCAGTCGGCGTCGATCTCATCATCAAGAGCCCCGTTCAGACCATCGAGACGAACGTCCTCGGGACCGAAGCTGTCCTGAGGCTGGCGCGTCGCTATCACAAGAAGGTCTTGATCACCTCGACGTCCGAGGTTTACGGGAAGAGCGCCAATCATCCCTACGAAGAGGATGACGATCGGGTGCTCGGGCCAACCACCCGCAGCCGGTGGGCCTACGCCGAGTCCAAGGCGCTCGACGAGTTTCTCGCACTCGCGTACTACAAGGAGTACGGCGTTCCGGTCGTGATCGTGCGGCTCTTCAACACGGTGGGCCCGCGTCAGACCGGCGCCTACGGCATGGTGATCCCGCGTCTCGTCCAGCAAGCCGTCGAGGGGCGACCGATCACCGTCTATGACGACGGGCGGCAGTCGCGTTGCTTCTGCAACGTGCACGACGTGATACCGGCCCTTGTCGGGCTCGCGCTCCATCCGAGCGCCGAAGGCCGGATTTTCAACGTGGGAAGCGAGCAGGAGGTCACGATCCTCGAGCTTGCTCGAAGGATCATTCGGCTCGCCGCCAGCGAATCGTCGATCGAGTTCGTCCCGTACGAGCGCGCGTACCGTTCCGATTTCGAGGACATGCGGCGACGCGTTCCGAACATCCGGAGGATCCACGGCCTGATCGGCTGGGAGCCTCGCATCCCACTGGATCAGACGCTCCAGGAAGTGATCGCCGAGTTCCGGGCTCGAATGGAACCCGCGTCGAGTCCCGAACGCGTGCGAGCCGCCGGCGTGCGGTAAGGAATGGATCCAAGTCTGACCCCGACCACCGGGCGGGCGTCCCCGCCCGCGTCCCGACAAACCCTTCGAGTCGTCGCTCTCGTGATGCTGCTCGTCGTACCGCCCTGGGGCGCGACACCCGCCCTGGCTCAAGCCGGCGAGCCTCCCTCGGGAGCGCAATCGCGCGCGCTCCCTCCCACGGAGTCCAGCCCCCCGATCGAGGGGCGCGTCGATCCAGGGACGTACCGTGTCGGACCCGGGGACGAGTTCGCGTTCCGTCACTCGGACCTGCTCGACCCGAAGATCCTCCGGGTAAGCCCCGCCGGGGAGATCCTGTTCCCCGACGCAGGCGCGGTCTTTGTCGCGGGCCTCACGCTCCGCGAGGCCGAGGCCAAGGTCCGCGAGTCGCTGCGATCCTATGTCCGCGGGAAAGGGCTCGTGTTCACGCTGTATCGCCCGCGGCGCTTCCGATTACAAGTATTGGGCGAGGTGGGATCCCCGGGTGTAGTGACCTTGACCGCCCCCGTGCGGGCGTCAGAGGCGATCGCGGCCGCCGGGGGCATTGCCCCGGGGGGTGCCAGGCGCGGGATCGTCGTGCGCCGCGGCCCCGATTCGCTCCGCGTGGATCTCGTTCGTTACGGCACCGCAGGGGATCTCTCCGGTAACCCGCTTGTGTTCGAGACCGACGTGATCTTCGTTCCCGCCTCGGGCCGGCGGGTGCAGATCCTGGGCGCCGTGCCGCACCAGGGTCGCTACGACCTGGTTCCCGGAGATCACGTGAGCGATCTGGTCGCGCTTGCCGGAGGGCTCTCCCGGGAAGCTGCCCTCGATCGGGCGGAGCTGGAGCGATTCGATGCCGAAGGAGGAAGGGAACGCCGGACCGTCCCCCTCGCCGGCGCACTAGCTGCCCCGCGCTCCGCCGAGGATCCCGAGCTTCAAGAGCGGGATCGGCTCTTCATTCCGGCCAAGGTGCACTACGACGAGGGTGCGTTCGTGGAGGTGGGTGGGGAGGTCGTCCATCCCGGCCTCTACCCGATCCGCGAAGGCGTGGATGGGCTACGCTCGGTTCTGGAGCGGGCGGGTGGATTCACCGAATTCGCGGACTTGGGGCGCGCGCGGATCGAGCGGAGTGTAGGTTCCGCCGCGCGAGACACGGCATTCCTGCGCCTCGCCGGCGAGCATCAGGATCTTCTAACCAACCAGGAGCGTGCCTACGTGAAAGCCCGGGCGCGCGAGCGTGAGGCCGTCTCCGCAGATCTCTCCCGCGTCCTTGCGACCGCTGGCGATCCTCTGGACGGCGGCAAGCGGGGTGCCGCTGGAGGCGGCGACCTCGCCCTCCTGGACGGTGATCGAATCGTCGTCCCGCGTCGATACCCATCGGTTTCGGTCCAGGGGGAGGTCCGGTCGCCTGGACTCGTCGCCTACGAGCCGGGGCGGCGGGCCGCCGACTACGTCCGCGCAGCCGGCGGTTTCACCGACCAGGCCAGCAAGAGCCACGTGCGCGTGACCGTTGCCCGGACGGGGCAGCAGATGAAGGCCGGCGAGATGGGCGTCCTTCAGGCCGGCGACACGATTTGGGTGCCGGCGAAGCCTGAGCGCAACACGTGGGCAACCCTGCGTGACATCCTCACGACGGCAGCGCAGATTGCCACCGTTTACCTCGTCATTCATCAAGCCACCAAGTGACGGCCGGCACCCCGATCGAACTCGTTCCGCTATTGAAACGGCGGAGGCGTTTCCTGTCGCTCAATATCGGGGTCGTCACCCTGGCCGCGCTTGTGGGAAGTCTCCTGCTTCCGAAATGGTACGCGGCCAAGGCGGTGCTGCTCCCTCCGACGGAAGAGGAGGTCGCGAGCATCAGTTTGTCGCAGGTTCTTCCCCGCGGGCTCGGCGGCATCAAGCTGCCGGGTGCGCCTACGCTCGCCGACGTCTTCGTCTCCGTCTTGAAGAGCCGTTCCGTCGGCGACCGAATCGTCCAGCGGTTCGACCTCGTCCGCCGCTATCGGCAGAAGGACACGGAGAAGGCGCTCCGGGAGCTGCGCAGTCACACCCGGCTCGAGGTCGGAGACGAGGGCACGATCTCGATCACGGTGGAGGATCGAGATCCCAAGACGGCGGCCGCCATGTCGAACTCCTACGTGGAGGAGCTAGACAATTTCAACCGGCTGACTCGCACGTCGAGCGCGCGACGCACCCGGGCGTTCATCGAGGAACGGCTCGCGGTGGTGGGAAAAGATCTGGCGGCTGCCGAGAATAGTCTCAGCAGTTATCAGCAGCGAAAGAACCTTGCGCTCCTTTCGCCCGAGGCGCGCGGCGAGGCCGAGATCGGGGCGAACATCATGGCGCAGAAGCTTGCCCTCGAGGTGAAGCTCAACGTGCTCCGCCAGTCGCTGGTCGAATCGAGCGAGGAGGTCCGGCGCGTGAGACAGGAGCTGGCGGCCGTCGAGCGGCAGGTCGGCGCGCTGCCGCAGGCGGGGGTCGAGACCATGCGGCTTTGGCGGGATCTCAAGGTCCAGGAGCAGCTCTTCGAGCTCTTGACCGGGCAGCTCGAGGAAGCCCGAATCCGCGAAACGCGCGACACGCCCACGGTGCAGGTGCTCGATCCGGCCGTACCGCCGATCCACAAGTCACGGCCGAAGCGGGCCTTGATCGTGCTTGCGGGGATGCTGGTGGGCTGCTTCGGTAGCTTGGGATTCGTTCTGCTCGCGGAGCGGCGTGCGTCTTGATCCTCGGTCTCGCTCTCGCCGAGGCGCTTTTCCTGGGCGTGGGATTTGCGCTCGACCAGCCGCTTCTCGGGGCGATGGCCGCCGGCGCCCTCGCCTACGCCCTCCTCGCGTATCGGAACCCTGACCTTGGGTGGGCGCTGGTCTGGCTAGCCTTCCCCTTTTCGGTCGAGCTCCGCATTCCCGGCGGAAACGCGATCTATGCGCCGACCGAGCCGATGATCGTCCTCGCCCTTCTCGTGTGGGCACTCCGTGTCCTCGCGCGCGGGCCGCTCAGGCTCCCACGCTCCGACCTCCACGCGCCGCTGGCGGTGCTTGCGCTCGTCGCGCTTCTCTCCGTCGCGTTGAGCCGGTACCCGACCCTGGGCCTCAAGGCGTGGATTGCCGGAGCGGGCTACGTGGCCTTCGGTTACGTGTATTGCTTCCTGAGATGCGATGACGCTTCGCGAACGGAACGATGGGTTCCCTGGGTCGTGGGCTCCGGCGCGTTGTGGGGGATCTATGGAACCGCGAGGGTCCTCCTCCAAGGAATTTCCCTCCAACACGCGTACGGCGTGGCGCGCCCCTTCTTCACGGAGCACGGAACGTACAGCGCCTACCTCGCGATGATCTTCCCCCTCGGCCTGCTGTACACGTTCGAACGCCGTGGGAGGGCGCGAATTCTCTACGCGCTCGCTTCGCTCGCGATCGGGCTCGGCCTCCTGTTCTCCTTCACGCGCGCGGCATGGCTGTCGCTCGTGGTCGTGCTCCCGGTGACAGCGGCTCTCTGGGCTTGGTGGCGGAGGAGCTTGAAACCGTTCGCGGTTCTGGCCGGGTTCGCCGCGCTGGTTGCGCTCCTTCTTGCCGGGATCGGGGCCGGGGACCGGATCGTGCGGCATGCGGGATCCATCGGAGAGAAGGAAAACGCCTCGAACCTGGAGCGGCTCAACCGTTGGATGGCGGCCGCGGAGATGACGAAGGACCGGCCTTGGTTCGGCGTCGGGTACGGGGCCTACCCGGCCGCCTACTCCCTGTATCGTCGCAAAGCGATTATTACCGAGCTCACCTATCAGTACATGGGGGCCCATTCGGAACCGCTCCGACTCCTCTCCGAAACAGGCGTCGTCGGACTCCTCGCGTCCCTCTGGTTCCTTGCCTCCGCGGCGATCCTCGGGTTACGCCTCTTCCTTCGCGGCAGGGACGACCGCGTGCGCCTTCTTGCGCTCGCTCTCTTGGCTGGATTTGGAACGTACGCGATCCACGGAATCTTCAACTCGTACCTCGGGATCGACAAGATCACCATCCCGTTTTGGGCGGGACTCGGCGTTCTCGCCGCGCTGGGACGGGAGTTCGACCCCGCCCATGGATCCCCGTCGGGCCGAACTCCCGGCACCGGCACCTAGGCGCATGGGGTCGCGGAGCCCGCACCGAACCACCCGCGTGCTCGCTGTGGATCATACGGCTGGAGTGGCGCCGTTTCGAAAGAAGTTCGAGG
>Ga0075424_100008330_pt1 | contig 10126 bp, 6 predicted proteins | sample SoiMethybrSBSTD3_FD_75301 | JGI IMG/M metagenome (GOLD analysis project Ga0075424, IMG submission 75301) | Bulk soil microbial communities from a Populus tree surrounding site in Tennessee, USA - Soil MetaG P. TD hybrid SBSTD3 | ecosystem: Environmental > Terrestrial > Soil > Tree plantation...
CAACCATCGATTCTGGCGAAGCCGATGTCGTTCGAGCCGGCTCCGCCACAGAATGTCGATAGTCCTCAGCCGAGCACGTTGTTTGAAACGTTGCAGCCGCATCCCTTCGAGGCCGTTCCGCCAGCTCCGATCGAGTCGAACGAAATCAGCACCGCTTATTCGGAGCGAGACACGAACGATCGTCCGTTCGTATCGGTACAATTCGAGTCGATCGCAGCGCTGCCGTCATCGGATGCGTCACGAGTGCTGCTGTCGTCGCCGTTCCCGAGCGACGCGGTTCCTGTTCCGTCAAACCGATCGTTGCGCACATTCGTCTCGCTGTTCGTCGCAGTCGGTGTCGTCGTGCTGGGCGGTTCCTTCTGGTGGGTACGAGCGCACAGCTCGTCGTCTGCGGATGCGAACACACGCTCCGCTGAGTCACCGAATCCCGCTGCGGCATCCGCCGCCTCGTCGCCATCGACTGCAGCGCCGTCGTCGGCTCCGGTCGTTGCAGCGAAGCAGACGTCACTGCTGCCGCTGTCAGTGGTCGTTGAAGCGAGACGGCAGTCGTGGATCCGCACGACAGTCGATGGCGAATCGGATCTGGGACGCAACTACATTGCGGGCGAGAAGCTTCAACTGAACGCCCGCCACGGCATCTCGCTCCGCGTCGGCGACGCCGGTGCGGTGTTCGTGTCGGTGAACAAAGGCGTGCCGCAGCCGCTTGGTCAAAGCGGGCAGGTGATGACGAGGCAGTTCGTGGCCGATACGCCCCCGTCCACTGCGAGTGCACCACTTACGCCCTCAGCACCTCCGCCGAGCACGCCGAAGCTCGCCGCGCCGCCAGCGTCCGTGCCGACCGCTTCGGCGAGTCCCGCTGCGCCCTTGCCTGGTCCGCTCGTGCAGTCACCACCGCCACGAACTGCGGCAGCTGTCGATTCGACTCCGGCCCAGGCGATCGCACGAAGAGACGCATCACCCGCGGCGTTGCCGCGAACCGAATCGACCACCGTACCGCCGCCGTTCCCGACAGCTCCGCCGGTGGCAGCGCCTTCACCCGCGGCACCGCCAGCGCCGGCGCCCGTGACGGCCGGCTCGAATGCATCGCCCGCGACCGCCGTTGTGGCGGCCGCACGTCAGTGGCTCGACGCCTATCATCGTCAGGAACGTTCGACGATGGCGGCGCTGTCGACCGAGAACCTTCAGCTCGCCGATGAGCGTCGCGCGGATGAGCGATTCCCGGCCAATGTCGATGTCAATCGCAGCCTCGATCGCGTGAGCGTGCAGATCGCTGCGGATACGGCCGTGTTAACGGCAGTCATGACCGAACGCGGCGATGCTGGTGCTCAGCGCATTTCGCCCGTCTCGCAGGTGTGGATCCTCAGCGGCGGCCAATGGCGGGTCAAGCAGGTGCGACTCGTCAGCGAGGCCAGGCTAAATCAGATCTTCCGCTGATCGACAATCCCCAGCTCGTCTTCAACCACAGGCACATCAGACGGTTAGGCTAAGCCGTATAATGCCGTTGCGGTGTCTGCGTTCGACGATCACGTTCACGACGCGCTCAATCGAGCCCTGGACGCGCTGAAGAGCCAGGTCGAAACCGCGCTCACGACTTGCCGGGAGGAACTCGTGCGGGTCGCGGCGGATGAGGGCAATCGCTTGACTGCCGAGGCGGCGACGGCACGCGCCGAAGCCGAGGCGGCCGAACGTCGGCTGAACGAATGGCGTGAGGCGGCTGCGCGCGACGCCGAAGAGCGCGACCGCGACATCGAAGCGAGAGAACGACAAGCTGAAGCGCGCGAACACGACGCCGAAGCGCGGGAGCGGGAATCCGAATCGCAGCGTCGCGAAGCCGAAGCGCGGCAGCAAGCCACGGAGAGAGCGCTCGAAGAGGTTCGACGCGCGCTCGACGAGGCGCGCCTCCAGAGTCAGCACGAACTCGATCAGATCAGCGCGAACCAGGAAGCCGCGGATAACGAAACCCCGCACCAAGACACTCTGAGCCAAGAAACACTGTCGGATGGCGCGCGTCTGCCCGAAGCGGTTCGATCGTTGGACGAGGCCGCATCCTTCGGCGAGACCTTGGATGTTCTGGCCCGTTCTGCTGCGGCCGAGGCAGGACGAGCCGCCGTGTTCGTGGTGAAGGGCGATCGCCTCCGCGACTGGAGGACTGTGGGTTTCGCTGATTCCGCGTCGGAGAGGATTCAGATCGCGGCGGACGAAGAGGGCCCATTTGCCGACGCTCTTCGCGGCGATCGCGGCGTCGCGCGGGGCGAGCAGCTGCCGCCGTTTGCGGCCGGATCGGGCCCGAAATACGCCATTACGATGCCGGTGACGGTGGGCGGGGCGGTTGTCGCTATCCTGTATGCGGACGGTCCCGACGCCGATAAGGCGATCGAGCCGGCTTGGGCCGCCAGGCTCGATGTACTCGCTCGATACGCTGGCCGGATGCTCGAGTCCATCACGATCCGTCAGGCCGCAGGGCTCTCTACGGTCCGACCCTTGAAGAACGGGTCGGCGCATGCATCTGGTCGTCCCCCTGCCGGGAGTGTTCAGTGAAGCAGGTCACACTCACGCTCGCGTTCGTCGTTGTTGCGCTGCATCTCGTGGGTGCACAGCAGACGGGGGACGACCCTCCTCGCGACACCACGAGTGTGCCGCTTGTCGCCACACGACACCCTGCGCTCCCTACCGGACCATCGCAGTACTGGTTCATCCAGGACACCACTTCAGGGCCGGCGTCAGTTGACCCGCTGCTCGCGCGGTTTGCAAAGGGAGCGAAAGCGATCGCGTCGGGGAGTTACTCGACCGGCCTGCCGCTCGTCAACGATCCTGATCTTGCGAAGACGCCGTTCGCCGACTACGCGAAGTACTACACTGCGCTCGCGTTGATCGGTCTATCTCGATATCCCGAAGCCGACACCGTTCTCTCGGCGTTGATGCAGCGATCGCCGGCGGGCTTTCTGCGCGAAGGCGTTCCGTTGCGGCTCGCCGAGGTCGCGGAGGCGCGTCAGGATGGCGCACGGGCCGAGCGCATTCTTCGCGATCTCAAGTGGGAAGAAGTGAGCGCGCCGGACGAGGCGTTGCTGAAGCTGGGCGGGGTGGAGGAGTCAGTCGGTCATCGCGACCACGCGCTCGAGACGTATCGGCGTCTTTACTACGACTATCCCTTGAGTGCCGAGGCCGAGGATGCGCGCCTCGGGATCGAGCGGGTGCAATCGATCGCGTCACTGCCCGAGGATCTGCCATCGCGTGCACTGGCTCGGGCCGAGAAGCTCTACGCGGCGCGGCGCTGGTCGGATGCGCGCGCCGCCTACGAGAACATCGCGCGTGGCGTGCAGGCCGACAACAAAGATCTCGTGGCGCTGCGGCTCGCGGAGTGCGATTTCCGTCTCGATCGATACCGCGCCGCGCGCGACGGCGTGAAGCCGTTCACCACGGGCTCGACGCTGGCCGCAGAAGCGCGGTTCTTCTATCTGAGTGCGGTGAAAGCGCTCGGCGATCGAACGGGCTACGTCTCGTTGACGCGCGAGCTCGTCGCTGATTTCCCCGAGAACGAATGGTCCGCCGAAGCGCTCAACAACCTCGCGCAGTTCTATCTGACCACCGACGATGATGATGCTGCGGATCAGGTGTTCCGCGAGATCCTCGTCAAGTTTCCTCGGCATCGCTATGCCGAGCGCGCCGCGTGGAAAGCCGGGTGGGCCGACTACCGTGCGCGCCGGTTCAGCGAGGCCGCATCGATTTTCGAATCGGCGTCGGTGACGTTCCCTCGGGCCGACACGCGTCCTGCATGGCTGTACTGGTCGGGCCGTGCGCGGGATCAGATCGGCGATCAAACGACGGCGAACACGCGCTATCGACTCGCAGTGACGGACTACGCCAACACCTACTACGGTCGGCTGGCCACCGGCATTCTGGCGTCGCGGCGGCAGCCGATGACCGTCGACGCCTTTGGTCCGGTTCCGGCGCTCGCCAATCCGTCGAAGCCGCTGCCGACCGAGCGGCTGATGCGCGAGCTCACGGCACTGCAGCTCTATGACGATGCGCTCCGCGAGGTGCAGTACGCGCAGCAGGTCTGGGGCGACTCACCACAGCTTCAGGCGACATGGGCCTGGGTCCGGCACCAACAGGGGACGACGCTCAAAGCACAGGATCGCTTTCTCGCCTGGCGCGGCGCGATCACGACGATGCGTCGAGCGTATCCGCAGTTCCTGACCTACGGCGGCGGCGACGACATTCCCGCCGACGTGTTACGGATCATCTATCCGCTCGACTACTGGCCGTTGATCGAAAAGTACTCGCAGCAGCTGCAACTGGATCCTTATCTGCTCGCCGCGCTGATGGCGCAGGAATCGACCTTCACGGCCGACATCCGGTCGTCGGCCAACGCGCGCGGCCTGATGCAGCTGATGCCGTCGACGGCGCGGCGCTATGCGACCAAGCTTGGTATCAAGCCGTTCACGACCGCGCTGCTCGTGCAGCCGGAAGTCAACGTGCGGATTGGCGCCTATTACTTCAAGGAGCTGATGGATCGATTCGGCGGCGCGCATTTCGCGCTGGCCAGCTACAACGCCGGTGAGAGCCGCGTCGCGCGCTGGCTCGAGCGGTTCCCGGGACTCCCCACCGACGAGTTCATCGACAACATTCCGTTCCCGGAGACGCAGAACTACGTGAAGAGGATTCTCGGCACGGCCGACGACTATCGCCGCTTGTACGGCGGCAGCCGCCCGCCAACGCCGACGCGGCTGGCGTCGATTCCGACGCACTGATGGACGATCTGCTGGAGCTGACCGGCCGCGCCGAAGCGACCCACTTCTGGTTCCGCGGCTTTCGTCAGTTCGTCTCGCCTCTCATCGCGCACCTCGCCAACGGTCGCCGCGATCTGCGACTCATCGACTGTGGCTGCGGCACTGGCCACAACCTTCGGCTGCTCGCACCGTACGGGCGGGCAGTCGGTTTCGATCTTACAGTCGGCGGGAGCGTCGCGACGCGCCGTTCGGGACGTCCGGCTGCGCGGGCCGACATTACGCGCATCCCGTTCGCGTCCGGCCTCTTCGACCTCGCGACCTCATTCGATGTGCTGCAGTGCGTCGAGGCGGACGAGGCCGCGATCCGCGAGATGGCGCGGATCATCAAACCGGGCGGGGTCGTCGTGCTCACCGTGGCGGCGCTCGACGTGCTGCGGGGTGATCACGCGGAAGCGTGGCGCGAAGCGAGGCGTTACACGCCATCGAGCGCGACGCGCCTCATCGAGCAAGCCGGCCTTCGCGCCGAGCGCGTATCGTACATGTTCGCGTCGACGTTTCCGCTGATGTTCGCCGTGAGGACGGCGCAACGGATGCTGCGGCCGTATCGCGCTCTACGGCCCGACACCGATATCGCGGTGCCGTTCGCGCCCGTCAATGCGCTGCTCACCGCCGTGGTGAGCGCGGAAGCGCTGATCGCGAGGCGACTGCCGATGCCGATCGGCAGTTCGTTGCTGGTCGTGGGAAGAAAGCCGCGCAGCGACAGCTGACCTGCACCGCGGTCATTTGAACCCTGAGACGGTTCGCGTCACCCAATTCGGCGCCTTCACCGTCGGTGGATCGGCAATCTGCCCGCATGCCTCTGGTATGTCCGCTGTGGCCACGAGCCGCTCGCTTGCGATGTCTCTCAGTTCCCAATGAACCGAGCAGGTGGAGTGGACTGTCTGCTGGCTGAATACGACGCGTCGTCCTCCGTCAGCGAAATGCCAATCGAAGATCGCCAAGCCACCCTCGATAGGTCTCTGTCGATGAAGTTGGTGCTTGCCGGCGGCGCGGTGTCTGCGCAGCCAGTTGAATTTCAACGAGTGCGACTACGAGCAGGACGCACGCTGTCTTCATGTCGGCGATGCCGGACGTGGAGAACGCCGCGTTTATGCGGGTCGCAGACTCGGTTGCCTGTCGAGCGCTGGATGTTGAATAGGATGCATGCGGCTAGAAGCGCAGCAGGCCTCCGAAATACATTCCGCTCATCTTGAGATCCCCGGCGTCCGGATCGATCAAGTACTCCGCCGTCACGCGGCGATAACCGATCTGCGCGCCGATGTAGCGGGTGAAGCTGATCGTGCCGTAGAGATCGAAGTCGTACATCTTCGCGTCGAAGTCGTCCTGGACGGCGTCATTGATCTTCTTGCCAATGAAGCCTGGCAGCTTGAAGCCGGTGAACTCGGTGGAGATCGAGAAGAGTCGATGCGGGTAGGCGCGGGCGATGAAGCCAATCGCCGGGATCGGCGCGGAGACGTCGGTCACTGACGACGGGTATCCGTTGGCCGCCAGCGTGGCTGCCACTTTGTTCACCTTGAGCTCGGTGATCAAGCCGAGCACGCCGCGCGGCGCAGCGACGAAGTCGTATTCGTAGCCGAGGCGCCAGAATTCCCATTTCAGATCCGCCGTCGCCGGGACGTTGACGGGGAAGGTGCTGCCGCCGAACGTGATCGTGCGCTGCAGCGTCGCGGCCTCGTTGTATTGCATGGTGATGTGGCTGAACCGCAGCTTGTGTTTGCGTCCGCCCTTGATGACACTCCGGAACTCGTTGAAACGTGTGTTCTGGATCCCGAACTCGCCGACGAGATCGACTGCCGGCTGACCCAGTGCCGCGAGCGATCCGGTCTGAAGCTGCAGGGTGGGTGTCGGCGTCCAGAACATCAGCCCGACTTCGACGTGGAAGTCCTCGCCAGCCGCCGGTTCGACGACGTTGAACTGCGCCTCGGCGCGGGCGGCCACCAGAAGACAGACGAACAGAGCGATCGCCAAGCGGTTTCTCATGACTCGTCTATCGGCGGGGCGTCGGGTACGCTGTAGGTGTGACCGCCATGTCTCCAGGCCGCCGGATGCTGCGACATCTGGCGCGATATCGCCAGCCATTCCTGCTGGGGTTCGCGTGCGTCGTCGTCAGCACCGCCATCATGCTGACCGGTCCGTGGGTGCTGCGATACGCCATCGACGACCTTCAGGCCGGTGTGACGCTGACCAAGGTGCGGCTGTACGGTGCCGCAATCCTCGGGCTGGCGATCGCTGGCGGTGTGTTTCGTTTCCTGATGCGCCGCATCATCATCGGCGCGTCGCGCGAATTCGAGTACGACCTTCGCAACGACTTTTTCGCCGCGCTGCAGCGCATGCACCTCGCGTACTTCCAGCACACCCGCACCGGCGACCTGATGTCGCGCGCGACCAACGATCTCAGCGCGGTGCGCATGATGATCGGTCCGGCGGTCATGTACTCCGCCAACACCGGACTCACATTCATCGTTGCGCTCATTCTGATGTGGTCGATTCATCCATGGCTGACCGGCGTGGCGCTGATCCCGCTGCCGTTCGTGACCCTTGCCGTGAAGTACTTCGGGGCGGCGATTCACACGCGCTTCGAGAAGATTCAGGAGCAGTTGTCGGACGTCAGTGCGGTCACGCAGGAATCGCTCGCCGGCGTCCGGGTGGTCCGTGCCTACAACCAGGAGCCGTTCGAGATCGAGCGGTTCCGTCGATCCAACCAAGAGTACGTCGAGCGCAATCGAACGCTCATCCGCCTCCAAGGCATGTACTTCCCGAGCATGGGTCTCCTCATGGGCATCGGCGCGCTGCTCGTGTTGTGGATCGGCAGCCGCGAGGTCATCGCCGGCCGCATGACAGTCGGCGCGCTGGTCGCATTCAACGCCTATCTTATGATGCTCGGATGGCCCATGATCGCGTTCGGGTGGGTGACGAACCTGCTGCAGCGCGGCATGGCGTCGTGGAAGCGGATGCTCGAGGTGCTGGATGCGGCTCCAGCGATCGTCGATCCGTCAGGTGATGAGCGAGTCGATGTTGCGGAGATACGCGGCGCGATCGAGTTTCGTCGCCTCACGTTCGCCTACGGCGATCGTGAGGTGCTGCGCGAGGTGTCGTTGACGATTCCAGCGGGATCGACCACTGCCATCGTTGGCGCCACCGGTTCGGGCAAATCGACACTACTGAGTCTGCTGCCGCGCCTGCATGATGCACCGCCAGGCACGGTATTCATCGACGGCGTCGACGTCCGCCGCATTCCGCTGCAGACACTACGCGGCGCCATCGGTTTTGTCGCGCAGGAGCCGTTCCTCTTCAGCGCGACCATTGCCGACAACATCGCGTTCGGCTTGCGCCGCGACGAATCCAGCCGATCGCGCATCGAGCAGGCGGCGGCCGCGGCGAGGCTGGACAAGGACATCGCCGCGTTCCCGCGCGGCTACGACACGATGGTCGGCGAGCGCGGCATCACGCTGTCGGGCGGCCAAAAGCAGCGGACTGCGATCGCTCGCGCGATCGTGATCGACCCGAAGATCTTGATGCTGGACGATGCGTTGTCGGCCGTCGACACTCACACCGAGGAAGAGATCCTGCAGCGTCTGTCGGGCGTGCTTGACGGACGCACCTCGATCATCGTGTCGCATCGCGTCTCGACGGTCCGTGGCGCCGATCAGATCGTCGTCCTCGACGAGGGTCGCATTGCGGAAGTCGGCACGCACGACGCGCTGGTGCGGAGGGGCGGCCTCTACGCGGAGCTGTCGCGCAAACAGATGCTCGAAGAAGAACTGGCGGCGTCGTAATGCACGAGGAGGACGTACTCGGGAAAGCGTACGACGGCCGGCTGATGCGCCGGCTGTTGACCTATTTGCGCCCCTACCGTCCGCAGGTGGCGCTCGCCATCGCTGCCATCGTCGGACATGCGTGCCTGGAGCTGGCGCCACCGTATCTGACGAAGGTCGTCATCGATCGATACATTCCCGCTCGCGACATCGCCGGGCTCGGCACCATCGCGGCGATCTACATTGCGGTCCTCGCGGGATCCTTCGCGCTCGAGTATCTACAGACCTGGACCATGCAGGCGACCGGGCAGCGGATCATGTTCGACCTGCGGATGCAGATGATGACGCACCTGCATCGCCTGGATCTCCGCTTCTACGATCGCAACCCGGTGGGCCGTCTGATGACGCGCGTGACCACCGACGTCGATGTGCTCAACGATCTGTTCACGTCGGGCGTGGTGTCGGTGTTCGGCGACGTCTTCACACTGATCGGCATCATGGTGGTGCTGGTGTGGATGGACTGGCGGCTCGCACTCGTCGCGTTTTCCGTGCTGCCGCTGATCGCGCTCATCACGCAGTGGTTCCGCCTCAACGTCCGCGAGTCGTATCGGACGGTGCGGACGTGGATCGCACGCATCAACGCCTACCTGCAAGAGCGAATCACCGGCATGTCGACCGTGCAGCTCTATCGACGGGAAGCGCGCGACTACGACGACTTCGCGACCATCGATCGGCAGCATCGCGACGCCAACCTGGATTCGATCTTCTACTACGCGGTGTTCTATCCGGCGATCGAAGTCGTCAGCGCACTCGCCGCGGCGCTCATCATCTGGGTTGGTGGCGGCTGGGTGGCCGATGGCGGGCTGACGCTCGGCGCGCTCGTGGCGTTCCTGCAGTACTCGCAGCGCTTCTTCCGTCCGATCAGCGATCTGTCTGAGAAGTTCAACGTGCTGCAGGGCGCGATGGCCTCGTCCGAGCGCATCTTCGCGCTCCTCGACACGCCCGTCGACATCAAGAACCCCGAGCGCCTACGGAGAGGCGACGCGCCGCCGGCGCCGCCGGGCATCATCCATGTCGACAATGTGACGTTCGCGTACGTCGAAGGCGAGCCCGTCCTCCGCAATGTCTCGTTTGAAGTGCGCGCCGGTCAGCGCATCGGCATCGTCGGTGCGACCGGCTCGGGCAAGACGACGCTCATGAGCCTGCTGCTTCGCTTCTACGACGTGCAGCAGGGGCGGATTACGATCGACGGCGTCGATATTCGCGAGATGGATCTCGCAGCGCTGCGCGGCTTGTTCGGCTTGGTGTTGCAGGACGTGTATCTCTTCTCGGGCACGATCGCGAGCAACGTCAGGCTGGGCGACGCGACGATCTCGGACGAAGCGGTCACCCGCGCACTCGACGCCGTGCACGCGTCGACGTTCGTCGACACGATGCCGCGCGGCCTCGACACTCCTGTTGCCGAACGCGGCGCGACGCTGTCGTCGGGACAGAAACAGCTGCTGTCGTTTGCGAGGGCGCTGGCATTCGATCCGAGGGTGCTCATCCTCGACGAAGCGACGTCGAGCGTCGACACCGAGA
>Ga0075424_100008333_pt1 | contig 10123 bp, 10 predicted proteins | sample SoiMethybrSBSTD3_FD_75301 | JGI IMG/M metagenome (GOLD analysis project Ga0075424, IMG submission 75301) | Bulk soil microbial communities from a Populus tree surrounding site in Tennessee, USA - Soil MetaG P. TD hybrid SBSTD3 | ecosystem: Environmental > Terrestrial > Soil > Tree plantation...
GAATGTCCTCGTCGATGTCTCCGAATTGACAGACATCGATGCACATGGCCTCGGCGAGCTGGCGTGGAGCTGCGCGACGCTGCGCAGCTCGGGTGGTCAGATGGCTTTGATTGCGCCGCGTCTCGAGGCGCGTCGTCTGCTTGCGCTCACAAGACTCGATACAGTGTTGCCGATTTACGAGTCGGAGAACGAGGCGCTCACCAGCGCCCGGGTGGAAGTGTTGATTTAACGCCGGACGAGCACGATGTTGAACCGCGTGCCGCCGGCGACCGTCACACCTGGACCGCCCTCTAAGGCCTCAGGCGCATCGTGTGTCGGCTGTCAGCATCAGGTTCGTCGTTTCCGCCTTGTAACCGGCCTTGGTAGCCGTGATGGAATTGCCGACTCCGGCGCATGCGCACGTTACGACGCTGATGACTAAGGAGATAAAGACGCCCTTCACGCCGGTATCGTATCGCCTGATTGGGTGAAGCGGGAGGTCGTTTAGAATCCTGGACGGGACCGCACGTCGAGTGCCCACACCGGGGATACCCAGATGCCTATCGAATCCTTACGCCTGGGGGCGTTGGTCGTTGCGTTGTTCGCCCTCTCATTGGTCGTCACATCCGCCGCTCAGGATCCGGTAGTCAAGCCGGGAACTACCACCACACTGGATCGGCTACCTGTTCCAACCTCCGTTACTGCCCGACAGCTAGCCGATGGGCGCATCGAACTGCGCTGGAATGCCGTCGAGGGGGCAGCGAGATACGAACTGTGGCGTTCTGTTCCGCCTGGTCCTCAGACCGTTGTGATGCGCCCAAACCCATCCGATACGACCTATATCGATTCGGACATCAAGGTCGGGAGCACGTACTACTACGTCGTTGCGGCAGTCACCGCGAACGGCGCGATTGGCCTGAAGGCCGGTTCACTGCCGGTCAAGGCGACGATCGCGGTGGCGCCATCCCTGCGACCGAATGAGCCGGGAACAGTTGATATCGGTACCGGTCTCGCCAGTCCCACGACGATGAGTGGCAGCGGCGTCGTACCCGCGGTGTGTGCGCAGACCGGCGTTTACAAGAAGTGCATTAGCAACACGATCCAATATTCGCCGCTCGCCGAGCTGGTGAAGACCGCGACCGTCCTCTGTCCCGACAAGGGACAGGTGGTAACGGGTGGCGGATTCGCCGGCAACCTCGTAAACATGTCCGTGGTTGCCTCCATGCCGCTTCTATCGGACACCGAGGTCGGTTGGACGGTGATTGTCGTTCCGACTATGGTTCCAGGCCAGGATCCCGTGATGTTGCTTACACAGGTGGTCGGCGTGATTACGCGATCGTTTCAAGTCTTTGCTATATGCGCGCCGGCCGGAACAGCGCCTTGATTCGGTTGGAGCGGGAGACGGGGATCGAACCCGCGACATCAAGCTTGGGAAGCTTGCGTTCTACCGCTGAACTACTCCCGCTCGCGGTCAGACTAACACGTTAGTTTATCGTAGTTTCGAGTGCTGGCCCGGCACCTACGCCAGGCGTGTGCGAAGCCAGCGGATCTGACCCCGATGGTTGATCTCGTCTTCCGCGACGTGAAACCACGCCCAGTGCGCATTCAAATTGGGCGCGATTCGCAGCGGCGCCTCGAGCCACGCATCATCGTGCTCTGCGAGCTTCGCGAGCGTCACCTGCCGTGCCTGCTGAAGATCGTCGACATAGAACGGCAGGTCGCGTCCGCGAATCTCACGCCGGCCATCGTCGCCAAGCTTTAAAGCCGCGGACCAAGAGCGATCTTCGGTCGCGGTCGGCTCGCGCCCTTCGAATGTCACGACCTGATACCCGCGCTCGACCGCAGCCATGTGTGCGAGCAGAGCGCCAATGCTGTTGCTTCGTTCATCGTGCAGGTGATCGAGTTGCTCGCGCGTTAACCCCTGAACTGCCTTCAGCGTCGTTTGTCGTGCGTACGCGAGCATTGCCACCAGACGCCCGATCGTTGGCGTGTACCCGGGCAACGGCAGGATGCGGTATTCCGGCAAGTGCCCTCCTTTGTGACCCGCGAGACGTTATGCAATGAACGCCGGTCGAAGAAGCAATCAGCCCCGGATTACGTTCAGCACCTCGTCGCGCTTCTTTTCCATCATCTCCGGCGTCTCCGCTTCCAGATTCAGGCGCAGCAGCGGCTCCGTGTTCGATCCGCGGACATTGAAGTGCCAGTCCGGATAATCGACGGAGATGCCGTCCATCCGCGAGATCTCCGCATCCTTGTAGCGCGCTTCGATCGCCGCCAGCTTCTTCGGCACCTCGTTGATGCTCCCGACCTTCGTGTTGATCTCGCCGGAGATGAAGTAGCGCTCGCGCAGCGGCTGAACGAGCTCGTGCAGCGACTTGTTCTTCTTCGACATCAGCTCGAGGATGAGCAGCGCGGGGATGAACCCGTTGTCCGCGTACGAGAACTCCCGGAAGTAGTAGTGCCCGGTTACCTCGCCGGCAAAGATGCCATCCTCGTCGCGCATCCGCCGCTTGATGAAGGCGTGGCCGACACGATTCATCAGCGCGCGGCCGCCCAGGCGCTCGACGGTGTCCTTGACCGCCCGGCTCGCGCGCAGATCGTAAATGATCGTGGCGCCTGGATGCTTCAGCAGAAAGGCCTCGGCGAGCAGAGCCGTGATGAAGTCACCCGAGATGAACTCTCCGGTCCCGTCGATAAAGAAGCAGCGATCGGCGTCTCCGTCCCATGCGATGCCGACGTCTGCATGCTGGCGCCTCACTTCTTCGGTGATGTCGCGCCGATTCTCCTCGATCAACGGATTGGCCTCGTGATTCGGGAACGTTCCGTCGATGTCGAAACAGAGCTTGGTCGTCTTGCAGGGGAGCTGATCGAAAAGGAGCGGCGCGACCAGACCCGCCATGCCGCTACCGGCATCCAGAACGACCGTAAACGGCTTGATCACGCCGGCGTCGATGAAGGACATCACCTTCTCGACGTACTCGAAAATGATGTTGCGCGGCGAAATCGAGCCGGGAGTCGCGGCTGCAGGCGGCAGCCGGTCGTTGACGATCATGTCGCGAATGTCGCCAAGCCCCGCCTCGCCGCTGAGCGGCAGCGCGCCGCTGCGCACCATCTTGATGCCGTTGTACTGTTTCGGGTTGTGCGAGGCGGTGATCTGCGCGCCGCCTGCGAGCGTATCGTTCACCACCGCGAAGTAGAGCATGTCGGTGCCGAGCATCCCGTAGTCGACGACGTCGGCACCCTGCTGGCGCGCGCCTTCGATGAACGCAGCCGCGAGGCCTGGTGAGGAGACGCGCATATCACGCGACACGCCGATCTTCTTCGCACCGAGATAGGTGACGAAGCCGCGCCCGATCAAGCGCGCTACCTCCTCGTTGATTTCTCCGGGGTAGAGGCCGCGCACGTCGTAGGCCTTGAAGATGTCCGTATTGATTCGCATCTTGTGAGCTGTTTCACCAGGCATGACTTACGCCTTCGTGTAATCAGTGAGCGTCGTCTTGTCGCCGAGGACGGCGCCCGAGTTCAGACTGACGTTACGGCCGATGTGACAGTTACGTCCGAGGATCGCGTCGCGAATGCACGCCTCACGGCTGATGCGACAATTAGGCCAGATCACGGCGCCGCTGACGGCCGCGTCTTCTTCGATCTGCGTCTGACGACCGATCACCGAATACGGGCCAATCTTCGCTCCCGCCTTGACGAGACACCCCTCGTCGACGAAGCAGGGGCCTTCCACCGTCGCGCCCTCTTCAATCCTGGCGTCTGAGGCGATCCAGGTGCGCGGCGCAGCGATCTCGCGGAATGGCGCGGCCGCATACCGGCCGTCCATGATGTCGCGATGTACCTGCGAGTACTTCGCAGGCGTCCCGATATCGATCCAGTAGCCGTTGTAGATGTAACCGACAAACGTCTCGCCCCGCTCGACGAGCGACGGGAAATAGCTGCGCTCGATCGACCAGGAGACGTTGCTTGGAATGCGGTCGAACGTGTCGGGTTCCAGTACGTAAATGCCGGCGTTGATGTTGTTGGTCGTGATCTCGTCCGCGCTGGGCTTTTCGAGAAAGCGGCGGATGTTGCCGTCAACATCTGTTTCAACCAGTCCGTATGCGGTCGGGTTGTCCACCGGCGTGAGCACGATCGTCGCGCGCGCCTTCCGCTCGCGGTGTAGACGAATCACGCTCGCCAGATCGATCTGCGTCAGCACGTCGCCATTGAATACGACGACCGACTCAGTCAACTGGTCGCCGGCATACTTGATGGCACCAGCGGTGCCGAGCGGGGCGGGCTCGACGACGTAGCGAATCTTGATTCCGCACTCCGACCCGTCGCCGAAGATCTCCTCGATGCGACGCGGCTGATAATTGAGGCTGAGGATGACTTCGTCGATTTCAGGGACCTGCTTCAGGAGATCGAGCTGGTAATGCAGAAAGGGCCGGTTGAAGATCGGAACGATCGGCTTGGGCGTGTGAATGGTCAGTGGTCTGAGTCGGGTGCCCTTGCCCCCGGCCAGAAGGATCGCCTTCATGACAGTCAACGATCATACATGCTGGCGCCGATGGTACAATGCGGTCCTTCCGTCTCATGAATCTTCCCAACACGCTGACGATCGTGCGGATCTTTCTCGTGCCGCTGCTCGTTGTGGTGTTGCTCACGCAGGGTGCGCAGCGCGAAATGTTCGGCGTGTCGAAAGAGCTGATCGCGGCCGCGATTTTCGGCATCGCCTCGATCACCGATTGGCTCGACGGTTATCTCGCGCGGCGTCGGCGGCAGGTGACCTGGCTCGGGCAGGTGCTCGATCCGATCGCCGACAAGCTGCTTACCTCCGCGGCGTTCATCTCTCTCGTGCAGCTTGGCCTTGCACCGGCCTGGATGGTGGCGCTGATCATCGGACGCGAGTTCGCAATCACCGGGCTGCGCAGCCTCGCCTACACGAAAGGCATCACTATTCCGGCGTCACCGCTTGGCAAGATCAAAATGGCATCGCAGGTCACGGCCATCCTTCTGCTGATCCTTGGATGGCGTCCGATGCCGTGGCTCGCGCCAATCGGATACGCGGCGTTGTGGGTGGTGATGTTGACCGCGGTGATCTCGGCGGTCGATTACTACCGCCGATTCGTGGTGCTGTCGAACGCACGCGTCACGGATGTGAGTGTCGCCCGCCAGAGAAGGTCTGCATAAACTTCAATTGTCAATGTTCGCTTTGACGATCGATGTGCAAATCGATCGCAAGATCGAAGAGTGGAAATCGAAGACGCAGGAAGTCTGTCTATTTCCGCAAAGCGACATAGTCGCCTGAGATGAACGCGCTGCGCGCAGTCATGGCGAGGAGTGTCGAGATTTCCGGCTTCACCTCCACAACGACAGCCTCCCCGAGCTCGTAGAGGAACTCCGGCGTCACCACCGCCCCAGGCAGCTCGCTCGTCACCGGTACCTTCGTGGTTTCGGTCCTGCGCTTGTCGCGATAGATGATGAACCGCGCGCCGAGCGTCACGCCATGGTCGCTGCCGCGATCGATGGTGAAGAAATCGTTCTTGGCAAACAGCGTCCGCCGATCGGAGCCGATCAGGATGTGGCCGTAGTTGTCACGCTGCGGCTTTGGCGGATTGGCGTCGGGTGTCGGCGGCTGCGGCACGCTGAACGGCTCGAGATAATCGCCAATCTCCATCGAATCGCACGCGTGTGAAATCGTCGCCAGCGACATCGTCTTGTCGACCGCGTAGACGCGAACCCAGCCGGTTGTTCGGATCGCGGCCGGCGTTTCGCGCGACGTGCTTGTGCCGCGCGGCGCCTGCACACGACGCACGTAGTACTCCTGGCCGACCTCGATACCGTTGTCTGAACCGCCGTTGATCGTGACCAGATCGCCCGGCCGGAACATGTGGCGCGTGGACGCATCCTGTCCACCGGTGATGAGCAGCGAGGTCATCGGCGGTGTGAAGACGAGCGTCGGCGAGCAGGCGAGCGCGATGACCTCCGCATCCAGATGCGTGGCGCCTGGCGCCGGTCCCGTCTGCGCCAGCAGCGGGCCGCCGGCCGCAAGCAGGGCAGCCGTCGCGAAGACACGGATAGGGCGTCCGATGAGGGTCATATCTCTCCTGGGTCCCGAGAATTACTGCGCGGTGGTGTTGAGCGTTTCGAGGCGCTTGCGCGCGTCGTCCAGGTACTCGCTGCGCTCGAATTCCTTGACCAGCCGGTCGTAGTACGGGACTGCTTCGGCTTTCTTTTCGGTCTTTAGGAGAGATTCCGCCAGATAGTAGTAAACGGCGTCCCGTTGGGGGTAGCCGGGATCGTCTTTGAGGACTTCCTTGAAGCGGTCGATGGCTCCGGGATACCAGCGCGCCCGGTAGTAATAGAGGCCCACTTTGTAGGACGCCTCGCTCAATCTGCTTCGGGCTTCACGCCATTTCTCACGCACCTCGGCCGTCAGCATGCTGTTGGGGTAGCGGTCGAAGAAGGCTTCGAACTCGCGCACCGCGGCGGAGGTCTCCGTCTGGTCGCGTTCGGGCGCCCGCATGCGCCTGAAGTGCGTCATCGCGAGCTTGTACTGCGCGTAATCTGCGCGGGCGTTCGTCGGATAGAACTGCAGGAATTCGCGGAACTCGTTTTCCGCCAGCACCAGATTCGCGTCTCCACCCTCGTTCAGGTAGCTGTCGCCGACCCCGAGCTTCGCGTCCGGGCGCAGGGTGCTCTGCGGGTAGTTGTCGACGATCTGCTGGAAGTACTTGCGTGCGTCGAGCCAGCGTTGGCGCCGCATCCCGTCATTGGCTCGCTGAAACAGGAATTGATCGGGCGGAACACTTCCCGTGGGCGTTTCGGGCGCCTTGTTGCCGCCACACGCGGTCAACGTGGCCACCGCGACGATGGTCAACAGAATGCGCCAGCCGGCGCGCGAACAGGAACTCGGGGCAATCATGCGAGAAGAAGCGCCTCTCCTATTGTAGACACCCCTGTATAGACGTGAAATTCGCATGCCCAGCTGTGGCTCAGGCAAGCATTTCGCGCACAGGCGCGGGCAATCGGCAGGGGCGGCCCCGCGAATCCAGAGCGGCGTGGACGGTATGGCCAATCACGAGTATTTCCTCGCCGCGCGCAATCTCGTAGTCAAAGCGGATGCGCACCGGCGTCAGCAGAGTCGCCCGCGTGCGAATCTCGAGGTCATCGTCATATTTCGCTGCCCGGCGGTACTGGCAATGCGCCTCGATGACGGGCAGTTGGATACCCGCGTCCTCCATGGCGCGGTAGCTGTGGCCGGTCTCGCGCAGCCAGTCGGTGCGTCCGACTTCGAACCACACGAAGTAGTTGGCGTAGTAGACGACCCCCATACAGTCGGTTTCGGCGTAGCGGACGCGCACGCGCGTGCGGCGCAGGAGCGACGTGGACGCAGCCTCGGTCATGCGTGCCGGGATATCGGCGTCCCCGTGGCGGCGGCGCGCAGCGCACGCGTGGCGCCTTCGGGATCGTTGCCGCCGAAGATCGCGTGACCGGCGACGAGAATGCTCGCGCCCGCAGCTACGACGCTGGCGACCGTGTGCTCGTCGATGCCACCGTCGATCTCGATAGGCGCGGAGGAACCGGCGGCGTTGAGAACGGCGCGGACGTGCTTCACTTTCTCGATACTGTGCGGAATGAAGGCCTGTCCGCCAAACCCCGGGTTCACGGACATGACGAGCACGAAATCAAGATCGCCGGCGATGTCTTCGAGCGTCACGGCGGGCGTCGAGGGATTGACGACCGCACCGGCCCGCGCGCCAAGTTTCTTGATGAACGCGATCGTGCGATGCAGATGCGGCACCGCCTCGACGTGCACGGAAATCATGTTCGCGCCGGCTTCTACGAATGCTTCCACGTAGCGGTCCGGCTCTTCGATCATCAGATGAACATCCAGCGGACGTGTCGCGACCTTCTTGATGGCGCGCACAACCGGCGGGCCGATCGTGATGTTCGGCACGAAGTGGCCATCCATGACGTCGACGTGAATCAGATCGGCACCGCCGCGCTCGACGGCCGCAATGTCGCGACCGAGAGCCGCGAAGTCGGCGGACAGAATCGAGGGGGCGATCTGGACTTGCCCTGAGCTGTGTCGAAGGGTCACCTGCTCACCTCGAGCGAAATCGCATCCGAAGCGGCCACGCGAAAACCTCCCTGCGGTTGTTGCCGCACCACGGTGCCTGGCGGCACACCGGGATACGGTTGCGAGCCCGTGATGGTGACACGGAAGCCGCGCTCACGGAGCGCGTCGGAAACGCGATTGCCGTCCATCCCGATCACGTCAGGCATCACGTAAGTCGTCGCCTCTTCGCCGCGATTGAGCAGCAGGGAGACCGTCGGCGCTTTGGCGGCCGGCGGCGGGTCCTGCGACACAACGGCATCCGCAGGGTAGTCGGGCGACCGGAATTCGGAGACGGAGCCGAGGTCCACACCGTCCTGCTGCAAACGGAGTCGAGCCGTCCTCTCCGTCTGGCCAATCAGCTCGGGGACCGTCGTGGTGCGCGGCCCGGCGCTGAGCCACACGCGGATCGATCGCTGCGACCGCGCTGCGGCGCCGGCGGGAGGATCCTGCTGCATGATGCGATTGGCCGCGACCTTCGGATCTGTCCTGCGCGTCGCATCGACCCGCAACGTCAAGCCGAGCGCGCCGAGCGACTGCGTTGCCTCGCTGACGGTTTTGCCGACGAGCGGCGGCACCTGCACTTCGCGCGCGCGCAGCGCGACGCGCAGCGCCACGCCGAAAAAGAGCAGGAACGTGGCGCCAAGCGCGGCAGCCAGCAGCAACAGCCGGCCGACGCTCCAGACGCGTAATCGGGATGGCATCGAGCACTCAATCGTACCCGCCTTCGCGCTTTGGCGCTACGGTGGGCACGCCTAGGCGCGCTTGATCAGCAACGCCGCAAAGAATGCTTCGAGGCCGTGCGCCGGCGGCGTCGTTCGGAAGAAGCCGTGAGCATCGATGAAAGGACCAATGACAGGGAGAGCCGTCGTTCTCAGATCAACAAAGCCAAAATCGTTGCGGGCTTCGAGAAACGCGGTCACCACATCATCGTTCTCTTCCGGTTCACTCGAGCAGGTTGCATAAACCAGGCGGCCACCGTCACGGACGGCGTCCGCCGCTCGTATCAGCAGCGTGACTTGGTCGCGTCCCAGCATGGCGAGTTCGTCCTCACGCCGCCGCCATCTGATATCCGGATCGCGCCGCACCGTCCCAAGTCCCGAACAGGGTGCATCGACGAGCACTGCATCGAAGACGCGCCCGAAGGGGAGCGCACCGCTCGTCGGCACACGCACTACCGTGACGCAGCGAGTGCCGGCTCGCTTCACGGTTTCGTCGAGCAGCGTGAGTCTCCGCGGGCGAACATCGCTCGCCACGATGTGGCCGACGTCGTTCATGTCGGCGGCCATCGCCAGCGTTTTGCCGCCGGGCGATGCGCACAGGTCGAGGACCTTCTCGCCAGGGGAAGCGTGCACGACAAACGGGACAAGCTGCGATGCCTCGTCCTGAACGAACGTGAGGCCATCCGCAGGTCGCCGCAGCGGATTGCCTTGCGTGACCATGAGACCGTCGGGAGAAAACCGCGCAGATTCCGTATCGATCTCATCGGCGGCCAGTGCAGCGGCTGCCTGCTCGCGCGTCGCACGAAGGCGGTTCACGCGCAACATCAGTGCTGGTGTCTCGTTGTTGAATCGCACCCAGCGCTCCGTCGCTTCGAACCCGTACCGATCGAGCCAGCGCACCACAAGCCATTCAGGATGTGAATGGGTGATGCCGAGGTAGGCAAGGGCCGCATGGCGATCATCCGTATCCGTGGGACGCGCCGGGAGCGGCAGCGTGTGACGCTGACGCAGTGTCGCGCGGAGCACCGCGTTGACGAATCCGCTCGCGCTCGGTTTCCTGGCCGCCCGCGTTAAGTCCACGGCATCGTCCACGACCGCGGATGCGGGAACGCGATCGAGGTGCAGGAGCTGATAAAGACTGAGCCGGAGAATGGCGACGACCTCCGGGTCCAGCTTGCCGATGCGCCGTTTCGAGAAATGCTCGGTGAGGTGATCGAGGCTTCGCTGCCATCGCAGCGTGCCGGTGACGATATCTGCCGTGAGCGCGCGATCGCGCTCGTCGTGGAGCTGCGCGCGACTTGAATGCAGCGCCGTC
>Ga0075424_100008335_pt1 | contig 10123 bp, 11 predicted proteins | sample SoiMethybrSBSTD3_FD_75301 | JGI IMG/M metagenome (GOLD analysis project Ga0075424, IMG submission 75301) | Bulk soil microbial communities from a Populus tree surrounding site in Tennessee, USA - Soil MetaG P. TD hybrid SBSTD3 | ecosystem: Environmental > Terrestrial > Soil > Tree plantation...
CGGTCGCCCGCCTGCTGGACGATGCCGGTGACGACCTCGGAGACGCGGTCGATGTACTCCTCGTACATCATCTGGCGCTCGGCTTCGCGGATCCGCTGGGTGATCACCTGCTTCGCGGTCTGCGCGGCGATGCGGCCAAAATTCTCCGGGGTGACGTCCTCGCGCTTGACCTGCTCCTCCGGGACGTCGGACCAGTCGATCTCGAGGTCCTCGTCCTGGACGAGAACGTGGGAACGCTCGCCGGTCTCCTCCTCCGTCTGCTCGAGCTCGGTGAGCACGCGCTCGCGCGCCTCCTCGAGCAACCGCTCCTCGATGTCGGGCGGCAGCTCGATCGAGTAGACGCGGAAGTCGCCCTCGTCGCGGTCGAGCTCGACCACGGCGTGGCGAGACGCGCCGGGCGTCTTCTTGTAGGCGGCCAGCAGTGCGTCCTCCAGCGCCTCGATCAGCGTGTCGGACTCGATTCCCTTGTCTCGCTCGAGCTCCTGGACGAACTCGATGATTTCTCTCGTCATTTGCTTCCCTCGTCGATCAGGTTGCCCCGGACGATCTGCTCGTACGGGATGAGGACCGCATCGCCGCCTTCGGCGCCGACGCGCACTGCTTGCTCGTCCGCGGCGATGACCTCACCGCGAAATCGCTTGCGGCCTCCGATCTGCCCGGCCGTCCGCAGCTTGACCGTGCGGCCGACGAAGCGGCCGAAGTGGGCCGGCTTGCGCAGCGGGCGCTCGAGCCCCGGCGAGGAGACATCGATCGCGTACCGCCGCCGATAGTCGTCGAGCTCGTGGGTGACGCGCTCGCAGAGGGCGTGGTCGACGCCCTCGGGGTGGTCGATGTAGACGCAGAAGCGCTCGGGCCCGAGCAGCTCGACGGCGAGCACTTCCGTACCCGGTACCCGCTGCTCGATTCGGCTCGTCAGCTCCTGCTCGAGCTGCCGCTCCTTCGTGTGTACGCCTTCCATCCGACCTCCCTACGAACTCCCCACCGTCATAAAAAATGGGCGCCGCGCGCCCATTTCGCCAAGCCGGTGAAATGTGGTGCTGGCAGGATAGCAAGGCCCGTGTCGGCAATCTCCGACAAAACTCGCGAGGGGACGATCCAACTGCCTGACGGGCGAACGCTCGCCTACGCCGACCGTGGGCCGGCTGACGGCAGGCCGCTCGTCTTCCATCATGGGACGCCCGGAAGCCGGGCCGGACATCATCCCGACCTCAGCGTCTACGAAGACGCCGGCGTCCGCGCGGTCAGCTACGACCGGGCCGGCTACGGCCTCTCCGACCGGCTCGAAGGGCGCGACGTCGCTGCCGTCAGCTCGGACATCGCCGCGCTTGCGGACGAGCTGGGCTTCGAAAGATTCGGAGTGATGGGCGTTTCGGGCGGCGCGCCGCACGCGCTTGCCTGTGCCGGGCTCCTCGGCGAGCGGATCACCCGGGCGGCCTTGCTGGTGACGCCGGCGCCGAACGATCCGGATTTCGACTTTCTCGCCGACATGACCCAGAGCAACGTCGACGAGTTCAACGCGGCGCTGGCGGGGCCCGACGCGATCGCTACCTATCTCGCTCCTTACATCGAGACCCTGAAGACAGACCCTGAGGCCGTATTCGACGAGCTGGCCGCCGAGTTGCCGGCGCCCGACCAGGCGACGATGGCCAAGCCGGAGGTCCGCGAGATGCTGCTCGAAAGCTGGCTGGAGGCGATCCGGCAAGGCGCGGCCGGCTGGATGGACGACGATCTCGCGTTCACGCGACCCTGGGGCTTCGACCTCCGGGATGTCCAAACGGAGGTGCGGATCTGGCAGGGCGAGCTCGATGTCCTCGCTCCCAAGGCTCACGGAAGGTACGTCGCCGACCAGGTACCCACTGCGAGCTACGAGCTCGTGCAAGGCAAGGGCCACATGCTCTACGACCTGTGGCCGCGGGCCTTCGCCTGGGCGGGCGCTTAGGGAGCGATTGCCCCGCCGAAGAGCGGGGCCTCTCGCTCTACACGCTCTGGGTCTCGGTCTTGCCTTCCTTGAGGCGGCGGATCAGGTCGGCCACGTCGGCCGTTTCCTGCTCCAGGTCCCGCTGGTACTCCTCCAGCCGGCGGAGCAGCGTCTCCGCATCCGGGAAGCGGCGGCCTCGGTGGCAGCCACCATGCCTGTGATGTCTTCGTCCGTGCATCTGTTCACCCCCTCTCATCCTGGTCGTAGCGGTCGAGGAACGCCTGCACGTCGGCACGCGCCTGGTGCAGCGCCTCCGCCCAGCGGTCGAGCAGCCTGCGGCCTTCGTCCGTCAGCTCGTAGGTGCGCTTGGCCGGGCCAGGCAGGTCAGCGCTCCACTCTGAGCTGACGAGGCCCTCGGCCTCGAGCGAGCGCAGCAGCCGGTAGAGGTTGCCGACGTCGATGCGCCCCTCCCCTGCTACCTCGGGCAGCCGATCGATCAACTCGTAGCCGTGAAGCGGCCGCTCACGCAGAAGCAGCAGGAGCGAGGGCTCGACGAAGCGCTCCACCCGCGCGCGCACGTGCCAGTGCCCGGGCCGGGTCTGGCGCCGGGTACGCGTTCGGCGCGGGTGACGATGTCTCATCGCCGTCAGTATAGGTCAAACACATATGTCTAAGACAGGACGAGCGTGACCGGCCCGTCGTTGACGAGCTCGAGCTGCATCCGAGCGCCGAAAACGCCCGTCTCGACGTGGACGCCGAGCGTGCCCAGCGCGGCGGAGAAGGCCTCGTAGAGCGCCTGCGCCTGGTCGGGCGGGGCGGCGTGGCCAAAGCTTGGCCGGTTGCCCTTTGCAGTGTCGGCGATCAGGGTGAACTGGCTGACGACGAGAGCTTCGCCTTCGACGTCGAGCAGGCCGAGATCGAACTTCCCTGCATCGTTCTCGAAGATCCTTAGCCGAGCGATCTTGCCTGCGAGCCGCTTCGCGTCGTCGTCCGAGTCGTCGTCCGCGATCCCGAGCAGCACGCAGAGGCCCGGGCCGATCGCTCCGACAGTCTCCCCGCGGACGACAACCCTTGCTCGTAAGACGCGCTGGACGACAGCGCGCACCGTCGACTAGGCGAGGTCGCGGATCCGAGACGAGTAATGCTTGCTCGCTGGGCGAAGGGAGCTGGCGAGCTTGTAGTGGCCCTGAGCCTCGGTTTGCCGCCCCTGCTTCTCGAGGCAGCGGCCGAGCGCGTAGTGCGCGTAGTCGTCCGCCGGCGCGAGCTCGAGCATCTTCCTGAACTCGGACTCGGCGGCGTCGTAGCGATGAATGCGGAAATAAGCGATCCCGAGCGCCTCGCGGATCGAGGCCTTCTCGGGCTCGCGGCGCTTCGCCTTCTCGAGCGGGACCGTGGCCTGCGCGGCCATCCCCTCTCGGAGGTGGGTACGTCCCTGCTGGAAGAGGTTGTAAGTGTCGCTCATTCGTTCCTGTTCAGATACGGAAAGTTCTCCTTCACCAAGTCAAGCGGATCCGTCAAGTCTCGGGTCGGCCCGACTTCAAAAGCGGAAACGCGCAGGCCGTCGTCGATCGCCCGCCGGTACGCCTCGGCGAGCTCGAACGGCGGCCCGCCGAGACTTGCCAGGTACGTCATCAGCTCCGGCCCGAGGCCCCAGAGCGAGGCGTGAGCGAACGGGGTCTCGCCCGCGGCCACGAACCGCCTGACGATGCCGTCCTCGACCTCGACGCCCAGGCGCTCCGGTCCGGGCGGCGGCTCACGCCGGATCGCGACTGCGCCGGGCGCTCGAGCATCTGCAAAAGCGGTGGCGAAACGCCCAAGGTCGCCCGGGCGGAAGACGGTGTCGGCGGTCACGACCAGTAGCGGCGCCTCCGCACCGGCGGCCAGGCCGCGTGAGACCGCGTCCGCCGAGCCGTCCGGACGCTCCTGTCGCACGTAGCCAACCTCGACGCCGAAGCCTGACCCGTCGCCCAGCAGGTTCTCGACCTGCTGGGCCAGGTAGCCGGTGACGACCGTGACTCGCTCGCAACCGGCGGCCCGCAACTCGCCCAGGACGATCCCGACGACCGGCCGCCCGTCGATCGGGAGGATCGGCTTCGGCCAGCGATCGGTGACCGGCCGGAGCCGCCGCCCCTCGCCGGCGGCCATCACGATCGCGTGCACTACCCGGTGAGGCCGAGCGAGCGGAGCGAGATGAGCCCGAGTGCGCGTTCGGTTCGCGTCAGCGACCTGCGCAGGTCGCGGAGCAGCGACCGCAACTCATTTCGCGCGGCGCGGGCGGCCTCGCCGGCGGGGCCGGCCGGGCCGAAGCGCGCTTCGGCCGCCGCTGAGACGAAAGCAGCTGCAGAGACGCCGAGCTCCGCTTCGACGAGCTGCCCGAGCTCGCCGAGCGTCGCGCTTGGCGGCGCCTTCGCACCCTGATCGCTGACGAAGTCCGACAGCTCGCGTACGCAGGCGCGGGCGAGCTTGCGCGGATCGCGCGTGAGGTAGCGCCGCTTGCGAATTGCGAGTTTTGCCGCTGCGAGGAGCACGACGACCGCGATAGCGAGAAGAACCAGCAGCCGCAGCAGCGAGCCGATCCTCGACCCGGCGGGGCCCGGCTTCGGACGCGGCGGCAGCAGGGCGCCGGAGGCTGCGTTTCCGTGCGCGCCTCGCAGGGTCCGGAGGTCGAAGGCGCCGGGCTTCTTCAGCTTCTTGGCGACTGCGAACAATCCATCCGTCAGGTCGAAGTGCGGCGACGACGCGGTGTAGGTCCCGTCCAGAGAGCCACGGCCGGGTGTCGGATCGAACGGCAGCCAGCCATAGCGTGGGAACCAGGCCTCGACCCACGTATGCGCGTCGTGGTCGGTCACGGTCCACTCGTGCTTGCTGCGGTCGTACTCGCCGCTCGTGAAGCCGGCGGCGACCCGGGCGGGAATCCCGAGGTACCGCAGCATCAGCGCCATCGCCCCGGCGAAGTGCTGGCAGTAGCCTCGGTGCGTCCGCATGACGAAGTTGACGAGCGGCGGCAGCGTTGCGCTTTGCGGCGGCGTCTCGTCGTAGTGGAACGCCGGCGAGCGGAACCAGGCCTCGAGCTCGAGTGCGGCGGCATAGGGATTCGACGGCTCTCCCACGATCCGCCTCGCCGTCTCGTAGAAGCCCTCGTAAGCGCGGGCTCGGTACGAGCTCGCGAAGATCTGGGCCACTTTTTGCTCGCGATCGGGCGCGCCGAACGGCGGCGCCGTTACCCGCGCTTCCACGTACAGGTCCGTCTTGGCAACTTGCGCCGGGTAGCGCGCGGGCAGAGCGGCGAGTTGTCGGGGAGTCGGCAGCGCTTCGTAGCTCCACACCGTGTATCGCTCTCCGCGTGTAACCGGGTTGTCTTGGAGGTGAGCGACGCCACCGTCGCCGTAGTCGACGACGTGCGAGCCCGGGCCGTACGCGACCGGCACGCTTGCTCCGATCAGGTGGTCGTCGCGCAGCGCCGCGACCGTTACCTCCTGTTGGACCCACCGCAGCGAGTCCCGCCCGGCCACGGGCAGCTCGGGATCGCTGAGCAGCTCGTCGCGGCCGTTGATGCGAGTCGGCGACACCGAGGGACTGTTGCTCTCGTACCAGTTCCCGCCGTCGAACTCGTCGAGGGTCGTCGCGCGCCAGTACGTGGGCCGGCTCGGAGCCTTGATCGTCAGCACGGTCGTGACCTTCTTCGGAAAGTGGAGACCGCCGTAGTTCGAGTTCCAGACGTACGCGACGCTCACGGGCTTCGGAGGCTTCGTATAGAAGTCCCAGCCTTGCCAATGCAGCACCTGGCCACTCGCAACCGCCGAGGAGGTGGACGCGGCGAATGCGGCGAGGACGACGGCGGCGCCGACGAGCGCCCCGAGAGCGAGCCGGCGAGGCTGGAGAGCCCCGCCGAGGCCCACGACGAGCGAGAGCACAACCGCGAGCAGGGCGGCGCCTCGCCAGAGATCGTCGGGGCCCGTCAGCAGCGTCCCCGGCCAGCCCACGGCCACGACCACGGCCACCGAGGCGAGGACCGGTTTTCGCGCCGCGACCGCCATCGCCACCACAGCGACCGAAGCGAAGAGCGCGACGAGGACGACCCCCTCCATCCGCGGGTGTGAGTCCGCGGCGAAGGGCAGTCTGACGTCGTAGAACTCGAGGAAACCGCCGCCGAACCGTCCGAGCAGCCTGATCGGGTGGACGATCCACACGCCGAGCGCCGCATGCAGCCCCAAGACAACGGCCGGGACAGCCGCCACCGCACGCCAGCGCGGCCGGTGAAGGAGCGCAGGGGCGATCGCAAGCGCGATCAGCCAGAGCGCCCTCGAGGCGCTCGCGTGTGGCTGCCCTAGCCGCAGCCAACTCCAGGCCAGGAGCGCGGCAGGGGCGGCGCAGAGGGTGGCTGTCCTAGCCATCAGCTGCCCTTTGCAGCGCGCCTCGGCCAGCGAGCTTCGAGGCGAGGTCGTCGCCGCGGCGGATCACCGCGACAGGGACGCCGCCAGACTGCAGACGGAGCAGCGCGGGCTGTGGAGCCGGATGCGCCCCGTTTGGGCCGAAGCTCGCCGGATCGACGTAGACGAGGGCCGCGCGCTGCCGGGCAAGCGTCCGCCGAAGCAGACGGTCGACGAGAAGCGGCGACAGCGACGCGGTCACGACGGTCAGCTCGAGCGCACGGGCGACGGAGGCGCCGTCGTCACCGAGCAAAGCCGCCGCGGGCGCGTGACTGTCGGCCTCGGCCGACGCGAGCAGGTCGAAGGCCTGTGACCAGTCCGTCTCGTAGGAGTGCACGCGCTGGGCGACCCGGTGGGCGCTGTTCACGAGCAGGACTGCGCGACGTCCGCGCCGGGCCTGCGCGAGCAGGAGCGAACCGGCGGCACGGACCTGAACGTCGAAGCTCTCGCCCACGACCGCGCCGGCTTCACCGTCGAGCAGGATCGCGACCTCGTCGCGAGGCGCGTCCTCGAGCTCCTTCACCATCAGCTGGCCGCGCTTCGCGGTCGAGCGCCAGTGAACCTTGCGCAGGGACTCGCCCTGCTCGTAGTCGCGGACGCTGTGCAGATCGAAGCCGCTGGGACGGCGCAGGAGTAGCCGGCGCCCGTCCTGCGCGTACGTTCCGCCCTCGGAGAACAGCCGATCGAGCTCGACCAGACGGGGATGGACGAGCAGCGCCCATGGAGCCGCAAGCGGCGTCTCCGCGCGTTGAAGGCCGAACGCATCCTCGAGCACGGCGCGGACGTCGTTGAAGACGTAGCGCCCGCGGCGCACGTTCGGAAGGGTGTAGCGGCCGTGCTTCGCCTCGAGCGGGGTCCGGCGCTCGCCGAGCCCAGACACGGTCTCGACCAGCACGAGCGACGGCGGCGGCAGGTGCGCGCTGTGCTCGAGCCGAAGCTCGACGTCGACGTCGTCGCCTTCGAGCCGGTCCCCGCTCTCGAGGGTGCGGTGAAGGCGCATCGGCCCCTGCGCGAGCCGGACCCAGAGCCAGGCCACGAGCGGTGCGAGCAGAAGCCCGAGCGCAACCGGGTAGAGCGGCTTCGAGCCGAACGCGCGCGCGACGACGTAGGTCAGAAGACCGAGGCCGAGCAGCGCGCGGCCCCGGCGGGTCATACGGGAACGGGCGTGTGCTCGAGGGCGTCGTGGACGAGCTCGCCCGGGCTCAAGCCCGCGGAGCGCGCCTCGGGCGCCAGCATCAACCGGTGCGCGAGCACCGGCTCGGCGATCGCTTTGACGTCGTCAGGCTCCACGAACTCCCGCCCCGCCGCCAATGCACGGGCTTTGGCGACCCGCAAGAGCGCGATCCCCGCGCGCGGGCTCGCACCGACATACAGGCGTTCGTCCTGGCGCGTCTGGCGAAGCAATGCGACGACATACCGGTTGAGGCTCTCCTCGACGAAGACGCCGCGCGCCTGCTCCACGAGCTCGAGCACCTCGCCGGCCGTGGCGACCGGCTCGAGCGACTCCAGGGGCGGATCGACCGTCTGTTCGGTCAGCATCCGCGCCTCGCCGGCCAGCGGCGGATAGCCGATCGCGAGCCGCATCGTAAAGCGGTCGAGCTGTGCCTCGGGTAGCGGGTACGTCCCCTCGTACTCAACCGGGTTCTGGGTGGCGATCACCATGAACGGCCGGACGAGTCCGTAGGAGTGGCCGTCGACGGTGACCTGGTCCTCCTGCATGCACTCGAGCAGCGCCGCCTGCGTCTTCGGCGAGGCGCGGTTGATCTCGTCGACGAGCAGGAGGTTCGTGAAGACCGGGCCGGGCCGGAACTCGAACTCGTTCGAGCGCTGGTTGAAGACGTTGACGCCGGTGACGTCAGATGGGAGCAGGTCGGGCGTGAACTGAAGCCGCGAGAAGGAGCAGTCGATCGAGCGCGCGAGTGCCTTGGCAAGTGTCGTCTTTCCCACGCCCGGCAGGTCCTCGATGATCAGATGTCCCTCCGCCAGCAGGCAAAGAACGGTCAGCCGCAGGGTCTCCTCCGTCGCATGCACGACGCCGCCGAGGTTCGCGACGATTCGTCGGATCGCCTCGTCGGAGCCGATCCTGGTCGCGGCGCTGCTCAGCGGGTCGTCCATCAGTGCTTCTTCCTGTGATGGGGCACTATTTCGGCACCAGCTTCACGATCTCGTCGAGGATCTCACTTGCGATTCGCTCCTTCGGCGCCTTTTGGATTCGACGTTCCCCCGCGGCGGTTACCAGTACGACCTCGTTCTCCCTCGCATCGAAACCGATGTCGTCTCTTGAGACGTCGTTGAAGACGATCAGGTCGGACCGCTTTGCCTCGAGCTTCTCGCGCGCGCGGGCGAGGCCCGTCTCGCCGTGGTCGGCTGCAAAGCCGATCAGCAGCTGCCCGTCGTGGCGCTGAGCACCGAGCTGAGCGAGCACGTCGCCGGTCGGCTCGAACGTGACGGTCCACGGCTGGTCGGTCTTCGGCCGCTTGGCGGAACTTTGCTCAGCGGGCCGATAGTCCGCGACCGCAGCTGCCATCAGGACGACGTCCGCGTCGGCGCGCGCCAGCACCTCGCGCTCGAGCTCGGCGGCCGTCGGAGCAGAGACCAGCTCGACCTTGCCGGGCGGTGGGACGGAGAGATTCGCAGCGACCAGGGTGACGTCCGCGCCCCGCAGACGCGCTTCCTCCGCGAGCGCGACGCCCATCCGACCGGAAGAGCGGTTGCCGAGGAAGCGCACAGCATCGAGCGGCTCCCGCGTGCCGCCGGCGCTCACGAGCACGCGCTTACCCGAGAGCTGATGCCGTCGCGCGAGGATGCCCTCGGCACGGGAAAAGATCTCTTCGGGCTCGGTCATCCGCCCGATCCCCCACTCTCCTTCGGCCATCTCGCCCTCGTCGGGGCCGATCAAGGCGACCCCACGTTCTCGCAGCCTGGCGACGTTGGCGCGCGTGGCGGGGTGAGCCCACATCCGCGGATTCATCGCGGGCGCCGCGAGCACGGGCCCGTCGAACGCGAGCGCGGTCTGCGCCAGGACGTTGTCGGCGAGCCCGTTGGCGAGCTTCGCGAGCGTGTTCGCCGAGAGTGGGGCGATCACCAGCAGGTCGGCCTGAACGAGGTGCGGATAGAGCTCCCGAGGCGCCTCGCGCCTGGCGAGCGCCTCGAATGTCTTCGCGGCCACGAACGTCTCCGCCTCCTCGGTGAGAATCGGCGTCACCTCGTGCCCACCCTTGACCAGCAGGCGCGCGAGCTCGGCCGCCTTGTAGGCCGCGATTCCGCCCGTTACGCCAAGGAGAACTCGCGCCATAGCGACATTCTGCCGCTTGCGGCAAGGAAAGCAGCGACCGCGCGTCCTTCGGTCAAGTAACAGTCTGTTACTAAGAAGGATACGGCCCGAATCGGGGTTCGCGCTTGTGCAAACGGCGCGCTCAGGCCGAACCGAGCTAGTAACAGACTGTCACTTGGTCTTCGCCGAGATGCGTGGTTGGTCCGTAGGCGGAGCCGAGCTTCGCCCCGGCGGGAGCCTCACCAACAACCTTGGATCGCTGGCAGGAAGGAGGGATCTCACGGAGGAACCAGGGGTTCCCCTGTGCCCTACTTCTTATAGCCGTACTTGATCTTGCCCTCCGAGACCTCTTCGAGCGCCATCGTCAGGTAGTTCTTCGAACGCGACTCGATGAGCGGGGGCAGGAACTGGTCGAACGTGCCTTCGCCGAGTTGGTGGTGGTAGTTGTTGATCTGCCGAGCACGCTTGGCGGCCACGATCACGAGGGCGTAGCGCGAGTCG
>Ga0075424_100008336_pt1 | contig 10122 bp, 8 predicted proteins | sample SoiMethybrSBSTD3_FD_75301 | JGI IMG/M metagenome (GOLD analysis project Ga0075424, IMG submission 75301) | Bulk soil microbial communities from a Populus tree surrounding site in Tennessee, USA - Soil MetaG P. TD hybrid SBSTD3 | ecosystem: Environmental > Terrestrial > Soil > Tree plantation...
AGGCAAAACGACCCGGGAAATCCGCCGCTGCCTCAAGCGCTACATCGCCCGCGAGCTCTACCGGCAACTCAACCGGTCGATGAAACCCCTAATGAGCCCTTGACAAACATAGAAGCGTCAAAAGTGGGCTGCCTGGCCGCGCTGGGTGTTCTACCTGCACGGATACCACACACGGACGCACGGAAAGCACACATTGCACAGCGATACGGCCCGTGCTCGTCCCACGAGTCGTCCCACGGCATCCAGGCCGGGCCCGCAGGATCCGTCACAGTAAGTGATGGAGACCGTCCAGGGAGAACGCGCGCCAAGCCGGTCAGTACGCCCCTCCCGGTCCTCCGCCCACCCCACACCGGCCCTGACCCGGCCTGCCGGGCATATCGGGACTGGCGTAGCTCGACTTCCGGCTGGTGGGCTACAGACACGACTCCGGACGAGGGTTGACCGGGCGTGCCGGGCGTGCTGGTCATAGCCCTCCCGCGACTGGTGAGTAGACGCCCGAAAGCCAGGCCTCGCAATCCGATAGCCGGCCAGGACGCGTCATCCTCCCGATGCGTTGCCGCCTTGGCTCTGAGGTTAGGCGGTCGTGCTGGTGGTCAGTCCGGCGCGTCCAAGGAGGTGACGCAGCGCCGGTTCCAGCTGCGGATGGCGGAACGGGTGGCCTGCTGCCAGCAGCCGTTGCGGGCTGACCCGCTGGCTGGCCTGGGCGAGTTCGCTGGCGCCCTCCCCGCCCAGCAGCAGCCGTGGGCCGATGGCCGGTACCGGTAGCTGAACCGGGCGGTGCAGCACCTGGCCCAGGACGTGAGCGTAGTCGGCGTTGCGGACGGGATTGGGTGCGGTGGCGTTGACCGGCCCGGCCAGGCGGCCGTCGACCATGGCCCGGTAGTAGATGTCGGTAAGGTCGTCGATGCCGATCCACGACAGCCACTGCTGTCCGTTGCCGAGCCGCCCGGCCGCGCCTACCTCGGCTAGTGGCCAGAGCAGCCGCAAGGTGCCCCCGCGTGGGCTCTGCACGATGCCGGTGCGGATCTGCGCGACACGGATCCCGGCGTCGCGGGCCGGGTCGCTGGCTGCTTCCCAGCCGGTGACGACGTCGGCCAGGAAGCCTGCGCCCGGCGGGCTGTCCTCGGTCAGCAGTTCGTCTCCGCGGCCGGGGCCGTAGTAGCCGATCGCTGAGGCGGTGACCAGGACCGATGGGCCGCCGGGGGTGGCGGCGGCCAGCTCGGCGAGCTTGCGGGTCGGGGTGATCCGGCTGGCCCGGATCGCGCGCTTGTGCTCTGGCGTGAACCGGCCGGCGATCGGCGCACCGGCCAGGTGCACCACCGCGTCCACCCCGTGCAGCAGGTCGGGGTCCTCGGGGTTCCAGCGCCGCTCGCTGGGGGACCTGGGCGCCCGGCGGACCAGCCGGATCACGCTATGCCCGCCGCTGGTCAAGAACGTGGCGAGGGCTGAGCCGATCAGGCCGGAACTGCCGGTCATCGCCACCGTTAGCGGCTCGCTACGCAGCTCGTGAGCCCATTGGTGTGCGGCCAGGTCACCAGTCAGCTGCCGGTGCCTGTAGCCGAACATCGGCCGCAGCAACGCGGCCGGGACGGGGGTGAAGACCCGGTCGGTCACCCGGGTCGAGGCCGGGCCAGCCTCGGCGAACTCGTGCACGTGCCGCCAGGGCAGGGCAGCGGACAGCGGGAGCGAGGCCAGTTCATCGGCGAACCGCCGCGGTGGGTTGTAGGCTGCTGGGTCGTGCCGGGCAACCCAGCGCACCCCGCCCGGCAGTGCCAGCACTGCCCGTCCGTCTCTCAGCGAGGCGGCCTCCGCCGCCACCCGTGCCGGAACCCATGGCGGGGTCAGCCTGGCGAACGCGCCAGGCCGGGCATGCCAGTTGAAAACCTCATCCAGCGGAGCGTCCACGACGCCGCTGAAACTGTGCACCATTGCCGTCACGATGACTCACCGCCCGACACAGGCGGCGGGCCGGCACGGTGAGAACGTATGGGACGATCCGCCGCACCAGCCGCCGCGATCCGGATAGAGGACTAGAACTGCAGCCGTGTCTTTGCGGTGCCCAGCTTCAGCCCTGCGGAGAACAGCTTGGTTCCCAGCGCGGTGTCGAGCGCCTTGGCCGCGGCTGAGGTGAGCCTGAGGCCGATTCCCCTGGCGGTGGCGACGTGCTTGCCTGCCGCGAGCTTGGCGTGGGACAGGTCGAGGCGGAACAGCGGCACGCGGGCCTTGGGGTTGCCGTTCACGATCCCGGTCAGGTCAGCGTGGGTCAGGTCGATGGTGAACCGGCTGACCTTGATCTTCTTGCCGTTGTTCTTGTTGGTGAACACGATGCCGCCGCGGTGATCGATCGTGCCGCCGAGCGGGCTCAGGCTTACCCGGCCCCCCGTCACCGGGAACGTGAACCGCACCGCCGGGCCGCTCTTGAGGGACAGCACCGATGCGCGGCCCGGCCGGGTCGCGTGCGGCACGATGCCGTGCTTCAGCAGCGCCGCAGCGATGCCAGGCGCCGTGGTGACAGCGGTGGCCCCGCCCCGCAGGTGCACACCCCCGGCGGTCCGGGCCGCCGGGGGCTGTGACGGTGCCGCCGATGCCGCTGTAGCTGCTGAGCCTGTCAGCAGGCCAGTGACCGCTGTGGCTGCTGCCAGATACCTAAACCCTCGCATGTCTTCTCCCTCCAGCCCCGCTGGCGCGTGACTCTGTCAAGGTTTCGTAGAGAGTTTGTTCAAGCGAGAAGCTACGCCGGGCCGAGGTTTTTGTCAAATGTCTGTCGAAGTACTGTAGAGTCTTGCCATGGAAGCTCCCGCGGGCCGCCCGCTGCTCCGCATCGGCGAGCTGAGCCGGCGGGTGGGGGTCAGCGACCATCTGCTGCGGGCCTGGGAGAGCCGCTACGGTCTGCTGCAGCCGGTACGTTCCCCGGGTGGCTTCCGGCTGTACTCCGAGGCGGACGAGTCGCGGATCCGCCAGATGCAGGCCTATCTCGCCGACGGCCTCTCCGCGGCCGAGGCCGCGCGCGCCGCGCTCAGCGGTGGTGCCGTCTCCGGCGGCCGCGCCGGGACGCCGACCGCTGCGCCTGCGGGAGGTGATCCCTCCGCCGCGCTCCGGCAGGCCCTGGACGCCTTCGACGAGTCGGCCGCGCAGGCCGTGCTGGACCGGCTGCTCGCCGATCTGTCCGTGCCGGCCGTCTTGCGGGACGTCGTGCTGCCCTATCTCGCCGACCTCGGCCGGCGCTGGCAGGGCGGGACGGCCAGCGTCGCCATGGAGCATTTCGCCAGCAATGTCATCCGCGGCCGGCTCGCAGGACTGGCCCGTGGCTGGGGGAGCGGGCACGGACCGCAGGCGCTGCTCGCCTGCCCGCCCGGCGAGCTGCACGACCTGGCGCTCATGATTTTCGGCATTGTGCTCCACCGCAACGGGTGGCGTATCGACTACCTCGGGGCAAACACCCCGGTCGAGGAGCTCGCGCGGGCCGCCGGCCTCTCACACCCTGACCTGGTCGTCCTCGCCGCTACCCGGCCAGAGACCCTGGAGCCGCTCCGGGCGCAGCTCGCCACCCTCGCCCGGCACGCCCCGCTCGCTCTGGCTGGGGACGGTGCCACGCCGCAGATCGCGACCGCGGTCGGCGCCCGGCTGATGGCGGGCGATCCGGTGACCGAGGCCGAGCGGGCCGGGTGGCCGCGGTGAATGTGCCCGTCACCGGCGTGTCCGGTGCCGTCGGCCGCCGGTTGTGTGGTTCTGGCCGGGGCCGGGTGGGGCCGGCGTGACCGGGTCCAACCCGCGGATGCGGCGGGTGGTGGTCGTGTTCACCCGCGACCTTCGGCTGCACGACAACCCGGTCCTGGACCTGGCGTGCGGCTGGGCCGCCGAGGTGATCCCGGTGTTCGTGTTCGACCCCGCGCTGCGGCCGGCGGCGCCGAACCGGGCCGGTTTCCTGCTCGACTGCCTCACCGACCTGCGGGCAGGGCTGCGCCAGCGGGGTGGCGACCTTCTGATACGCCACGGCGACCCGGTCACCGAGGCGATCGGTCTGGCACGGTCTCACCGCGCGGAAGGGATCATCCTGGCCGCCGACGTGTCCCGCTACGCCCAGCGGCGTTATCAGCGCCTCGCGGCCGCCTGCCAGCAGCATCGGCTCGCGCTGCACGCGCCCGATGCGCTCACGGTTGTCCCGCCCGCCGCGATCGTGCCGTCCGGCGGCGACCATTACCGGGTGTTCACGCCGTACTGGCGGGCATGGTCCGCCTACCCTTGGCGCCAGCCCCTGCCCGCGCCCAAACACGTCGCGGCACCCCGCGGCGCCGACGCCGGCATGCTCCCCGGGCGGGAGGACCTCACCCGCGGGCCACTGGCTGCGTCACTGCCGCGCGGCGGTGAGACCGAGGCACGCCGCCGGGTGGCCCGCTGGCTCGATGCCGGCCTGGCCGGCTACCCCGACCGCCGTGACGATCTGGCGGGCGCCGCCACCTCCCGGCTGTCAGCGGACCTGCACTTCGGCACCGTCTCACCGCTCGAACTCGCCGCCAGTGCCGCCGGGGTGCCCGGCGGGGAGGCATATGCCCGCCAGCTGTGCTGGCGCGACTTCTACCTGCAGGTCACGGCCGCCTTCCCCGACATCGCCACCCGCGACTACCGGCCACGACGGGACGACTGGCGAGACGACCCGCGGTCATACCAGGCATGGTGCGCGGGACAGACCGGCATCCCGATCGTCGATGCGGGCATGCGGCAGCTCGCGGCCGAGGGATTCATGCACAACCGCGCCCGGATGCTCGTCGCCTACGCGCTAACCAAGCAGCTGCGGATCCACTGGACGGCCGGTGCCCGCCATTTCTCCGCCCTGCTGGTAGACGGCGATGTCGCCAGCAACGGCGGCAACTGGCAGTGGACCGCCGGGACCGGCAACGACACCCGGCCAGGGCGCCGGTTCAACCTCCTGCGCCAGGCCCACCGTTTCGACCCGGACGGCGACTACGTACGCCGCTACATCCCCGAACTGGCCGCCGTCCCCGGACCAGAGGTCCACCAGCCATGGCGGCTGCCCGCTCTCCGCTACCCCAGGCCACTGGCCGCCCTCACCAGCCATGCCGCGTGACCAAGGCAAGGAGCCGCGATGCCCATCCCCGCCACCTCCCCAGCAAGCCCCGGACCCCTGGTGAAGCCCCGTGTCGGGGTGTCGAGCTGCCTGCTCGGCGAGCCGGTCCGGTTCAACGGCGGCCACAGCCGCTGCCGCTTCCTCACCGACGAGCTCGGCCCCCACGTCCACTGGGTCCCGTTCTGCCCCGAAATCGCCATCGGGCTCGGCAGCCCCCGCGAGACGCTACGGCTGACCGTGGGGGCACGGCTGGTCAACCGCGCAGGCACTGCCGACCACACGGCAGCAGTTGCCGCGCTGCCGCTGCGCGGGGACCTGGACGGCTACGTCTTCAAAGCCAAATCGCCGACCTGCGGCATCCACGGCATCGCGCGGTACCGCGACGATGGGCATCCCGCCGATCGCCGCGGACACGGCGCCTTCGCCCAGCGGCTGACGGCGGCGTTCCCGCTCCTGCCAGCCGAGGATGAAGGACGCCTCAACGATCCCCAGCTGCGGGAAGCGTTCGTCGAGCGGATCTTCGCCAGCGCGCGGCTGCGCGAGCTGCTGTCCAGCCCATGGCAGCCACATGACCTTGTCCGCTTCCACGCCCGGCACAAGCTGCAACTGCTGGCCCACGACCCCGCCCACAGCCAGCTGGCCGGCCAGGTCACGGCACACGCTGGCAGCAAGCCGCCGACAGATACTGCGGCGGCCTACCGGCAGCTGTTCTGCACCGGAATGGCCCGCAAGCCAACCCGCGGCCGCAACACCAACGCGCTGCTGCACGCCTTCAGCCACATCAGCAAGCACCTGGACCAGGCACGCCGGGCCGATCTCCTCAACCGGATCGAAGCCTACCGGCGCGGCCACGCACCGCTCAGCATCCCCATCGCACTGCTCAGCCACCACGCCCGCACCGGCGCACTGCCCTGGCTAGGCGACCAGACTTACCTCGCCCCGTTCCCCGACGCCCTCCGCCTCCGGCACAGCATCTGACGCCAAGCCAGCACCCGGCAGACCGCCGCCAGCACGCCCAGCATGAGCTGGAACCATCCCGGCCATAAACAGGACGATCTGCTCCATGCGCCGCAGCTCGAACTCCAGGGTCGAGTGCCAGGCCTCGATGACCCCGTTATCGAGGGCAGGAGCCGGGCCTGCCCATCGACTGGGTGATGGAAAGCCGGCCGCAGGCCCGGAACGCATGTGCGGGGCACCATCTCACCGTCACAGTGGCGAACGGCCCGCTGGCCGAGTGGCGCAGCAGGTTTCTCGCCGCCACCGATGTGGTGGGCCAGCTCGGCTTCGGGCCTACGTTCCAGCGCATGTGGAACCTCTACCTCGCCTACTCCGAAGGTGGCTTCCGGGCCGGCTACCTCGACGTCCACCCGCTCCTGCTGGAGCACAGCTGATGACCACAGCACGGTCCGGCCGCCCGCAGTCTCGCCCACAGCCGCCGGCCGGCCCGGCATACCCTCAGACGATGACGGGGCTTTCGTTCCCGCGGCTGGCGGCGCGTGACCTCGACGGGCGCGAAGTGATGCTGCCGGCCGGGCTGCCCGGCGAATGGAATGTCGTCGTCATTGCCTTCCGGCGCCAGCAGCAGGAACTGGTCGAGTCGTGGGTGCCCTGGCTGGAGGAGCGCGCGGCCGTGATGCCGTGGCTGCGGTTCGTTGAACTGCCCGCGATCGGGCTGCAGTGGCAGCCCGCCCGGCCGGTCATCGACGGCGGGATGGCGGCGGCCGTCCGCGACCAGCAGACACGGCGACGCACCCTGACGGTGTACACCGACGTCCGGCGGGTCACGGCCCCGCTGGGCATCGGCGACCGGAGCACCATCTGGCTAGTCCTGGTGGACCGGGCCGGCCAGGTGCGCTGGTGCGGCTCAGGCGGCTGGGACGCGGCCGCCGCCGCCAGCCTCGCCGCGGCGCTGGACGGCCTGCCGGAGCACGCCGACGCGCCAGCACCGGCGGCGGGCTCGGGGACCGGCCAGTTCGAGATGGCGTTCGACCCGCGGTTCCGGCTGCCTCTCGCCGCGCTGGGGGTGACCCCGGCCACGGCGCACGTCACCGTCACCGCCGACCGCCTGGTCGCCTGTTTCGGGCCGTGGACCTGCTGCACGACACCGGCGAATGTGCGGGCGGTGCACGTTACCGGCCCCTACCGCTGGTACCGGGCGATCGGCCCTCGGCTGTCGCTGGCCGACCATGGCCTGACCGTCGGGACCAGCGCCGCCCGCGGGGTCTGCCTGCTGCTGCGCGAACCGGTGCCTGGCATCGATCCGCTCGGTGTGATCCGCCACCCGGGCCTGACGGTGACCGTGGCCGATCCAGCAGGATTCGCTGCCACCGTGCGCCATTACGCGGGCCTGCCCGCCACCGGGGACGCGTTGCCTACATGAGTCACCCTCGATCGTCGCCGACGGAACATGGGGGACTTCATGAGGTCATCGGGAAGCGTGTATTCGTGGTGCGGGTGCCGGGAGCCGAATAGCGGGCGACGGCTGGGCGCTCGCTGCCCGCAGCGCGGCCATGAGGGTCACGGCAGCTGGTACCTGTCCCTGGAACTGCCCGCCGGCCCGGACGGCCGACGCCGCCGGATCCGCCGTGGCGGGTTCCCGGCCCGGGCCGCCGCGGAACAGGCGCTGGCGCGGCTGCGGATGCCCGCTCCCGGCGGGGACGGCGGCCTGCCGATGACGGTGGGCTGGTGGCTGGAGCACTGGCTGGCCTCCCGGGCTGCGCCAAGGCCCTCCACGCTGCGCGGTTACACCGCGCACGTGCGCCTGTACCTGGCGCCCTACCTCGGGCAGATCATGCTGGCCGACCTGTCGGCCGCGCACGTGCAGGCGATGTTCACTGCGATCAGCCGCCAGCATGCCACGGCAGGAACGCCGATCGCCCCAGCCACGCTGGCACGCATCAAAGCCACGCTGCGGGCGGCGCTGAACTCGGCCATCCGGGTGGGCCACATCACTGCCAACCCGGCATCCCGCGCCGAACTGCCGCCAGCCCGCCGACCCCGGGCCGTGGTCTGGACCAGCGCGCGCGTCGAGCACTGGCAGCGCACAGGGATCCGTCCTGCCATCGCGGTATGGACCCCCGCGCAGACAGCGGCGTTCCTGAACTCCATTCGCGGCCACCGGCTGTATGCCGGGTACCACCTGATCGCGCTGCGCGGGTTGCGTCGCGGTGAGGCCTGCGGCCTGCGCTGGTGCGACATCGACCTCGCCGCCGCCACCGCAGTCATCTCCTGGCAGCTGCAGCAATACGGTGGGCATCTGACGCTGTGCCCGCCCAAGACCGCCCGCAGCGAGCGCGTCATCGCTCTAGATAGCACCACAGTGGCAGCCCTGCGGGCGCACCAAGCAGGCCAGCAGGCCGAACGGGTCCGGCTCGGAGATCGCTACCATGACAGCGGCTACGTGATCACCTGCCTCAACGGCGACCCGATGGCTCCCGACCGGCTGTCCCGCTACTTCCGGCAGCTCTCTGCCGCCGCAGGCCTGCCGCCCATCCGCTTGCATGATCTCCGGCACGGCGCTGCGAGCCTCGCCCTCGCCGCGGGCGCGGACCTGAAAGTCGTGCAGGACATGCTCGGCCATTCCAGCATCGTGCTCACGGCCGACACCTACACCTCGGTGCTGCCCGAAGTGGCCCGCCAGGCCGCCGAAGACACCGCCGCCCTCATCATCGCGGCAGGCTGCCTGATCCCGGGTACTCAGCGCCGCCGCCGCCCCGGATGGCGCTCCCTGCGGCGGCATGTGCACGCAATGGTCATCGGTGGCCTCAGCGCCGCTCACCCAGCCCGCCAAATCGCCGCCCGCGGCGTCGGGGGATAGCGGGAGCCAGGCAGGCTCCTGGGACAGCCGCGCGAGAGTTTTCGCAGAGGCGAGCCGCCCAGCTACCGGGTCAACGGGTGCTGTACCGAAGCCGCGCCTGCAAGCCCATGCCCATACCCCGGCCAACCTCCGCCCATACCGAGAACCCGCGAAGTGCCTGTATCGATGCGTAACACCAGGTCAGCAGAGGTGGGGCGCCAGGGGCTCGAACCCTGAACCCACGGATTAAAAGTCCGCTGCTCTACCATTGAGCTAACGCCCCTAGCACCGACCTCGGAGGCGGCGCCGTCGGCGCCGCGCGTCGGGCGCCACGGCTGCAAAGCGTACCTACTCGCGCGCTGGGGCGTGCGTACGGTACCTGGCTGTGACCCCTGGGCGTGCGTGGTCTTCCATGTCGACGTACGAGGCGCGCCTGTGTAACGCCACGGCCAATCAGCAAGTGAGGTGAACGCTACCCCCTAGTTCCCAGGGCCCCGGCGGTGACCGGGTGTGAGAGCCACACTGACCGCGAGCCGGGATCAGCAAGGCGCATTCAGGCTGGGCCTCCGTCCGGAGAGTCGGACGACGCGGACGGCAAGAGGGTTCAACAGAGCGAAACGAGTCAGCGATAGGCGGACAGGCCGGTGAGGGCCTGGCCGACGGTCAGCGCATGAATCTCCTCGGTGCCCTCGTAGGTCAGCACGGACTCCAGGTTGTTCTCGTGCCGGATCACTGGGTATTCCAGCGTGATCCCGTTCGCGCCCAGGACGGTCCGGGCCTGTCGGGCGATCTCGATCGCGGTCCGGACGTTGGCCATCTTGCCGAGGCTGATCTGCTCCGGCGTGACCTTGCCGTCCTCCTTGAGACGGCCAAGGTGTAGCGCCAGGAGCCCCGCGCGGGTCAGGTCGGCTAGCATCCAGGCAAGTTTGGACTGTGTCAGCTGGAAGCCGCCGATCGGCTTGCCGAACTGCTCGCGGGTGCGCGCGTACTCGACCGCCGCCTCCAGACAGGCCCGGGCCGCGCCGGTGACTCCCCACACGATTCCGAACCTGGCCTCGCTCAGGCACGACAGTGGCCCCTTCAGCCCGGTGACCCCGGGCAGCACCGCATCCTCGGGCAGCTTGACCTGGTCGAAATGCAGTTCCGCCGTGACCGAGGCGCGCAGCGACATCTTCTTGTGGATGCTCCGAGCGGTGAAGCCACGGGCCCCGCGCGGCACGAGAAAGCCGCGGATCCCGTC
>Ga0075424_100008337_pt1 | contig 10122 bp, 10 predicted proteins | sample SoiMethybrSBSTD3_FD_75301 | JGI IMG/M metagenome (GOLD analysis project Ga0075424, IMG submission 75301) | Bulk soil microbial communities from a Populus tree surrounding site in Tennessee, USA - Soil MetaG P. TD hybrid SBSTD3 | ecosystem: Environmental > Terrestrial > Soil > Tree plantation...
ACAGGTACTTCTCGGTAGTAGTCAAAGTGCGAGCTGGTGAAGTGCGAGTCAATTACCGTATCCAGGACACCCTTTGCGCCAATTTTTCCCCCTATAAAATCGCTGTCACGATATAGATTTTGCCAGTCGAGACCGACGCGCGGGAAGCTCTCAATGTGGAGAAACCTCCCATGCAAAGCGCAAACTGGCGAGCCCACCGTGACCAGTCGGATTTGCGGCTCATCGATCTCCTGGACTGCATCAAAGGCAATGCGGCTTCCCTGGCTGTGGGCGAGAACCACTGGGCATTCACCTGTTTCCTTCCTTGCGAAATCGATGGTGGTAGCAACGCGCCTTATTGTTTCTCGATGTGTGGACAACGGAAGGTGCGAGGGAAGTTGGTAAAAGAGCACATCAACCATGATGTCGAAAGCGATGCTCAAAGGACCGACAAGAAACGCCAAGTAGGGGACAATGCGCAGAGAAGAGAAACTATAAATGTCCAACGTAGACCCACTCGCACCAGTCAATTGGCATAGCCACGGTAAATCGCAGAGCTTGAAATTCTCGACCCACGTCGATGAATTGCTGAGGTCGACGATCCACGCCGATAAAAGGATTATGTGTCCAGCAATAATGAGGGCACACAGGGTTGTTATCGAAGCGCGAAGCCATGCTCCAGACCTAAAGTGATAAAGCCTTCCGAGCACCGCGGTTCCTAGGTACCAGATTATTACCGCGAAGATCGCAAAGACTCCGACCGAAAAAGTGACCGTTGCGTTGACGATCTCCATGAATGCGATGTTGTAATCTGCCAACGTCGCATAGATCCCGTAAATCTCCTTCAAGCGAATAGGATCAGCAAATTTCTCAGCAACGTAGAAATTTAGGACGCCGACGAGAGCGCCGCCCGCGCCAACTGCAAGCGCAAAGGGAAGGATGAATAGCGCCAAACGCACCAGTAACAAGCGCACTGGCTCGGCGGTCTCTCTTCGATTGCGCAGAAATTTGTAGAGCGTCTCTAGCATGCAAGCTATGACCAGCAGGCCAGCGATGAAGTGACTAAGCCCCGCCACTCGAATTGTTGCGGGAGCGATTTCAAAGAGGTGGCCGCTCCAGCTGCCCCACACTGCAATCCCTATCGATGCGAAGGCCCAAAAAATTCCGGAAAGCAACAGATAGTCGCTGCGTCGGAGTGCGAATGCAGCCAACGCGCAAAGAGTTCCGATCGCAACGACCGTCACAGTAGCCCATCGCTTGTCTTGTAAGATGTAGGCAAACAGAGCCGTCGTGGGAAGTAGCAACACCCAGACCGTTACTAGCATGAAGAACTGTCGGGCGAGCATGCCAGAAAAGCTCCTTCCCGCGGCCCCCTTCGCGTTACCGCTCCATCCCGTTTGTCCCAATTGCACGATCGCGACGAGCGCGCTAACCGCGTAAAAAATGAGAGCCAACAAATGCTTGGGTGGTCGTTGCAGATCAGCCCAGTTCACCTCGTAGATGGCGACCCGACGTAGTGCACAATTTGCGCTGGCTATGGGAACCTTGAAGCCGACAAGTTCTACAAGACGTCTTTCACTAGGCTTGTCGTCGCTTTGAAGAGCTGAGACTACTTCCTGCGCGGTGGCGCCGAGAGCGGGACTTCCCACACCGTGCACCACAACGACCGGAGTTACACCGTTGCGTGTGGAATTCGACATGGCCCCCCGCAATTTAACAAGAAAAGGATTTCGTAAGGTGGGATGATCCCAGCTATGCGGAGAAGCATCTTATCATCTCTCGCAAAAAAGCAGCGTGCTCTTTAGCACATTGTACGGGTGAGGAGCATCCCGCTCAGTGAACTTGCACAACTCACGCCGCCTCACGCGACCTTTCCACGAACAAGGCAGGCACCGAATTATCAATTCTCGCCTAAGCGCTGAGCAATTGCTGCGTCATAACCGGTCAGTGGCCCACATGTCCGTTCAGTGCCAACGGACTCATGCACCGCACAAAGAGCCACGGAAGCTTAAGTCCCCCTAGCTTTACGGCTTGTACCGATGAACCGTGATTGTGTTGCCAATCTCGAAGGACATGAGGTCTTCGCCGACCTCGAGCGGACCGTCATAAGTCTTACGCGTTTCGACGACGATGTCATTGTCGGTTATCGGCGGAGTCGAGTCCGTAGCAAGCAAAACAAAATGGCTATAAACAGCTAGTTTTGGTTTTGCTTGAGAGAACACGCGACCCGCCTCCTGAGGGTCGGTATGGTGCGCCATGATGCGCTGAACGACGACATTTCCCAACAGCTCCGGCCGCGCGACACAGACTTCGTGTATGAGCAAATCGGTGCCTGTTCCATATTTGATGACATTCTGGTCATAGCGAGTGTCGCCCGAGATCACCACAGAACGCCCGTTGTACTCTATGCGGTAGCCTACCGCGGGCTTGATCGCCGGCCCATGATCGACCGTAAACGCGATAACTCGCACCCCGTCCTGCTGGTAGACGACACCATCGTTTTCGAACTCCTCGACTGCCGTCGCAATTCCTTCCGGCGGGAGCTTTTCGTCCTCGATGCGAATCTTGATATCCAGCGCATAAGCCTTCTCCAGATTGGACATCAGCTCCTTTGCACCGACCGGGCCGATGACGCGAAATGGCGTAGTCCGTCTAGCCGGGCCTCCAACCACCCATCCGGTTATCCATACGTCCGGAATCCCCGTTGTGTGATCCGAATGGTAGTGGGTGATGAAGAGTGCATTCACTTTTCCGACCGGCACGTTGATTTGACGCAGTCGGATCGGAGCGCCGCGTCCAGCGTCGAACAAGAGTTTCTGGCCGCCAACTTCGACCAACGTGCTCGGGCCAAATCGGTTCGGCAATGGTATCGGCGCGCCAGTGCCGAGCAGTGTGACTTTAATATTACTCTCCGCCCTTGCATCCGCCGCGATCATCAATCCTAATAACAGGAATGGCAGCACAATCCCGCGAAGCAACATCTTGCGCATCGTCCCCCTCCATTCCAATGGCTCAAGCCGTTCATCAGGGTGCACACAGTCGGGACTCGAAGCAAGTGTCCGCCTTGCGTCATTTTCCCCGTGGGCCCTCTGTCCGCTATCGGAGCGCTTCTGCCGTTCCGCGAAGGAAGGCCATCGACGTTAGGCTGATCGCAGCATCCAAGGCCTGGCTTCCTGCAGCTTGGCTGCACGTCTCGCATTTCTACATAGGCGACTGTTGTCCAAGCCGCTTCGTATCCAGCGTACGGCAGTGAGGCGATTAGATTGTAACGAAGCCAAGAACGGTCCTTCGAAGCTTGGGCCCACCTGGCAACAGGGAAAATTCGACTCCGCAACCTGGCCTGCTCCGCATCGGCCATCGGCACGGTGGGTTGCGTCGGGGCGTGTGGGAGCGCTGCTGAGTCACTTGGCCGGTGGCAGCCCAGAAAGATGAAGCGCCCTGTCGCCCGCACGTTGGGACGTCTGGGTCGCAAGCACTGAGATCCAGACGAAGAAAGACACGAAAACCGACAATACTACTGCTGAAGCGATCGTCCTCATGGTGGTCGACCTCCCGCAAAGGTCTGCTGTGCCACGCGCCGAGCATGTCACCATTTTTCGCGCTCGGTTGAAAGCCGGCACGATTCCTTAGGCCAGCTAGTGGTAGCCAATTGCAGGTGGCCAAAACCCGGAGGGATATGATGACCGACTGGCACGGGTGGCTGCAGAACCGGGTTTTGGGTGAGCTACTGACGTGCCGACCCTGCTACTCCTTTCACCGGGCCCGGGCATGTTCGAGAGCGGAGGCGACAACAGCACGAGGCCGAGCGGCGCGGCACTGCGCATCCCGACAGTCCTTTCGACTGGAGGTGCGGACAACAAGAGGAGGAGTGACCCTGCCGTGATCCTTCGAAGGTCATTGCGATTTGAACGATAAGGGGCCAGGTGGGTGGCCCGGCCGCGACTACCTTACCTTGTCTCCGTTCTGCTCAGCGGTTTACTCAGTTTTGCTTAGCCGTTTACTGCGAAGGTCATCGTAGACCAGTCGGGCCGTCGCTATGTCTTCAACAGCAATCCCGACAGACTTGAACACAGTCGTTGCAGAACGTTGAGGGTTCTTCAGTCCCGCAAATACTTCTCCTGCCTCGGCAAATATAGGAGCCTTGGACAAAATCACGTCGCCAGACTCCTTAAGGGCGGCTTCGCGAGAATCGACGATCAGAGTATTGTGCATGGCAACGTCGTCAAGTTCTCGCCACGTTGGGCGGGGAGAGCCGACGGCGTTGATGTGGGCACCCTCCTTCAGCCACTCCCCCTTTAAGAACGCCTCCAAAGCATTTGTCGCCGTCACGACCACGTCCGCGCCCCGCACCGCAGTTTCGAGATCCATGGCCGTCGCGCCATGTAGTGCGGCAAAGCGCTGCGCGTGCTCCGGGGTCCGGCTCCATACCCTCACTTCGTCGAACTGGCATACATGCCGAAGCGCCTGCAGATGCGCCTGCGCCTGAACTCCGCTCCCCAACAATGTTAGTACCCTGCTGTTATTGGGTGCGAGGTATTTCGTCACTGCCGCTGAAACGGCGGCGGTCCGCATCTCGGTGATGAGACGCCCGTCCAAGAACGCTAATGGCTCACCCGTATCCGGCTGAAAGAGCATGATCATTGCCAGATGTGTCGGCAGCTTGGAACCAGCATTCTTCGGGAAGAAGCACACGAGTTTGGCGCCCATCGCGTCTTCGGCCACTGCAGGCATGATGCCCAGAAACCGCTGTCCCTCCTCGATGGTGAGCATGTTGCGCACCGGTTGGATGACCCGACCAGCAGAGAAGGCCGACAGCGCTTTTTCCATCTCAGGTATGAGCTGTTCGTAGCTCAAGACTTTGGCAACGTCGGCTTCAGATAGGGTGAGGATCATCGGACAATGCTCCTACAGCGTCCTTCTTTTCATCCTACACTCCTCTGAGGATGTTGGAAGATCGTTTCCTACTGAGCGAGCATCTGTGGGAAGGCCAGGGGCGATGATCGGGCCGGCTCGGCTCAATCGCCACAGCGCAACTCGTTCTGCGCACTCAGCTTCGGTGATCCCTCCACAGTAAATATTCTGCTGCAGCGCTTCGATGCCTTCCCGACCGTGGACATACGCCACGTGTCACCACGGGAGGATTGGGAGGATCGTTTGTAGACAATACTCATATCACGTTTTGCTCGAGCAGCGGCCGTTCGTCGGTGATGCGCTGATAGCCGAACCGCGTCAGATCAATGGTTTTAAAGGCACCATCCACGATCAACTCGGCAATGGCGCGACCAGCAGCGGCCCCCTGCTGGGCGCCGTGCCCCGAGAACCCGTTGGCGAAGTAGAAATTGCGGATATGTGGATGCGGCCCAATAACAGCGTTATGATCTAGCGTATTGGTGTCATAGTAGCCGGCCCAAGCGTTGATGACTTTCACCTCCTCGAACGCCGGCACGCGTGCGGCCAGCATTGGCCATACGTCGCTTGCGAAGAATGCATGATCGATTTGATCGAGGTCGCGCGCCGGTGGCTCTTGGTTTTCCTGCGGCGACTTCCCGCAGAGAAAGAACCGACCCTCCGGCCGGAACCACACGCCGCTCGGGTCGACGGTCAGCGGCGCCTGATGCAGCGCTGCGGTCGCTTTGCGGCAGTCGATGACATAGACGTAGCGCTTGCGGGGCTCGACCGGCAGCTGCACTCCGGCCAAAGCGGCAAGCTCGCCGGCCCATGCGCCCGCGGCGTTGACGAGATGCGCGCAGCGCAAGTAACTGCCACTCGCCAGCACTACCGCCTTCACGTGCTTGGCCACATCGATGCCCGTCACCCGGTCATGGATGACGGCAACCCCCCGCTCGCGCGCGGCGGTGCGCATCAGTGCGGCGAGGCTCGCCGGATCGAACCAGCCTTCGCCGGACGCGCCGAACGCGCCCGCAGCAAGCCCATCTGTTGCCAGCCATGCAAAGCGCTGGGTGAGCTCCGGCGTCGTAAGCAGCAAGATGTCGGCTTGGTGGGAGCGCTGTAGCGCGACATTTCGCGCCAACAAAGCTTCCCCCTCCCGGGCCGCCAGCAGCAAATAGCCCTTCTCCCGAAAGCCCACATCTGCACGTGGCCCGAATACCGCCTCGAGTCGGCGGAATAGGTCGAGCGTGAAACGCGACATGGCGATGTTCTCAGGAGTGGTGAACTGCTGCCGCAGTCCGCCAGCGGAGCGTGCCGTGCTAGCCTCCGCATAGCTCGTGTCGCGCTCGACGATGACAACGCGGCGCCGCGCGGCATCCTCGGCGATGCTAAGAAAATAGGCGACCGCACTGCCGATGATCCCACCGCCCACAATCACGACATCCGCATAGTCCATCGGCACCCTTTTTCGCTCACTGCTTGTCTGACACGCAAGGGCCCGAGGACCGCTCCATTAGCAGAAATCAAGGTTACTTCACTCACTATAGCATGTGCCGTATTGTCCTCGGCAGCTCGGTTGAAACGAGACCTGCCAAGTCCCGCGAAGTTTAACGGGCGCTCAGGTCACGGCTTGCAGTTTGCCGATCTACGTGATGCTTCAAGGGGGTACACGATGGCTTTTGAACAACCGACGCTATCAATGGACGCTGGCTATAGCGGCCTGCACAACAAGGCACTTATCGCCCTTGGCGCGATCCTTGGATTAACGCTCTCCGAACCGGCGTTCGCCCAGAGCCCGTCGTACGATCTGATACTTCGAAACGCCCGCATCGTGGACGGTACTGGCAACCCATCCTATCGCGCGGATCTTGCCATACGCGGCGAAACGATCGCTCGCATCACTACCTCCATCGTCGACCTGCGGCGCGCATCAACGACATCGGCGGGCAGGTGATCGCGCCGGGCTTCATTGATGTCCATACTCACGCGGATCGCGGAATCTTCGATGTGCCCACAGCGGACAATATGTGCGGCAGGGCGTGACCACCGTGATGGTAGGCGTCGACGGCAGATCGCCCGTGCCGCTTCGACCGTTTCTCACCAAGCTCGAAGCGTTGCCGAAATCCGTCAACGTCGGCGCGTTCATCGGCCAGGGATCGATCCGCGAGGCCGTCATCGGCGAAGTTGACCGGCCGGCGGCGACCAGCGAGTTGGACAAGATGCGCGCTCTCGTCGAGCAGGACATGAAAGACGGCGCTTTAGGTCTTAGCTCAGGCCTGTTTTACGTTCCTGGCATTTTTACACCGTCAGAAGAAGTCATCGAGCTTGCCAAGGTCGCCGGTCGCATCGGCGGTCATTATAACTCCCATATGCGAGACGAAGCTTCGCGCGTGGTCGAGAGCGTGCGCACGAAACCATCGCGGTTGGTGAAAAGGGTGGCCTACCGACACAGGTCTCGCATCACAAGGTCATCGGGCCGGGAAACTGGGGCCGCAGCGTCGAGACCCTCCGCTTGATCGATACGACGTGGCGCCTAGCGGCTACGCGATGGACCGCGCGACGATCCGGCAGAGGAAGACCGGCAGGCCCGTCCGGTTCGAGCTGACCGACCAGACGCGAATGGCGATCGACGAGTACCTGAGACTGACGGGCCGCAAGGCTGGCCAGTTCTTATTTGCCGGTCGCGGAAATTCGGATAAGGGCCTGACCACGCGGCAGTACGCGCGGCTGCTGCAAGAGTGGGTAGCCAGCATCGGGCTTGACCCGGCCAAGTGCGGCACGCACTCACTGCGTCGCACTAAGGCGGTCCTGATCTACCGTCGCACGGGGAACCTTAGAGCGGTACAACTTTTGTTGGGGCATTCCAAAATCGAATGTACCGTTCGCTATCTCGGCATTGAGGTCGATGACGCGATCGAGATCGCAGAGAAGATCGACATCTGAAGGTCCGACGCGATACCCCAACAAGCAGACGTGGTAGGAGGCACTCGCTTTGCCGCCGATCCCAGCGTCGGCGATGTCGGCTTTTGTATAAATGTGACGGCTGCCGCGAGATGGTTTGACTGACGATGGGGGCGGAACTGGCCTCAATCGACCCGATCATGCCAGACCTCGTTCACGGCATCGGATACACCCCAACCGATACCGCGCATTGATCCACGAACGGCATCGAGGCGCTTGAGCATCTTGTTGCGCTCCTCAGTAGGCAGTTCGATGGCTCGCGTCAGGCCTTGCTCGAACATGCGCACGAGAGCCGCATAGTACGCCTCGTCTTCCAGGCCGCAGTCGCCAACCAGCCGCGCAGCTTCTTCGCAGTAGAAGACGCACAGCTCAGTGATGCCCTCGGCCCGGCCGACCGCCTTGCGATAATCGGCGATCGCCTTCTTGGCCTTCGCCACCGAAACGGTTTGGCCTTTGATGAGGTTGGGATATATCCAACGTGAAATCACCTTTTTGAATGGTGTCAGCGGATCGCTGCCAATGCCGAACCGCGCAGCTAGGAACGCACGATTCTCGGGCCGCAAGACGTATAGGTCCTTCAGCAGCCCCAGCAGTCCCGTGCGATCGAACTGCAGCAGCTCAGTTTTGACATCGTTCCACGTCGTCTCTCGCGGCTTGACCATAGCAACCGATCCCTCCTCTGGGCCGACGAACCACCCGATTGGACAACGGTGAGTCCGCGCGGCAACATGACCGCCGCGCATTTCGCTGAACATTCCGGATCGCCTTAGCGTTCGAACAACGGAAAAGGAGCGCTCGCCATGCCCGGTAGTGGAATGCGAATGGGGTCGCTGGGCGCTGTCGCAGGCACAGAGATCACCGGTCTCGATCTGGCAACACCGCTCGATGAGCGAACCTTCGCCGAGATCGAGGCAACGTTCGACCGAAGCGGCGTCATTGTGATCCGTGACCAGCGCATCACGCCCGCCCAGCAGCTCGCCTTCGGCCGCCGCTTCGGTGATATCGAGATCAACTACCACAGCGCCAAGTACGGCCTCCCCGAGCATCCGGAGATCTACAAACTTTCCAACATCACCAAGGACGGCAAACCGATCGGATCGCGTCGTGCTGGCGAGAACTGGCACAGCGACATGATCTATTCCCCTCGGCCACCGCGCGCGACCATGTTGCATGCCATCGAGGTCCCGGAGCTTCACGGCCTCACACTTGGCGACACCGCCTTCGCCAATGCCGCGGCGGCATACGAGGCTCTACCCGATTCCATGAAACGATGCATCGAGGGCCTCAAAGGCGTCTTCGACTTCACGGGCCGGAAGCGCGGCGAGGCCCCCGACCCGGCAACGGTCCAGCGCTATCCGCCCGTCGAACACCCGATCGTGCGCACACATTCGCGCACCGGCGTCAGGTGCCTCTACATCAACCGCGACGATTGCACCGGGATCGTCGGGCTGCCCGACGACGAGGCTGAAGCACTCATCGTTGCCCTTTCGGATCACGTGATCAAGCCTGAGTTCCTCTATCGCCATCGCTGGCGCAGGGGCGATATCGTGATGTGGGACAACTGCACGGTTCAGCACAAGGCCTTCATTGACTACGACCTGCCGCAGCGCCGCCTGATGCATCGGCTGACCATTGCCGGCACTGTACCGAAGTAGGCGACAAGACTCCTCCACAGGGAGCGCACGCAGTCCATCGGCGGGGCGCTTGAGCGTCGCTACAGGTCTCTCAAGTCTTGCTTTTGATTGCGACTGAGACAAAAGCGCCGCCTTCTTGGGCGTGAACGATAAGCATCAGAAAGCGGACCTGTCGGTCGATCAGGATCGGGGCCGGTAATCGAACGCGCCGAATGTCTCCTATGGGATGATTCAACTTTGTGCGATGCAAGGCTCGCTGCGCCGCATGAGTCCGCAGGTGGCACATAGGGTGAGTGCCTTCTCACGTTGAAACCATGTCAGAAATCGAGGGAGCTGCGGACAGAAACCATCCGCGGTGAAGCCAGGTATGGAAGACCGAGCTTGACCCAACCCGGACACTGCGCGACAAGCACCGTTGCGGCGCAACAATTAGCCCCGTTCGAATTAGCTCACGCGTTTTCATGCAGCCAGGACCCATAGGAGAAGTTGCATATTCCGATAGCGCGGCGTGATTATACCAAGCTCACTAGGAGTGACCTGAGAGGAAACCTATCTGTGGGCAAAGCTCCGTCTTGGCTTATTGAGTTCAAGATCGAACCGCGGTGGACGGCCGATGCTGAACGACTTGTGGATGCGTTAGCGGAGATGGCGTCGGAGG
>Ga0075424_100008339_pt1 | contig 10121 bp, 8 predicted proteins | sample SoiMethybrSBSTD3_FD_75301 | JGI IMG/M metagenome (GOLD analysis project Ga0075424, IMG submission 75301) | Bulk soil microbial communities from a Populus tree surrounding site in Tennessee, USA - Soil MetaG P. TD hybrid SBSTD3 | ecosystem: Environmental > Terrestrial > Soil > Tree plantation...
AGGTGCCGAGCAACACGACGTACCACGGTTTCTGGACCGAGCGCCGCCTCCACGACTCGGCTCGCATAGCGCAATGATGCTACTAGACGTGGTGCCGCGGACAGGGCGTCGCAGAGCCGGTAGACGACCGACATAATCCGTGATGACGAGCGAAGCTGCCGTTTTTCCTGACGACAGCTGCGGGCGATGTCCGGACGGCGGAGCCGGCTCCCGCTAGCTGTCGGCCTTGTGCATGGCGCTCAGCGCCGCGGCCGTCATCGAATCCGCGAAAGATGTGTCCGCGAGGCGCCAGGTCCCGGCTACACGTACGAGGTGGAATGCCTGAGGCCGCGTCGTCGTGACGTACCGCGTCGCGCCGATGGGCTGGCGAAAGGCGATCTTCGTATAGACGGTGGCATCGCCGGCGGCGAATTCAGTGCTGAGAATCTCTGGCTTGGCGGTCCTGATTCCGGCCGCCAGGATCGGAAGTTGCCGATCCACCTGACTCTCGTCGAGCCGGAGCCGTATCGCCCGGGTGAGATGCCTCAGGTACCCGGCGCGATCGTTGAACTGCGTGTCACGCCACCAGGCCATCACCGCATACGCCGGAGACGTAGCGTCAAGGCGTCGCAGGTCTGTCGCCGAGACGAGCTGTTCGGCTGCGGCTGGATATTGCTGAGGGGGCAGGCTCCCCGATCCGCCACAGCCCGAAGCGAGCACCGGAGCGAGAACGAGCGTGGCAAGTGCGCTGGTGGGGCGGAGCGGACCAGTCATCGTCCGATCCGTCTTACGACTCAAGCCGGAGGACTCCTGCTGCCTCGATGGAAAGAGGCGAAATCGTCACGGTCTCGCACGCCTCACGCACGTCGTATCGGACCCGGTCGCACTTGGATCCGTGGCTCGCTTTGGCTGTCCTCGTCCTCGCGTCGTGCGCCACGGCGTCTCTAGTCTTGGCGACGTCGCGCCTCGGCCATAATCCGGGCGCGCTCGCCGCCGCCGTCTCCACCATCGCGATCTCGATCGGGACGACTGCCTGGTGCATCTATGAGCGCACGAACCATTCTCGCTTTGCGGTTGCGATCTCCCCGTTCGGAGTTGCGGCAGTTACGTGGACGGTGTTGTTCGTTGTGCGACCGCTTGAGCTCTACCTCTTTCCAGGCCACGCGACGCTCGCCCTCGGAGAGTTGGGCTTCAACTCGACCGCGCTCACGTCCGCCGTTGCCGTCGGGGGTGTCGGCTGTGCAGGATGGTGCCTTGGGTATGTCACGGGGCTAGGACGGCGCAAGCGGCGCCGCGCTGCGGTACGAATTCGGGGCACGCCACACTGGCTGCTCCCAACAAGCGCCCTTGCTGCTGGAACGCTGCTATGGGCGGTGCTCTTCGTTCGTGAAGGAGGGGTTCACGCCTTGCTCGCGTCCGCCGTGTCGCTGCGAGCCGACCAGCGTTCCAGCGCGTACGGCTTCATCGGCGTCTGGCTGGTGCAGGGGACGGGTCTCTGTGCCCTGACGTTGCTTTTGTGCTGCGAGAGGTGGAGGACGAACTCGCTCCGCCTGACAGCTCTGGCTGCTGCGCTCGTCGCTGGGGCAGCGGCCGTGGCGTTGGAGTTGCGCGGCCTGGCCGTGTTCGCCGTGATTTCCGCGCTCGCGACCGTGCTTGCGGTGCGTCGCCCGCGGGGCAGGGTGCTGCTGGCCGGGACCGGCGTCGCTGCGGCGCTCGTCGTCGGTCTCGCCTTTACGCAGCAGGTCCGAGCGAACACGAGTCGGATGACGACGCCCGACGCAGTTCGGACGGCTCTGCGAACGCCGCTTTGGGCGGACTTCGGGTCGGACCTCGGCACCTTCGACAATCTGGTTGCCATGCGCACGATTGTCCCGGCGTCGATTCCATTCCTCGGCGGCTCGACCATTCGCGAGATTCCCGAAGCTTTGATACCGCGGAGTCTCTGGCCCAAGAAGCCCCTGGGCGTCGACAGTCGTGTTGCCTCGTACCTCTACCCCGGGGTCGATGTTGCCGTGCCGATCACTGTGCAGGGTGAGCTGTACTGGAACTACGACGTTGCGGGTGTCCTGTTCGGAGCTTTCCTCCTCGGCGCGGCATGCGGCGCAGTCGGTCGGCTTGGCTTCCGCGCTCCGGGCACCGGACCGTTCCTCGTGTACGTCACCGTGATTCCTTTCACACATGCGTTTCTCACCCGTGGCCTGGCCGTCATGACGGAGAACCTCGCGTTCGCACTGATCGGCGTCCTGCTGGCCGCTTTCGCGTTCGGTCTGCGGCTGCGACGGCCGGCGCCGCTCGGGGTCAGATCCGGGATGCCGTTGATGCGCCCAGCGCGATCCGACGCCGACGCATAGTCCCCGCCAGCGCAAAGATCACTGCGCAGAGAACGGTCGCCGTGGCTATGGCCGGTCTGGCGGCCGGAACCGCCGCAGCCGTGGCGCCGAGCGCCGCAAGCATGGCTGCCGCTCGCGCGGTTCGATGCACGATTGCTTCCACCGAACGAAGCGCAGCGCCTGCGCGGCGCGCCAGCACGGTCATGCCGGCGAGTTGTCCCCCGCAAAACACACACGCCATCGTGGCTGCGCGAGGAGCGGGGGTCAGAATGACGGCGACTGAGCCCGCGACGACCACGGCCGTTGCCGTTCCGTAGACGCGCAAGAACACAGCTTCGCCGCTCCGCGCGAGCATGACCAGCGTAAAGAGCACGAGAAAACCTGTCGCGCACGACGTGCTGAGCGTGACGATCACCGCTGCGTCCGCCGTGTCCGCAGGGTGCGTGATCAACATCGAGGTGATGAGGCCCGGTTCGAACATCAGGAGCGCCGTCGCTGAGAAGGAGAGGAGGACAAGGACACGCGATGTGATCGAGACACCGCGAACGTTCAAGTCGTCGTCGCGAGCCTCGGCCGCCAGTTGCGGGAACAGCGCAGTCGCGAGCGTGCCGGTGAGCTGGTTGAGCCCGGTCACCAGCCGAATCCCGACGGCGAAGACTGCGGCGGCTGCCGCTGCACCGGTTGCGTTGAGGACGACCGTGCCGCACGCAAAGCCCAGCTGACCCACGACGACCGGGAGCCCTATGCGGGTCACGCTTTTCCATGGGCCACGTTGTGCCGAGAGCGCAGCCCGCGCGGCTTCGTATGTGCGCAGTCGAAAGGCTCCTGCGACGGTGACAATGACGGCGCACTCCGCCAGGCCGGCGAGCCATACGGGAAAGGGTTCGTGCCAGCCGAAATACAGAACTGCAAGCCCGGCCGGCGCTGCCGCCCGTAGCACGACGTAAGCCGACCAGGGCCGGATGTCGCCGTGCCCGTACGGCTCCCAGTAATTGAGCGCGGCGAAGAGGAAGAGCGCCAGGGCGAACGGCAGGGTCGCTCGAAGCGACGGAACCCCTCCAGCAGCGCCGACCACCACCCCGAGCACTGCGCAGACCGCGCCGAGCTCCATGCGCACGCGCACGATCGATCCACGCAGCTCGGTACCGATCCGCTGTGAGGCCGAGAGCCTCGCGCCGTAGAGACCAGGGCCGTTGTCGATGACGATCTGGAGGAAGCCGTAGGTCACCTGTGCCGCCAGGACGGCTGCGAATGTCTCGCTCGACATCGTCCGGCTCCCGAACCCGAGCCAGGCGAACTGGGACAGGTGACCGACGAGGGTTGCAGTACCGAATGTGGCGGCGCGGCCACGGACCGACATACGGCGTTCGCCGCTCGCCGGGCTGCCGTCAGAGCCGGCCATCATGGCAGGCCCTTCTCCGGCGCGACGCCTTTTCCCGCCCGGTGCCGACAAACCCGACCCGTATGATCCTGGCCTTGCGCCACGTCCTGCTCGTTTCCCCCGACCGAGTGGCGCCGGAAATGGCAGGGCCGGGGATTCGCTATGCCGAGCTCGCGCGCACTCTGACGCGCTCGCACCACGTCCGGCTCGCAGCGCCCCACGGCAGCGTGTCGTCGGCTGACGTTCCGATCATCGAGACCTACGACCCTCAACGTCGTGGCTCCCTCGACCAGGTCATCGCCGGCGCGGACGTCGTGGTCGCGCCGCCGCTCGCTCCGGCCCTCATCCGGTGCGTCGAGAAGCTCGGACGGCCGTGGATCGTGGATCTGTACAACCCCGAGCCGTTCGAGGGCCTCGCGCACGCGAGGCCCTCGGCATCGCACGACCGACTGCAAGACATCGTCCGCATCGATCGTCTCGCGTACGCCGCGCGTGCCGGTTCGTCGTTCATCTGCGCGAGCGAGCGCCAGCGGGACATGTGGCTGGGCCTACTCGCTGCACACCGGCGGCTCGACTCACGCGAGTACCGGCGTGACCCCGAACTTCGCGGGCTGATCGACGTCGTTCCCTTCGGCGTTCCCTCCGCAACGCCGACCCGCCGCAACGATCGGCTCCGCGGAGCCGTCTTTCCTTCGGACGCAAAGATCATGGTGTGGAACGGGGGCGTCTGGGAATGGCTCGACCCGGAGACTGTGCTGACCGCCCTTGCGCTGCTCCGGGGCCAAGATCCCTCATGGCGCTTGTCGTTCAGCGGCGTCGGCCGGCCCAGCCACCGGGCGACCATGGGCGGCTCTGAACGCGTACGGAGCCTCAGTGCCCGTCTTGGTCTCGACGTCGACGGCGCCGTGCACCTCCGCGAGTGGACACCGTACTTGGACCGAGCCACTCCGCTCCTCGACGCCGACCTAGGCGTCTCTGCCCACGTCCCTTCCGTCGAGGCACGCTTCGCCCACCGCGCTCGGATGGTCGATCTCATGTGGACCCGCACGCCCATCCTTTGTTCGGAAGGCGACGAGTCGGCTGCGATTGTCAGGGAAGAGGGGCTCGGCGAGGCAGTCGTTCCTCAGGATCCGGAGGCATTCGCCGCGGCTGCCGTACGCATCGCGGACCGCGGGCGAGACTTCTATCGCGCGGCGCTCGACGCAGCGGCTGCGAAGCGCGAGTGGGGAGTCGCTGCGGCGCCACTCCTCGGCCTCATCGATTCCGCGATCGTCGGACGAGGGCGAGGATCGGGCGTGGTCGGTCGCGCCGTGGCTCTCCGCCATACAGTTGCGTTCGCGGTCAGGCGGCCAGCCGCTGCGCTCGGTCGCGCGCGGCGTGTGCCCGGGAATAGCGCCGGAGCCATGCCTGACACACACTGACCGTGAGCGCCTCCTCGGGGGGTCGCTCTGCACGGACGCGACAGGCGCGCCATCCGCGAATCCGCGCCTTCGCCGGGGCGAAGGAGCGGTGACGTACGGCGAGTAGGATCGACGCTGCCACCTCCTGAGCGACCGCGAGCACCGCGGTGCGGGCGCGCCACTTCGAGACGACGCCGTATTTTCGGATGACATAGCCGCGGCTAAAGCCGACGAGCAGGGCCTTCTCGATGGATCCAGTCCCGAGCGTCGCCGATCCGGCGTGCAAAGCCCGTGCCTCGATGGCGAGAGCACATGACGCGCCCTCGCGACGAAGACGGAGTGCCAGGTCGAGATCTTCGAAGTACGCGAAGAAGCCCTCGTCGAAACCACCAATGCGGAGAAACGCGTCCATCGCATAGGCCGCGGCGGCCCCGCACGGCGCGAGCGGAGGTTGCACCCCGTGCTCCAAGACGTTGACGGGTCGTCCCCGGAGATAGTCATGGGCGCCGAGAGTCCGGTCGATCTCGAGGCCGGCAGTTTCGATCATGTGCGGCCGAGTCGCATCCAGGAGGACGCCGGCTGACATCGTCGCACCCGACAAAACGGGTGCTACGAGCGCCGAAAGGAAGCCGGGATCGACCCCGAGGTCGTCGTTCAGCACGACGAGGATGTCTCCGTCGGCATGTCGAGCACCAGCGTTTACTGCTGCGGAAAAGCCTCGGTTCCCGTTCATCGAGATCACTTCCGCGCCTTTGCCGTGCAGACGGTCGACGACGCGCGGGTTGAGGCCGTTGTCGGCGACGACGACCTGCGCCTCGACTGCGCCACCTCGAACTTGGGTGACGAGCTCGACGAGCATGTCGTCGCCTCGGAGCGAGGGAATGACCACCGAGACCACAGGTTCAGTAGGCGCCGCGAGCGCCGAGCACAGCGGACATCGTCATTGCGAGAATCCGCAGATCGCGACCGAGCGTGAGATTCTCGATGTACTCACGTTCGACGGCGACACGTTCGTCGAGCGTGAGCTCGCCGCGGCCTGAGATCTGCATCGGTCCAGTCAGGCCCGGCTTCACCGCGAGCCGGACGCGCTCCTCTGGGCTGTAACGGGCGACCAGATCGATCTGCTCCGGACGGGGTCCGACGAGGCTCATCTCGCCTCGGAGCACGTTGATGAGCTGTGGCAGTTCGTCGAGGCTCGTGCGGCGCAAGATGCCACCCACTCGTGTTACGCGCGGGTCCTCGCGGAGCTTGAACATCGGCTCATCGAGCTTGTCGAACGGCACGAGCTCCACCAGCATGTCTTCGGCACGGTCGATCATGGTGCGGAACTTGAATATGCGGAAGGGCTGCCCACCGCGTCCGGCCCGCTGTTGCCAGAAGATGATCGGTCCTCGCGTGTCGAGTCTGATTGCGACCGCTAGGAAAGCGGCCACGGGCGAGAGCACGACGATCGCGACGAGCGAAACGAAGACATCGAGCGCGCGCTTCAAGAGCAGCGTCGAGCGCGAGACGTCCCACGTGTTGTATTGAAGGAACGGCAGGTCGGCGACCTTGTCAAGCTGCACCGCAGTTCCGAACATCGCCCGTACCGGCGGCACGATGCTGAGCTTCACTTGCTCTTGGCGGCTGGTGCAGAGCAAATCCGCGATTGTCGACTCGCCGATCGACTCGCTCGCGAGAATGATTCTTTCGATGCGATGCCGTCGCAAAGTCGGTCGAAGGATCTCGAGATCTGCGAGTTCGCATTGGTGGACGATCTGAAGATGAATGTCGCCGAAGAGCATCAGTTTCCTCGCTACGGCGGCTGCGAGTGAGCACCCGCCGACGATCAGCGTCCGTTCGGGTGGCGTGATGCGACGCCAGAGGCAGCGCGCGGTTATGCGCAACGCGATCGCACTCGCGCATGTGAGGAGCCACGTGGCGGCAATGGTTGCAAGTGTGAGGTCCGAGGGGTCGAGCCAGACAAGGAGCATGGTGATCCCGGTCGTGGCGCTCAACGCCCAGAGGCAAAGACGTGATAGTTCGTCGACGGTTTGGATCCGCAGCGTTCGCTGATCCCGGTCGTAGAGACCGTGCAGCTTCGCGAGCAGGACCCACACTGGAGCAGCAACTGCAGTCAGGTATGCGGCATGCGCGCCGACCGGGCCTAGCCACAGCGACAACGAGACGAGGAGGGCGGTGGCGACATCTGCCGCCGCAAGCATTCGACGGAGGAGGACATCCCGCCACCATGGCGACGGGCCGAGCCTGCGTTTCAACGCCGCCGATCGTCGGCGCCTATCGGATCGGGCGGGAGCTATGCCGTCGCCTGCGTGGATTGAGAAGTCGCTTTGGGTCATTGGAAAGGTCGCCTCGGAACGAGACATTCGTCACTCGTGTCGCGCTTCCTCGTGGTGCTACCGAGTCACACGGGCCGCGCCTTGTCCGCCTGCGAAAATCGGTGACCGTGGATTCAGCTCTTTCGCGCGCATCAAGCTGCGAGTCGCCTTGCGGATCTGTCCTAGCTTTGTCTCGATGCGCGAGGCGATCAGCCATGAGCGCCAGTCGCTCTTGTCGCGTTGCAGAGCTGAGTTGATCGCCGCGGCCGCCGCACGAAGATCCTGGTTCTGCTCGTCAACCAGAGCCAGCTGCACATACGGTGAGCCGGCCCACGGCTGAAGCGCCACGGCCCTCCGGGCGTGCGCATATGACGCTGCACTGTCCCCCGTCATACTGGCCGCCTGGCTCGCGCGGATCTGCGCGTCGGTCAGCAGAGGCAGTCCTTCGCACGCGATTGCAAGGAGTGCCGCCACAACGAGAATCCCGCGAAGCAGCACCCGCCCTCCGCGATGTGCCACCCGAGGGGCCGGAAGAGACCCACCCGCGACGAGGAGCCCGAGGCACGCCACGCCGACCACCGAGACGGCCGTCAACTGCCACATCCAGTCCACGGCGGCGGCTAAGAGGTACGCAGACGCCGCCGCGATGACGGCAGCGATCGTGGTTCGGTCGGTCCCGCGGCCTCGAGCGAGGGCGACGACTCCGGAAGCCAGTGCACAGGCCAAGAGCGTCAGGAGTGAGATCAGTCCAACGAGGCCGAGCTCGCCGAGCGTCTCTAGGTAAAGCGAGTGGGCGTACCGGACGAACACTGGGAGACTTCCGTGCTCCGCCCACCAGGACTCATACGAGCCTGCGCCCGTACCCGCGAGGGGACGATGTTCGAACTGTCGAAACGCGGCGCGCCAGAACTGCCAGCGCCCGCCGCTCCCGGCGCTCAGCAGGTGGGACTCGACGAAGTTGGGCTGCGAGGCCGTCGCAAGCGTCGGTGGGCGCGTGAAAGAGGCGATCTTCGCACGCGGGTGTGCGTGAGCGATCATCACGATGCCGACCGCCAGGACGGCCGTCCCGACCGCCAAGGCATAGGCGGGCCGTACGGGCGCGATTCGAGGCAGCCGGTTCGCGAGCAACAGATTCGCGAGCCCGGCAGCGGCGCAGATCGAAAAGACCAAGACAGCCGCGCTGCGCCCCTCCGTGGCGGCGCCGGTCCCGGCGGTCGGACCATTGACGAGAGCGGGACGGTCGAGGAGGACAGCGACAGCAGCAGCTGCCGCCAACGCGGCCAGGAGGGTTGTGGCCAAAGCGCTCCAGCGGTCTTCCGCGAGCGCTACGAAGACGGCGGCCGCGAGCAGCAAGACTACGGCGCCGGTCCGCGAGGCTGTGAGGTAGATCGCGCAGACGATCGTGGGCACTGCCCCGGCCCCCGCAGCCCTTCCGAGCGGGGAGTCGGACGCGGCTCCACGCAGGACGAGCGGTGTTCCGATCGCGAGCAGCACCGCGAGGCCGTTCCAGTACTCCACCGGATAGCTCAGCCGCTCCGCAGCGCTCGGCAGGAATCGCGGGAGGTCCTGACCCTCCACTAGCGAAGGAAAGAACCGGCTTGTCAGCGCGAGCAGCGCGACGAGGGCAATCCCAATGGCGCAGCCGTCGGCCCAAACAACAATGCGCCTCCGCGGCGTCAACGCAGCCAGTGAGCCGACACCGATGTACAGGAGCACACGGTCGAATTCGCGAAAGGCGCCTTCGGCGTTGGCGCTCCACGTCACGGAGGCTCCGACGACTGCGGCGAAGCAGAGAGCTGCGACGAGCGTTGCTCCGGCCCCGGAAGCCAACCGCTTCGTTTCGCCCAAGCGGAAGGCGAGTGCGCACGCCAGGATCCACCAGACTCCGGTGGCGAGCGTGTGCCGAGCGGACAGCGTGTACGAGCCGCCGTCGAGCGCAATGAAGAACACGGCTGCAGCGACGAGCGCGCGCCCCAGGCGTCCGACCTCCATGCGAACTAGTCTGGAGCCTGGATTGGACGGCGGACGTAGTTGCTCCCCACCCCGGACGCGGGTCGGCGCCGCCGTTCTCGCCATTCTCCTCCTCGTAACGGGCGCCGACGACGCGACCGCAGCGCGCCATCCCCGGCCTGAACCGCCGCCGGGCGCCTCAGCCGTGGATGCGTATCGCGAGTCGATACCGACGAGCGCCGGCACGCACTTCCTAGGCTCGCGAGTTCAGCGAGTTGTGCAGCTCCCGCCCGCGATCGAGGCGCGTTTGCGAGGCGGCGCCGGCAAGAGTGCCGAATTGCTTGAACGGGTCGCCACAGCGTCTGATCTGGGCGCGCCCCCCGTCCGATCGCGCTACGCTGCCCCGGCTCGCGACCGCGTCGGGGACGAGCTCTACGGCGGCTGGGAGCCGCGCGGCATCGCGGGGGCCGCAGCCGACGGACTCGAGGGCAGCGTCGGATTGCTCCTCGTGTTCGCAATCGCGGTCGCGGCAGCCGCAGCTGCGCTGCTGCTCAAGCGGCGCCAAGGCGCCGCCGCTAATGTCGACGCGTAGTCGCCGGCGGGCCTAGCGCGGCTTGATCACGTACGTATCGACGATCTGACCCCGTGTGCATCTGAATTGATCGTCGGACGTGGACGGTCCGCAAACAGCCTTCAGCGACAGCTGCGTGCTCGTCACGTCGACGCGTAGATGGATCAGGTGCAATGCGCGAAACGCCGTGCG
>Ga0075424_100008340_pt1 | contig 10119 bp, 7 predicted proteins | sample SoiMethybrSBSTD3_FD_75301 | JGI IMG/M metagenome (GOLD analysis project Ga0075424, IMG submission 75301) | Bulk soil microbial communities from a Populus tree surrounding site in Tennessee, USA - Soil MetaG P. TD hybrid SBSTD3 | ecosystem: Environmental > Terrestrial > Soil > Tree plantation...
AGTCGATCGGTAGCAGCGACGCGGCGCTTTGGAGGAAGTTGCGCGAAACAGGTTGCTCATCTGCGCGTCTGTTCCTGGTCTTCGATCGTGTCGGCTTGAAATTGTCCCAGAAGACCGAGCTTGAAGTTCACGTCCTCGCCGGCCTTGATGACAATCCGAGCCGCGGCGCCGGCCGTGCACAAAAGCAACGACATCAAGACACAGCGGGCGATGGCGACGCTCCTGGCTGGTTATGACTCTCCCTCAGGGCGCGTCGTCCCGCCGCGCGCGATCGGCCTGCCGCTGAACCGCGCGCTCGTAGTCGGCGCGGGGATCGCGGCCCGTCACATTGCGGTACCACGCCGGGTGATGCGTCCACGCCCAGCGATTTTCTACGGTGCCGCGCGTCATCGAGTGGAAAGTGCCTGGCTGGCTGGCGGTGCCTTCGTAGAGGTGAACGATGAACCCCACCAGCATGACGAGAGCGGCGATGTCATGCAGCACGTAGCTCACGGCCACCGCGACGCGGCCAAACGTCGCCGGAAACCACATCGGGATTCCCGTCACCAGAAAGATGAGGGCAGTCGCGACGATGGCCCAGAAGTAGAGTTTCTGGCCGGCATTGAAGAAGCCGACATATTCCGGCTCGACTTTCTCAGTGTTCGAGACGTACTGCTTCATGCGCCGCATCCACTGGGTGTCGCCGCGTGTCCACGACATCGGCCGCAGCCAGTGCACGAACTGCAGCACAACCATCGCCACGAACGCGATGCTGAACCAGGGGTGCAGCAAGCGCGTCATCGCTCCGCCGCCGAATACCGGCGTCAGCCAGCGATAGAGCCACGGCGAGTAGATCGCGAACCCGGACAGCAGCGCCAGGATGAAGAACGTCGCAACGCCCCAGTGCACAATCCGTGTGTATACCGGATGCCGCAGCAACTCGCCGGCTCGGACGTCTGTTCGCCCCTGCGCGATGAACCGGCGGCGCGCACTCTCGTCAAATCGCTCAGCGGCGGTATTCATCGCGGCACCTCCCGCACGGGGGGCTGCGGCTCCTTGGGCCCTTCGGTCACGTAGTGGAAAAACGCGACAGGTGCTGCGAAGAGGCCAAGGAGCAATGCAACCGGTTTTGCGACACGCTTCCAGACCGTGTAGCTCGGTGGAATCTGCGGGTTCGCAGGCAACCCGCCGTACAGCTCCGGCTTGGTAATGTCATGCAGCACGTAGATGACGTGCGTTCCGCCGATTGATGGCGGGTCGTACACGCCCGCATTCGGAAACCCTGAATGCTCGCGGAGCTGCTTCGCGCGTGCGTCGGCGACCGCCCGCATGTCGGTCTTCGTTCCGAACTTCAGACAGCCGGTCGGGCACGACTTGATGCACGCGGGCTCCAGCCCTTGTCCGACGCGGTCCGAACACAACGTGCATTTGTAAACTTTCTTCGTCGTGCTGTTGAATTTGGGAATGTCGAACGGGCAGCCCGAAACGCAGTACTGGCAACCGATGCAGTTCTCCTGCTGGAAGTCGACGATGCCGTTGGTGTATTGGACGATGGCGCCATCGGCCGGGCAGGCACGCAGGCAACCGGGATCCTCGCAGTGCATGCACTGGTCCTTGCGCATCAGCCACTGCAGCGTCCCGTCTTCGCGTTGATGCTCGTTGAACTTGATCAGGTTCCAGTAATTCCACGTCGTCGCCGGCATCGTCTGGTAGGTGTTGTCGAACGTGGTCTGCTGGAACGGCATGTCGTTCCACTCGACGCAGGCGACTTCGCACGCCTTGCAGCCGATGCACGTGGTGACGTCGATGTACTTGCAGACCTCTTCCTCGCGCTGCACGCCGCGACCGGGCACGCTGCCCGAATGGGCCGAGATCGCTTTGATTTGAAGGGTGCCGGCCGGCATGTCAGGCCCTCTCCAGCTTCACGAGGAAGCCCTTGAACTCCGGCGTGTATGCATTCGGATCCACGACGGTTGGCGACAGCAGGTTCGCACTCGTCAGAGCCGTTCGCCCTGCGTCCTCCGCAATACCGCGGTAGCCCCAATGGATCGGGATGCCGATCTGATACGTCTTCTTTCCGTCGATCAGCATCGGCTTGATGCGTCCGGTGACCATCGCTTTGGCGATGTAGCTGGCGCGGGCGCTCGTCACCTTGACCCGATCGCCGCCCTTGATGCCGAGATCGTTCGCGAGATCATGCGGGATCTCGACGAACGGTTCCGGCACGAGCTCCACGTTCATCGGATTGTTCTTCGTCCAATAGTGGTAGTGCTCCGTCAGCCGGTACGTCGTACACACGACGTTGAATCCCTGGCTCGGGTCACCGTACTTGTCGAGCGGCGTCTCGAACCGCTTCACGACCGGGTTATTGGACTGCCTGGGATGAAGCGGATTGAGGATCGGGCTCTCGACTGGCTCGTAATGTTCGGGAAAGGGGCCGTCGGCGAACGCCGCGAGCGGCCCGAAAATACGGCCCACCCCTTCCGGGTTCATGATGAACGGACCCATGTGATCGGCGGGCTTGGAATCAGTCTTGAAGTCGGGCACGTCGTTGCCCACCCAGCGTCCTGTTCGCTCGTCCCACCAGACCTGCCGCCGCTCCGGATCCCACGGCTTCCCCGCCAAATCGCACGACGCGCGGTTGTACATGACGCGCCGGTTCGCCGGCCACGACCACGCCCAGTTCGGATAGATGCCGAGGCCGGAGGGATCGTCCGTGTTTCTACGCGCAGCCTGATTGCCTGCCTCAGTCCACGAACCGCAATACAACCAGTTGCCCGACAACGTCGTCCCGTCGTCTTTCAGTGCGGCGAAGCCGGGAAGCTGCTGGCCGGCTTTGATGGGCTGCCCGCTGGGATCGGTGATGTCGGCGAGCGCCTGCCCGCTGATCTCGCGCGCAACCTCGGCGAGCGACGGATGGTCCGCCTGCGTGTACGGCCAACGAAGATTCAGAACGGGATCCGGAAAGACGCCGCCTTCCGAGCGGTACAGGTCCCGAACTTTCAGGAAGATCTGCGCCAGGATGTCCTGATCCAGACGCGCCTCTCCTGGCGGCGGTAGCGCGGCGTTCTTCCATTGCAGCCATCGCGCCGAGTTGACGAATGTGCCGTCCTTCTCGGCAAACCCCGCGCACGGGAGCCGGTACACCGTCGTCTGGATCCCCTTCATCTCTTCAGGTGTCGTGCCCGGCGCGCGCCAGAACTCGCTCGTCTCGTCCGGGTAGAGCTCGCCGACGACCAACCAGTCAGCTTTCTTGAGCGCGTCGATGTTCTTCTTCGAGTTCGGCCCAATCTGAACGCCGTTCATCCCGAAGGTCAGCAATCCCTTGACGCGCCCGTTGTACATGCTGTCCCAGATCTCGACCCACGAGTACTTGCGATCGATCTTCGGCAGATAGTGAAAAGCCCAGTCATTGTCTTTTCGGGCCGCGTCGCCGTACATAGCTTTGAGGAATGAGACGGCGAACTTCGGCGTGTTCGACCAGTAGTTGAACGAGTCCCACTCGGGCGGCTTGGACGAGGTCGGCGTCGAACGCTTCAGATACGTGGCCACATCAACATCGTCGGGCGCCGGCATCTTGAGATACCCCGGCAGGATGTCGAAAATGCCCGCCAGGTCGGTGGCGCCCTGAATGTTCGAGTGGCCGCGCAACGCGTTCATCCCGCCACCTGCACGGCCGATGTTGCCAAGCAGTAATTGCAGCATCGCGGCCGTGCGAATGATTTGCGTGCCGGAGCTGTGCTGCGTCCAGCCGACGGCGTAGATGATCGTGCCCGCCTTCTTCATGTCGCCGCCCTTGCGGATCGACGTGAACAGATCGGCGGCCTTGAGAAACTGATCCCGCGGGATACCGGTTATGCGCTCGACCATCTCAGGGGTGTATCGTGCGTAGTGCCGGGCAAGCAGTTGGTACACGCACCGCGGATGCTGGAGCGACAAGTCGTACGCGACGTTGGGGGGCAGCGTCCCCTGAGTGGGCGGATGATGGCTCGAGGTGGCACCACCGCTGCCACTCATCGCGCCCGCGGGACCTTGCGCGGCGTAGCCAAGTCCGGTCAGCGCGTGCGTGTCCACCGGGAGTGCGTTGCCTGAAGTGGCCTGGCCGCCTTCAGAACCCCGCTGCCCCGGAGGGGTTAGAACTCCGGCGGAGCCAAGTGCGCCGGCAGTGGCCGCTGGTCGCGTGAGGTTGCCCCCTTGTTCGTAGTTCCAGGTCGACTTGTCATAAACGTGCGTCTCGCTGTCGAACCCCGAGTACAACCCATCCTCTGGCAGCTTGAATCCTTCCTTCACGATAAAGGCAGCGTTCGTATAGTTGACGAGGTAATCGTGCGCGATGTGTCCCTGCGCGATGGCGTAATTAATCAACCCGCCGAGGAAGGCGATGTCACTGCCGGGACGAATCTGAAGGAAGAGGTCAGCGTTCGCCGCGGTCCGCGTGAAGCGTGGATCGACGACGATCAGCTTGGCGTTGCGCTGCAGTTTCGCTTCAATCGGCCACTTGAAACCGCACGGGTGGCACTCCGCTGGATTCCCACCCATGATCAACATCATGTCTGTGTTCTTGATGTCGATCCAGCCGTTGGTCATCGCGCCGCGTCCGAATGTGGGCCCCAAACTGGAGACCGTTGGCCCGTGTCAAACTCGGGCCTGGTTCTCTATATAGCAGACCCCCATGCTGCGCATCGTCTTGACGACGAGATAGTTGAATTCGTTCGTGTCGGTGCAGCCGCCGGTGAACGCGATGCCTTCGCAGCGGTTGACGATGCGGCCGTTCGCGTCTTTCTCGACAAACGTTGTGTCGCGCGTTTTCTTGACTCGCTGTGCAATCTCATCGATGGCCTTATCCCAGCCGATGTCCTCCCAATGCTCCGAGCCTGGCCTCCGGACCTGGGGCTTCAGCAGACGTCGGTCGCTCACGATTTCCTGCTCGAGCGAGGCGCCCTTAGGGCACAGCGTTCCGCGATTGATCGGATGGTCCGGATCGCCCTCTACATGCACTACCTGCGGCACAACGTTCTTGGCTTTGTCGCCGAGCGTATGAATGATCACACCGCAACTGACAGCACAGTAGGGACACGTGCTGCGAGTCTCGGTTGTGTGCGCGATCTTCAGCGTTTTGGCCTGCGCATAGACCAGCGTGACGTCGAAGCCGAACGCGGACAACGCTGCACCGCCGGCGACCGTGGACTGGATGAAGACTCGTCGCGATATGTCCATGACACGCCTCCAGGGTCTGGCGTCGCTTCGCGCGAGCGAAGCGAACCGCCGCATCGTCATTCACGCGATCTTTCGGCCCGCACTGGCTCGAGAACAATGGTTCATTTGTTATCGCTGTTGGGACGACCATCACAACACGCTAGGTTCTTCCCAAGCCCATGGGTAGGCGCCGACACGTATGTCGGCACGTTGACGCGCGTTGTCCTGCGCGAGGGAGGCTTTGAATCAGATCGAGGCGAGGCGGCTGTAGTGCTGTTGATCAGCTCGCCAGCCGCCATAGCCGGCGCCGATGTCGTCGTAGGCCGCGATCAGCTCCATGGAGCGGACGTATTTGACCATCTTGTAGCCGAGTTGCGTCTCCAGCCGCAGACGCAGCGGGGCGCCGAATGCGGATGCGAGCGGCTGACCATTCATGTCGTAGGCGAGCAACGTCTGTGGCGCGCGGGCCAAGTCGAGATCAATCACGCTGTAGTACTCGCCGTGGCCGGGCTCTTCCCACTTTTCGTCAAACGTACGGAAGAGAACGTAGCGAGCCTGCGGCGTGGGCCGGCACCGATCGAGCAGCACGCGCAACGGTACTCCCTGCCACGCGGCGATGTGGCTCCACCCCTGGATGCACTTGTGAAGCGTGATCTGCCGCTCAGACGACAGATCGCGTATCTCGTCGAGCGTCATCGACAACGGGTGATCGACGAGGCCTCCGATCTCGAGGCGCCAGCCGTCGAATTGACGCTCGACGAGATCGACGTACACCTGATTGCGCGGTGGACGGCCGTTGGGTCTCGGATCGGCCGTGATCTCCTCCTGGCGGTGGTCTTGCCGCGAGGTCAGCGGCTGCAGCAGATGCGCCTGCAGCGGGTCGATAACGCTCTGTAGCGCGTCCTGCACCGTCCGCGGATCCAGCAACGAGCGCCTGGTAGCCCAAACGTGGAACGCAGTCAGTACGATCATGAAGGCCAGCGCGATCGTGACGGCGATGGCCTGCTGCGCCGTAGTCGGTGCCGCAACGACGCCAAGGACGATCGCCGCGAGCCCAGCGAGCAGACCGTGCATGATCACCAGAGCGAGGTGATGGACAGTAAACGCCACGAAGGCCACCAACCCGAGGAAGTGCAGACTGCGCGCGGCCTGCCGTCCACCGAACAACCGCAGGACCCAAGGAAAGCGACCCGATAGGGCTGGTGACATCGTCAGGCCAGTGAGGATCTGCAGTGGTGTGAGCAGGAACACGACGGCGAAGTACGTCAGTTGCTGAAGCGCATTATAGGGATGGCCTGCCGGAGGCAGATCCAGACGCACGTACGTAAGTGCGGCGTCCCATGCTTGCGGGAAAACGGCCCACGTAGTCGGCACCAGCCGCTGCCACTGCTCGCTCGTCATCAGCACGAGCAGGTAGCTCAGACCCGTCAGCAGCCAACCGACGACGGCCACAAAATGCCAGAAGCGGCCGAGCCCCAGATTATCTCGCCCCGGCAGCGCCACCCACGGCGTGTACGGCTGCTTCTCGTCCTCGGCGGTCCACCGTTGGTTCCGAAACATCCGTTTGCTCGTGAACCGGATCCACTCGCTGCCCGGCCGGCAGTGATCGTTGAAGTACAGCATCGGATGGCCGCCAAGGATCTCGATGCTGCTGCGGACCAGCAACGTCAGGAAGAGAATGTTGAACGCGTGCGTGAGTCGAACGCCGAGCGGGAAGCCAAGCTCGCCCAAAGGTGCCGGAGTCACGTAACGTTCCCGTCGTCAATCCGCCACCAGCGATCGAGCACCCCGGGGCGGACCCAAATGACGTATGCGCCCAAGGCCGGCCCGTAGACGAGGCAGTACGACACGATGCCATTCCAGAGCTGCGTCGCGAGGTCGAGACGACCCGTCAGCTCTGGGGCGATCACGGGCAGCACGGCCAGAAAATCCACCTCCCACACAATCGCGCCGAAGAGCACCCCATAAAGAAGCATCAGCCCTGGGCGCGCACTGAGCTGAAACGTCAGCGTCAGCCCCGCCAAGAACATCACGCCGAAGACGACCGACAGCAATACATGAATCACAGTCCCCAGCGCGATGGAGGCGGCGACGGGGAATGCCGGCGTCAGCGCGTCTGGCCCAACCACGATCGCCGCGGCAAAGTCGAACGGCAGCCAGGGATCGCCGCGCAACAGAATGCTCGCCACGATCTCGACGAGCCCCAGCGCGAACCCCGCCAGCAGACCGGCGCGCGCGCCGTGCATCGCCAACTCCCATGTGTCGCGCCGCTCGACCAGGACTCCCACCCGGGGCGGTGCCCAAGGTCGCTGGTCGTTATTCCACGGTTTGGATCCGTTCTTCATCGCCCTTGATGGTCGCGGCAATTCGCGCGGCCTCGCGAACCAATTGGCTCGAATAGCCCCATTCATTGTCGTACCAGCTCATGACCTTCAGCAGATCGCCGTCGACGACCTGGGTCAATCCGAGATCGATCACCGACGCTCGGGAATCCTTGATGATGTCGGACGAGACCAGCGGATCCTCCGACACGCCGACGACACCGCGATAGCGATCGGTGACTGATTCCTCGACGAACACGCGGTTCACCTCCTCGACCGTGGTCGGGCGAGCCGTCGCGATGACGATGTCGGCGAGCGATCCGACCGGCACCGGTCCGCGGATCGCCACGCCGTCGAACCGGGCGCGGTATTCCGGAAGCGCCTTTGTCGTCGCCGTCGCGGCGCCGGTCGTCGTCGGCACGAAGTTCGCTGCGCCCGCCCGCCCTCGTCGGACGTGGCTATGTGGCCCATCCACGATGTTCTGGCTCGCTGTGTACGCGTGGAGCGTTGTCATGATCGCTTTGCGCACGCCAATCCGCCTCCCCAGGATTTCCATCACGGGGGTGATGCAGTTGGTCGTGCAGCTCGCGCACGAGATGATCGCCGTACCGCCCCGAGGCGTGTTCACGCCGTGGACGATCGTTTCGACGTCCTCGCCTTTGGCCGGCGCCGACAGGATGATGTACTTCGCGCCGGCCTCCACATGCTTCACGAGATCGTCGCGGCGAGTGAACGCCCCGGTGCACTCGAACACGATGTCCACGTCGAGTGAGCGCCACGGCAGAAGGGCTGGATTCTTCTCGTGGAGCAGCGACAGACGGTGTCCGCCGACGACGAGGAATCCTTCGTCCGCGGCGATCGATCGTTCGTAGCGACCGTAGACACTGTCGTACTTCAGGAGGTACACGATGTTTTCAGGCGAGGCAAGCTCGTTGGCCGCGACGAGCTCCAGTCCCGCTGTGTTCATGATGATCTTCAGCGTCGCTCGGCCAATCCGGCCCAAGCCGTTGATGGCGACGGTAGCCATGGCATTCATCCGGCGCTGAAACCGGCGCGCGATGTGGGCGCCGTTCGTCCTACGTCTGCGATGCTCGCGAAGTCCGACGCGCGTGGCATTCCGATCTCCACCCGGACATTCAGTGGACGCATTGCGAAACACCCACGAGGATGTTCTGCACTTGGCCCGTTCCTCAGCATGCCTCGCTACCCGGCAGCATGATGACCTCGACCGCCGGATCAGCTTTGGTTCCCGGCTTCACGAGTGTTTATTGCGCACCCCGGTACAGTTGGCAATAGTGCGTTCGTACTGTCTCGCGGAACAGCTGTCGGCGCGCGAGACTCCGCTCGTCGCTGCTCAACGTGACTTTGGGTGAGCTGCCATGTTGCGACACCAGCTCAGCCCGGAACGCACCGCCCGCGGTTTGGAAGTTCTCGAGCGCAGCGTTCAGATGCGAGCGAGGGTGATCGAGGATCTGCTCCAGGTCTCCAGATCGCGAGCAAGCTTCGCTTCGACCGGGAGAGAGTCGCTCTCCGAAGTGTTGGTTAGGCTCGCTCGCCGATTGAATGTCGATCAATGACTGGGTCGCGTTTTCTGGATGCACAATGTCTTTGGGCGTCGATCGGTTGCGCGCGCAATCCAATCCGTTGCGTACCCACTGCGTCATCCACGTCCGCTCGCGTACTGTTCATTTGACCGCCTCGGGTCCGTACCCATGCCTTCATTTCTTTGCCTTGCACCGCTCCTTTCGAGCGCGGGCTCAGTTTGGCCTTCCCCGACCGGATTCCACGCGACCGCCGATGGCGATCTGATCAGTTTTCGACGGATCGCGTGAAGGACCGCATCGAGCCGGCTGTGGGTGCCGAGCTTCTGATTGATGTTGTGGAGGTGGTTCCGGAGCGTCTGCGGGCTGATCCCAAGGTCCCGTGCTATCTCGCGAGAGCTTTGGCCTTCGGAGAAGCTGCGGAGAACACGATGTTCCTGCTCGGAAAGTGGACTGACCGGTGCCGGCCGCAACGAATCGCCTGACATCTGAACAAGTTGTTTCGACACGTGTAGCATCCGTTGGAGAAGCCCCTCCGTTCGCTTCCGGTCGTCCACATCGCGCGCCAAGTGGATAATCCTGCGCCGGCCGGTCTTCAGATCCTCGTGAACGATGGTCGACATGTTCACCCATATCCGTCGACCCGAGCGTGTATTGACCTCGAGATCGAAGTCAGGCGTGAGCGTGTGCGGTCCCGCGCAGTCGCGCAGATGACACTGCTCCGTGCAGACCAGCGTGCCCAGTACGTCGCGTCCCTGGAACAACTCATGACAGGTCTTGCCGAGAGTCTCGTCGCGTCCAAATCCGAAGAGTCTCTCGGCACTGGTGTTCCAGGAGCAGATCTCACCACTGTCGGTGACGGTGAACACCGCGTCCGCGGTGTGCTCCAAGAAGTCGAAAAGATCGCGGTCCAGAATCATGGTGGCTTCGCTTCTGTAGGACAGCTCCGCGCGCGGTGTGCGGCAAATCACGCCGATCCCGATGGACGCAATCGAGAGGCCACCTAGTCGAAGTCCCGATCGCGCTGTAGTGCTGTGATTCAAGGCTGAGGAGCCTCGAGAGCGCCCTATGCAGCGAGCGTG
>Ga0075424_100008342_pt1 | contig 10118 bp, 8 predicted proteins | sample SoiMethybrSBSTD3_FD_75301 | JGI IMG/M metagenome (GOLD analysis project Ga0075424, IMG submission 75301) | Bulk soil microbial communities from a Populus tree surrounding site in Tennessee, USA - Soil MetaG P. TD hybrid SBSTD3 | ecosystem: Environmental > Terrestrial > Soil > Tree plantation...
TGCAAGTGCTAGCGGAAGGCGCTGGCATTATTAGCACCGGCGAATTTCTTACTAATACTCAGGGTATTTTCCGCGGCGAAAAACTGCCGCCGGGTTTGTATACGGTGCGCGTGACGCTCGCCGGATTCCTTCCGACCCTGCAGCAACACGTCCGCGTCAACGCCAACCTCACCACGATGTTGCGCATTGAAATGGAGTCGATGTTCGCAACGCTGGAGCAGCTTCGCAAACAACCGAATTCCGCCAAAGCCGATGCGGACGATTGGAAATGGGTGCTCCGCTCGGCCTCCGGTACGAGGCCGGTGCTGCAGTGGGACGATTACGGCGCAGTGTTGAGCGCGGGCGTGGATCGCAACGCGGGCACGCCAAAGATGTTGATGGAATTTACCGACGGAGCGCGGCGTCCCGGCTCGGTCTCGAACGTGGCGGCGGCGCCGGGAACGGCCTTTGCCTATGACCAGAAATTAGGCGCAGGCAAGCTGCTGGTCGCCGGGCAGATGAGTTACGACGAGGAGCCCGCGGGCGGTGTTGCGACCGTGTGGTTGCCGACCGGCACTATCGGCGCGGGTCCGCACACGGCGCTGGTGTTGCGCGAAGCTTCGCTCGGAAATACGGGCGTAACGTTCCGTGGCATGCGCTTGGATCAGGGCGGAGCAGTAACCTTTGGCGACCGCCTGCTGGTTCGCTACGGCGGAGAGTATTTGCTCGTGGGCCTCGGGCGTTCGGTATCGTCGATCCGGCCGCGAATCAGCCTGGAAACCAGATTGAGCGACAACTGGCGCGGAAATTTCGTGTTCGCTTCGCAACCCGGCGCGCCAAATTCGCTGGATTCCAACGCCTTGGATTCGAGCGGCGATGAGTTGCAGTCGTCGCTGGCGCGTGCGCTCGATGAACTTGACGCCTTCCCTGCCCTGATGTGGCGGGAGGGCCGGCCCGTGCTGGAAGGTGGCTGGCACGAAGAGATTTCGGCGGAACGTCGTGTCGGTGAACGCGGCAAGCTGCAAATTGCAGCGTTTCACGATGACACGCATCACCAGGCTGTGTTCGGTCGCGGCAGGGACCTGCCCGAGCAGGAATTTTTCCAGGATATTTTCTCCAACGCGTTTGCCTATGACGGCGGTTCTTCCAGTAGTTGGGGCGGGCGTATCGCTTATCGCGAAAAGTTCGGCGACGGAAGCGAAGTCACAGCCGTGTATGCGATGGGCGGAGCTTTGGCGCCCGGCGCAATGACCGACGCGGTCCTGCGTGACGCGCTGCGCATGGTGGCGCGGCAAAGCATCGGCGTCAATGTTTCCACCAGAATGCCGCGGGCAGGCGGGCGCGTGACCGTGGGCTATAAATGGATCAGTGGCCCGGCAGTTTCGCGCGTGGACAGCTACGGCGAATCGCTTTACCAGATGGATCCGTTTCTCCACGTTTCCGTGCGCCAGCAACTGCCCAAATTCGGACCCGGCCGGTGGGAAGCGATCGCCGATTGTGACAACCTGCTTGCGCAGGGATATGTGACCATGAACACACGGGATGGCCAGGTGGTCTTGGTTCCGGCGTTTCGCACGTTCCGGGGTGGGTTGAGCCTGCAGTTTTAGCGGTTTGGAAAGCTGTAGGCATCCTTCCAGAAAGTGGATTTCCGCTCCTGTCTCCTTCGGGGCCCCTCTTAACTTATAGAAGCTGCAATAGGTTAGAATCTTCAGAGGCCTCCAAAGAGTGGAAGAGCAGTTGCACATCGTCTCGGCAAGTGTGTTGGCTTAAGGTGCTTGGATCCTGTCCATGAAGCAAAGCTTTCGCGTCAGCCTCGGAGCCGTGGTTTTAGCGCTAGCGACGCTGGCTGCGGTTATCTTTGCCATTCTGAACTTCGACCAGCGGTCCAGGTTTGAATCGCCTGACGACGGAGTGGCGTGGCGAGACACAGATCGCGGCATCGAGGCATGGAAGGTAACGCCGGGCGGGCCAGCGTGGCAGGCAGGCATCCGGCAAGGCGACCGGTTACTGGAGATTGGCGGCCAACCGGCCCCGGGCGCGCTACAGGTGACCAAGCGGGTTTGGCGGGCCGGACTGTGGAGCCAGCTGCGCTACAAAGTCGAGCGCGGCGGCGAGTCGTTTGAAACGCCGGTGGTCATCGCTCCGGCCGCGAAACCACTCACCGCCGAGAATTACCTTCGCGTTGTCGGCGTGATTTACCTCTTCATTGGGATTTTTATCTTCATTCGCCGGTGGAATGCGCCGCGCGCCGTGCACTTCTACGTTTTTTGCCTGGTGTCTTTCATTTTGTACAGCTTCCACTACAGCGGAAAGCTGGACAATTTTGATTACGAAATTTACTGGGCAGGCGTGGTGGCGCGGCTGTTGGCGCCGGCGCTCCTCCTGCATTTCGCCCTGGTGTTCCCGGAGCGCGCGCAGAGTTCCCTGAAGGAATTTGCAAAGCTCGCATTTGTCTACGGTCCACCGCTGTTGCTTTTGCTCTTGCATCTGAACGTAGCGGGAGCGTCTCTCGGTTTCTTGCCGTGGATTGGCGCGCGCGTTCTGCTGGATCAGATTGAGCTCGGCTATCTCGCCGGATGTTTCGTCCTTGCCGGAGTGGTTTTTTACTACAGCTTCCGAAATGCGCCGTCGGGCGTTTTGCGCCAACAATTGAAATGGCTTTCCGGCGGGACGCTGGCAGGCGGACTGCCGTTCGCTCTTTTCTACATCCTGCCGTACGCGTTGAATCCTCTGCTCAGGCCGTGGATGGTTTTCTCTTCGTTGAGCTTGGTGCTGATTCCTCTGTGTTTCGGCTACGCCATCATCCGCTACCGCTTGATGGATGTGGACATCATCTTCAAGCGCGGTTTGGCGCACACCGCGGCGACAGCTGCAGTTGCCGCGGCGTTCTTCTCGCTCGTCGGCTTGAGCGGCGACATCTTCCATACGAGCACCAATGATCGCTTGGTGGTGGTCCTAGCCATTACAATCGCCTCTTTCCTTTTTCAGCCGGTGCGCGAATGGATTCAGAGGAGACTGGATCACTTCTTCTATCGCGACCGCCTGGATTATCGGCGCACGCTGATTGAGTTCGGCCGCACGCTGACCAATGAAGTCCGGCTCGACCCCATGCTCAGTTCGGTGATGGACCGCCTTTCGCAGACGCTTCTGGTCGACCGCCTCGCGATTTTTGTGGAAGACGAAGAGCAGCCTGGAAAAATGAAACAGGCGCGTTCCATGGGCGTGCGTGCACATGGCCCGCTCGATTTGAGTTTCCTCGATACCTCGCGCCCGGAAATGGCCCGCAGTGCCTTGTTCTTTGAATCGCCACGCGCCGCGCTGAACGTCAGCGAATCGGTGAGCGAAACGCTCGAGCAGCTGGATCTGAATTACTACGTTCCATGCCGGATTCGCGAGCACTGCGTGGCCGTGCTGGGCCTCGGCAAGACGGTCGACGGCGATTTTCTATCCAGCGACGACGTCGAACTGGTCCAGACCATAGCGGGGTATGTGGCCGTCGCACTGGACAACGCGCAACTCTACAGTTCGCTCGAGCAGAAGGCACTTGAAATCGCGCGTCTGAAGGATTTCAGCGAAAACATCGTTGAATCATTGAACGTCGGCGTGCTCGCGGTGGATCTTAGCGGAATTGTGGAAAGCTGGAACACTCGTATGGAGCAGCTCTTTGGCGTGCCGCGTCAGGACGCCGTTGGCGCACGCCTCGACTCGCTGCTGCCAGTCGAACTTGCAACCGAAATCGCAGCGCGGCGCGACGAAGAGCAAATTACCGGCATCTATAAACAGAGACTGCAGCATCAGGGAAAAACGCTGACGCTAAACGTTTCCATCACGCCGCTGGTGAGCAAGTCCGGTGAACGCATCGGGCGCTTACTGCTGTTTGACGACGTGACGCAACGCGAGCGCATGGAAGAACAGATGTCGCAGACCGAAAAGCTCACATCGCTCGGTCTGTTGGCGGCTGGCGTGGCGCACGAAGTGAACACGCCGTTGGCGGTCATTTCCAACTACATTCAGATGCTGGCCAAGCAGATGCCGGAAAGCGATCCGCGCAACTCCATCATCGAAAAGATCGTCAAGCAGACTTTCCGCGCAAGCGAAATCGTCAACAACCTGCTAAATTTCTCCCGTACCGGCGCCGCGGAAACCGCGGATATAGATGTGAACAAAGTGGTCGAAGATACGTTAGCGCTCGTTTCGCATCCGCTAAAAACTTCGCAAATCCAGGTGGTGAAGAATCTGTCGGAAGGGCTGCCTGCGGTGCGTGGCTCCGCCAACAAGCTGCAACAGGTCTTCCTAAACTTGTTCCTGAACGCGCGCGACGCCATGCCATCCGGCGGAATTCTGGAAGTTCGCACGAACGCGCACAATGGAAGCGTGGAAATCGAAGTGGTGGATACGGGCGCGGGAATTCCGCGGGAACACATTCACCGAATTTTCGACCCGTTTTTTACGACTAAGGCCAGTGGGCGAGGAACTGGTCTCGGTCTTTCCGTGAGCTACGGAATCATCAAAGAACACGCAGGGAAAGTGGACGTTCGCTCCGCGCCTGGCAAGGGCACGTCGTTCCACGTCGAGTTCCCCGCCGTGAGAAAGCCGGTTCATGTCTAAAGGTGCAATTCTCGTCATCGACGATGAGTCCGAAATCCGAGAAGGCCTGGAGCTGCTGTTAAGGGGTGAAGGCTACGGCGTGTCGAGCGCCGAAACCGGCGAATCCGGGCTGGGCAAATTGGAAGAGCGGCCGTTCGATCTGATGCTGCTCGATGTGAGTCTGCCGGACCGCAACGGTCTGGAACTTCTGAAGGAAGTGCGCCGGCGCGATCCGGATCTGCCCGTCGTTTTAATCACAGCCTATGGTTCGATTGATATGGCGCGCGCTGCCTTCAAAGGCGGCGCGCTTGATTACATCACCAAGCCATGGTCCAACGACGAGCTGCTGGCGCAAGTCGCGCAAGCCGTTGAATCGCGTCGCCTGCGCGAAGAAAACGTTCACCTGAAGCGCGCGCTGAAACAGCGGTCGAGTTTCCCCAGCATCATCGGCAAAAGCGAAAAGATGCTGACGCTGCTGGACCTGGTCACGCAGGTGGCGCCGTCGCGTTCCACCGTGCTGATCAGCGGCGAAAGCGGAACGGGTAAGGAACTCATCGCGAAAGCGATTCACTCCGCATCGCCGCGCGCGGACAAAGCATTCGTCCCGGTCAACACCGGGTCGATTCCGGTGGACCTGCTCGAGTCCCAGCTTTTCGGCCACGTCAAAGGCGCGTTCACCAGTGCGGTGTCTTCCAAGAAAGGCCTGTTTGAAGTGGCCGATCAGGGAACGATCTTCTTCGACGAAATCGCCACCATCAGTCCGGAGACGCAAGCCAAGCTGCTGCGCGTTATCCAGGAGCGGGAATTCATGCGCCTGGGCGGCACCGAGCAAATCAAGGTAGACGTTCGCATCGTCGCTGCTTCCAACATCGAACTGCTCACGCTGGTGCGCGAAGGGCGCTTCCGCGAAGATTTGTATCACCGCCTCAACGTGATTCACCTGACGCTGCCGCCGTTGCGCGACCGACGCGAAGATGTGCCGATGCTGCTGGCGCATTTCCTGCTGCGCTATTGCGAAGAAAACGGCAAGCCCATGCGGCAGTTCACACCGAGCGCCATGAAACTGATGATGGACTACGATTGGCCGGGCAACGTGCGCGAACTGGAAAATGTTGTCGAGCGCGCCGTGGTCCTCTCCACCACCGAGCGCGTTGATGCCGACCTGCTGCCGGAAAGCATCCGCAGCAAGGAAATCGTCAAGGGCGTGCGGTTGCAGCTCTCAGAGTTTATGCCGCCGTTGCCGGGCGAACCGGGCGCGCGCACGGGGGCAGATGCTCCGCAGCAGCCTTCGCTTTTTCAGATCATGGACGAAATCGAACGCCGCATGATCGTGGACATGCTGGACCGCAGCGGCTGGAACCAGACCGAAGCGGCGGAGCGTTTTCTGATTCCGCTTTCGACGCTGAACCAGAAGATCAAGCGGCTCGGCATCGACGTCCGGCGGCGCGGGCGCGGCGACGATTCGTTTACCGCGTCGGGCAAATAGCAGCGGTATCATGCGACTCTTCGTCGCATGTCGTGTGGCTCGGGCGAGCGGGAGAGAATCATGCGAATCAAGCGCAAGTGGGTGGCCAGCGGAGTTCTTTTTGCCGGCATGGTTGCTGCGGTGTTACTGCCAATCAGCGCGCGATCTGCCGCACAGCAGAACGAGCCCGTTCCCGCGTATCACACGCAAGTTCCGGCGGGCGAGCTGCCGCAACCCATGGATCCCGCCGAGTTCGACAATCCCGTCGTGAAAAACTCCTACGCCGTCGCGGCGAAAGTGAAGAAAGTGCTGTACCAGGAACCGTGCTACTGCCATTGCGACCGCAGCGCGGGCCACGGCAGCCTGCTGGACTGTTTCACCAGCAAGCACGGATCAGGTTGCAACATCTGCATGGCCGAAGCGCTGTACTCCTACGAGCAGACCAAGAAAGGCAAGACACCAGCGCAGATTCGCGAAGGAATCCAAAAGGGTGAATGGCGGCAAATCGACTCTGCGAAATATCAGGCGTATCCCGCTAAGCCATAAACCGAAGCCCCCGGCGACTCCCTGCTAATACGCGTGAAAGAAGCCGTCTGACCGCTGGAGCCGGATTTGCGTGCGAAACAGCCGCCGCAGGTTTTCATCTGTCAGAACTGCTTCCTTCATGCCATCCGCCAAGATTCCGCCGTCCTGCAGCAGAATGACTCTTTCCATCTCGGGAATGATCTCGCTCACGTGATGCGTCACCAGCAAGATCGCCAGCCCTGACCGGGCCAGGTCCCGCATCGTGTCGCGCAGCTGAAACTGCGCCGCGATGTCCAGCGCATTTGACGGCTCATCAAACAGTAGCGTATGCGGCTCGTGTACCAGCGCCCGCGCAATCAGTGTCCGCTTCGCCTCACCCGAGGACATCTGCATCACCGGGCGGTCCGCAAGATGCTCTATGCCTAAACGGGCCAGCGCGGCGTCCGCCTTTTGCACATGCTCAGTTTCCGGATGGTGGTGGGGAAAAATTCGCGTGCTGCTGAAAAATCCGGAAAGCACCACGTCACGTCCCGTCGAATCCGTTGTGCATGACGATAGCAAATCCGGCGTCACAATTCCCAGGTGCGAACGCAGCTCGAAAATATCCCATCGCTCCCGCCCGAGGATTCGCATCCAGGATCCCTCCCGCACCAGCGGATAGCACTCTCGCGTAATCGTCTTGATCAGCGTGGACTTTCCGCAGCCGTTCGGCCCCAAGATGCAGACGTGTTCGCCCGCTCCAATCCTGAGCGACACATCGCGCAAGGCCGCACGCTCACCGCGCGCCACCGTCACCCTCTCTAGTTCCAGCAGCAAAGCCACACTCTAGTGTAACCGCTGTACGCTTCGCTAGTTGCTCGCCCGCCGGTTTGGCTCGGGCTAGCTGTGGGTTTGTAAAGGTGCGCCGGAACCGCGTAAAATAAGGGTTCTGACGCTGCGTATGGCCTCCCCTTTCAACATCATCTCCAATTCGGCGCCTCCTGTGGTCCCTTCGCCAAATGCCCATCCTCGGCCGGATTGGTTGCGCGTGAAATTCCTTGGCGGCGAGCGCTACCAGGACTTGAAGCGCATCATGCGCACACTGGATTTGCATACCGTCTGTGAGTCGGCGCGCTGCCCCAACATGGGAGAGTGCTGGGAGCACGGAACGGCGACCTTCATGATTTTGGGTGATATTTGCACACGTGCATGTGGCTTCTGCGCAGTTCCATCCGGCAAGCCGGTGGGTCCACCGGACGAGGAAGAACCTCATCGGGTTGCTGAAGCTGTCGCGCGAATGGGTTTACGTTATGCAGTCGTCACAAGCGTTAACCGCGATGACCAGCCCGACGGCGGCTCCGCAATTTTTGCCCGCACGATTGAAGAGATTCGCCGCCGCGTTACCGGCTGCAAAGTGGAAGTGCTTATCCCCGACTTTCGTGGCAACTGGGAAGCGCTCAACACCGTTCTCGCCGTAAAGCCTGATGTGCTGAATCACAACACGGAAACGGTCCCTCGGCTCTATCGGCAGGTGCGCAAAGGCGCGGTCTATGAGCGGTCGCTAGAGTTGTTGCGCCGTGCCAAACAGACTCACCCGGACGTGCCGACAAAGACCGGCTTGATGCTCGGACTGGGCGAAGAAAAACACGAAGTGCGTTCCACGATGGAAGAACTCGCCGCGCAGGGGACGGACATTCTCACACTAGGCCAGTATTTGCAGCCCACGCGCGATCACTTGCCGATCGTTCGCTACGTCCACCCGGATGAGTTTGCCGAGTATAAGATTATGGGCGAGCAAATGGGCTTCAAGCACGTGGAGGCCGGACCGCTCGTTCGTTCTTCCTACCACGCCTTCGACCAAGCCGAAGCAGCCGTTCGCTAACCCTTACTGCGCACTCCCAGGACCGCTAGGCCGAGCCCCGCAACCAACAAAATCACGGACACTGCGGCGGGTACGTGCGCGACTTTCTCTTCATTCACCGTCGCACGCATCGGTCCAACGTGAGCCACTTCTTCCGTCTTGTGATAGGTGAAGTCCGGATGGACAAGCCCCACAATTCCCAGAACAAAGAACAAAAGCCCTGCAACAGCCAGTATTTTTTTCATGCGGGCAAACTATCACATACGCTCGATGAACCGCGAGCGGGCAGCCGTCTTAAGCTAGAGGGAAAGAAAACGCCCGCACGGTGAAATGCGGGCGTTGAACTTGCGTTTGCTGCTCAGGCTTTACGAGCGGGCTGCTGCTGCGGCTTTCTTGGCGGCTTTTACGGCCGTAGCTGCTTTGCGGCGCCGCTTGGTCTTGGGAGGAGTTGCCGGCGCTTCCCCGATCAATTCCGCGGTCATGATGCTGGTCACGAATAGCTTCGGCCCGTGATCATCGAAATCCACCGTCGTCCGCTCGATGTCCGAAGCGGTTACGATGCCCAGCCCATAGACTTCATGCTTGATTGTCTGGCCTTCCTGCATTACTTGCACGACTTCCTCCTTGGCCACTCACTCGACTTTACTTCTGGAAACTTTTCGCACCCTGCTTCACGTAATCCCCCGAAACTCTGATCCCGTATGTTGGGGCGGAATCTTGCAATCCCGCCCCGGCACTGAACTTAGAGGCTCGTGACGTTCTCTGCCTGAAGGCCCTTCGGACCCTTCTTGACTTCGAACTCCACCGCCTGACCCTCATTGAGGGACTTGTAGCCGTCCATCATGATGGCGGAGAAGTGCACGAAAACATCTTCTCCGGTCTGGCGCTGGATGAATCCATAGCCCTTCGAAGCATTGAACCACTTCACCGTTCCTTGTTCCTTCACTTCTTTACCTCTCATACGTGATCCCGGTGTTCCCAAGACCATCGTTCAGTTTGGGTCAGAGTTCGCAAAACCATGGTGAACTCTGGAACCCGTATTGCGTGCCTCTCTTGGTCCGTGCCCCACGTCTTGCCCGGCTGAGTTCCGGAAAACCTCTTCGTTGACTCAGAATTCGTAACTTACGAACCCTGAAACCCTGAGTTCCGCTACGCCGCCAGTCGCGACTAGCGCCGTGACACCCCTTTGAGCGAAAAAAAAGACTGCAAAGTTCTGCCTTGCAGCCCTCTGAAACGATTCAAAAGGTGGTACAAGAGCAACAAACGCTAATTGTAAAATAGCATAAAATGACGGTTTTGTCCACCGTGTTTCCTGGTACTAACACGCGTAAATCATTGATTTAACTAGCTTTAGCTGGAATTCAGCGGGCGGTGGGCTTACTCCGCGTGATCGGGGAGAAGGCTGGCGCCGTCGCCAGCTTCCTTTTTCTCCCAGTACCTTTTTACCCAGGCTTCCCAGCTCTTGCCGGCTGCCGTGTCGCGGCCCGTGAACGCCAAGGCCGCGATATCCGAATAAGGAATTTTGAGACGATTGCCGCCGCTCTTTGGCAAAACCCGCACAAACGAAGAACTTAGCGTCGTGCCAGCAACTCGATCGAAGATGTACCCCTCGACCTTGACGCCATCTGTTTGCGTAATAGTGACATCCCCGCGGTAGTCGAATGCCTTCTCAAGCGCTTCGCGCAATTCGGTTTCGTTCGCCAGCTCAGGGATCCAGCCCTC
>Ga0075424_100008344_pt1 | contig 10117 bp, 9 predicted proteins | sample SoiMethybrSBSTD3_FD_75301 | JGI IMG/M metagenome (GOLD analysis project Ga0075424, IMG submission 75301) | Bulk soil microbial communities from a Populus tree surrounding site in Tennessee, USA - Soil MetaG P. TD hybrid SBSTD3 | ecosystem: Environmental > Terrestrial > Soil > Tree plantation...
TTCGTGATGTGGCTGGGCGAGCAGATCACCGAGCGGGGCATCGGCAACGGGATGAGCCTACTCATCACCTTCTCGATCCTCGAGCGGCTGTGGCCGTCCATGGTCGAGCTGGTGAACTTCATCAAGGGCGGCATCGTCTCGCCCCTGGGTGCCACGTTCTACATTGTCATCGTGATCGCCGTGATCGCCGCCGTCGTGGCGATGACCATTGCCGCGCGCCGGATTCCCATTCAGATCCCGCGCAAGGTGATGGGCCGGGGCCGGATCCGCGAGGGGCAGAAGACGTTCATCCCGATCCGGCTCATTACGGCCGGTGTGATGCCGATCATCTTCGCCCAGACGATCATCATCGTGCCCGGGACCCTGGCGAGCTTCACGAAGAGTCCGGTGCTGCAGGACATCGCAAACGTCTTCTCGCCAGGCGACCTGCCCTACGACCTGACTTTCGCCGTGCTGATCGTGATCTTCAGCTACTTCTACACGTCCATCATCTTCAACTCGGTGGACCTGGCGGAGAACCTGAAGAAGCAGGGCGGGTTCATTCCGGGGGTGAAGCCGGGTGCCAGCACCGCGGACTACATCGACGCCGTCCTGGCGCGGGTTACGCTGCCGGGCGCGCTGTTCCTGGCCGTCATCGCACTGCTGCCGGTCATCATCTCCAAGCGGGTCGGCATCCAGTCGCACTTCGGCGGCACATCGGTGCTGATCGTGGTTGGCGTGCTGCTCGACACGATCGCGCAGGTGGAGCAGCACCGCACGCTGCGGAAGTACGATGGGTTTATGAAGACCGGGCGGGTCAAGTTCCGAGGGCGGCAGCAGCGGTTTATGTAAACTGCGTGAACAGTGAACGGTAAACGGTAAACGGGGGGTCTCCGTGGAGCGGCGCCCCCCGTTCACCGTTCACTGATTACCGTTGACGCTCTTTCCGAGACTCAGGCTGCATGGATATCCTCCTCATGGGCCCCCCCGGGGCCGGCAAGGGCACCCAGGGCGCGATCCTGGCGCAGCGCCTCGGGCTTCCCAAGTTCGCCACCGGCGATCTCCTGCGGGACGCCGTCAAGCGGCAAACCCCCCTCGGCCTCAAGGCCAAGGCCGTGATGGAGGCGGGTCATCTCGTGAGCGACGATATCATTCTCGGAGTCGTTCAGGACGAGCTGGGCAAGCCGGCTGCCGCCAGGGGAGTAATTTTCGACGGAGTAGTTCGAACCGTGCCCCAGGCCGTGGGGGTCGATCGAATGCTGGCCGAGCAGGGTCGCAAGCTGGACGCGGTGCTCTTTTTCGACGTGACCGACGGAGAGATCCTCGGCCGCCTGGAGAAGCGCCGCACGGTCGAGGCCCGCGCCGATGACGATCCCAAGGCCGTCGCTATCCGGCTCAAGGCCTATCGGGACCAGACAGCGCCCGTGCTCGACTGGTACGATGCGCGAGGACTGGTCCGCCACGTGCGCGCCGTGGGCAGCGTCGAGGAGGTGGCCAAACGAGTACAGCAAGCGCTCAATCACGCATGATCACGCTCAAGTCCCCTCGGGAAGTCGAGACGATGGCCCGGGCGGGACGGATCGTGGCGGGGGTTCTCACGTTGATGCGCGACCTCGTGCGCCCCGGCGTGACCACCGAAGAGCTGGACGCGGCGGCGGAGTCCTTCATCCGGGGTCATCCCGGGGCCACGCCGTCGTTCAAGGGTCTCTACGGCTTTCCCAAGACACTTTGCACCTCCATCGACCAGGAGATCGTCCACGGCATTCCCTCCTCCAAGCGCGCACTGGTCGAGGGTAGCATCCTGAGCGTCGATGTCGGAGTCCAGATGGACGGCCTTCACGCCGATTCCGCCGCGACATTTGCGGTGGGTGAGATTTCCCGCGAGGCAGAGCGATTGCTCGACGTCACCCAGCAATGTCTCGCTGCGGGCATCGCCCATGCCCGGGTCGGAAACCACGTGGGCGATATCGGACACGCAGTGCAGCAGGTGGCGGAGGGGGCGGGCTACGGCGTGGTGCGGGAGCTGGTGGGGCACGGCATCGGGACCCGGTTCCACGAGGAACCGCAAGTTCCCAACTACGGTGCTCCCCGGCGCGGCCCCCGATTGCTCGAGGGCATGACCATCGCCATCGAGCCCATGATTACGATGGGGAGCCCTACCACCCGCACGCTACCCGACAAGTGGACGGTGGTGACCGCGGACGGAAGTCTGTCGGCGCACTTCGAGCATACCGTCGCCATCACCAGCAACGGTCCCCGGATTCTCACCGCAGCCTAGACCCGCTCCCCCAACTGAAGTTGCACGTGACGCTCGATGGCCTCGACCAGCGCGAGCCGCTCGATCGCGGCGTGGGCCAAGCGATCGGCTTCGGGATCGTCATAGATGCGGCGGAGGTTGCTGCGGATGGCCCAATAGGCGCTGCGGCACGCCGCCGCGGCCAGGAACACGGCCGACGCTGCGTCACCCACGGCGCTTCGGAGCCCGTGCTCGACCAGCCCCTCGGCCAGCTCGGCCGCCTGAGCCGCGAGCAGCAGCAGCTCGTACTGCACGCTCGCGGCGCCCTTGAGGGCGTCGGCGCGCGCTTCGTTGCGCCGGGCGATCTGGGCCTCGGTTTCCCGAGGCAGATTCAGGGCGTTCATGACCTCCTCGAACGCGGCCGCGTCCTCTACTGCGATCTCCATGAGCCGGCGTCGAAGGGTCGCAGCCTGCTCGGCCGCTTGTCTCGCCTCGGTCTGGATGCCCGAATAGCTCTCCCGTCCGGCGGTGAGCGTGGCCACCATCTCCACCAGCGATGCCGCGAGCGCGCCGCCGATCGCCGCCGCGGACCCGCCCGCCGGAGTCGCAGTGCCGGCTGCGAGCGCATCGGTCCATCGGCTCAGCGAATCGTCAGGCCCGGTCACGAATTGTCTCCAAGAGCCACCGGTGGATTGCCGGGTTGCCTGCGACCACCGAGCCGTGAGCGATTCCCAGCTCGTGGCCCTCGGCGTCGGTCACCACGCCACCGGCCTCGCGAATCAGCAATGTGCCCGCCGCCACATCCCAGGCCGAGAGCTGTTGCTCCCAAAACCCCTCGAACCGACCGGCCGCGACGTCGGCCAGATCGAGCGCTGCCGAGCCAGCCCGTCGAATTCCGGCCGTGCCGGCCGCGACTCGCGCGAATTGGCGCTGGTACTCGTCCAGACGGCTCAGGTCCTTGAACGGAAACCCGGTACCGATGAGAGCAAGACTCGGCGCCGTGATTGGCGAAACCCGGAGCCGGTGGTCGTCGCACCAAGCGCCCGCGCCGCGGGCTGCCCAGTATACCTGCCCCTGCGGCACATGGTGGACTACGCCCGCTTGGAGCATACCGTCCAGCACGGCGGCAATCGAGACCGCGTACGCCGGATAGCCATGAAGAAAGTTGGTGGTACCATCGAGCGGATCGACCACCCAGACCAGACCGTCTCGCGCCAGCTCGGGGCTGAGCTCCTCACCCACGATCCGCCCGGCACCGTCTCCGGACATCAGGCTGTCCCCGATCAGGCGCTCGGCGGTGCGGTCCACTTCCGTAACGAAATCGTGCCGACCCTTGGCCGACCATCCGCTCGTGTCCGGCTGGGCGCTGCTCCGAACGTAGTCGGCTGCACGGGCGGCCGCGGCCCGGGCTCGGTCCACTAAGTTCAATGGCGACAGCATCTTGCTGCTCTGGGTCCGGGTGGGTACCTTCGGTGATGCCCCGCATCTTTTCCGGAATACAACCGTCCGGTGAGCTCCACATCGGCAACTACCTCGGCGCGGTCCAGAACTGGGTCCGGCTGCAGCTCTCGTACGAATGCTTCTTCTGCATCGTGGACCTGCACGCCATCACGGCCAAATACGATGCTACGACGCTGAGCGCCCGCACCCGCGACATGGCGATCGGTCTGCTCGCGGCGGGCATCGATCCCGACCGTGTCACGCTCTTCGTGCAATCGCACGTGGCGGAGCACTCGGAACTCATGTGGCTGCTCAACGCCGTGGCGCCGGTCGGTGAGCTCGAGCGGATGACCCAGTACAAAGATAAGGCGCAGCGGTTCGAAAGCGTTCCGGCCGGTGTCCTCAACTATCCAGTGCTCATGGCGGCGGACATCCTGCTCTACCGGGCGGACCTGGTGCCGGTGGGGGAGGACCAGGTGCAGCATCTCGAGCTTGCTCGGGAAATCACCCGGCGGTGGAACGCGGAATTCAGCCCCGACCGGGAGTTCTTTCTCGAACCGAAACCGCTCCTCACCGAAGCCAAGCGAATCATGGGTCTGGACGGGCAGGCCAAGATGTCGAAGAGCCTGGGCAATACGATCGGCATTCTCGAGGAGCCCGAGGCTATCTGGCAGAAGCTCCGACCGGCCGTCACCGATCCGGCACGCGTCACCAAGAAAGATCCGGGCACGCCGGAGATCTGTAACCTGTACCATCTGCACCAGTACTTCTCGTCTCCCGAGACCACGGCGCAGGTGGCGGAGAACTGCCGGGGGGCCAAGTGGGGGTGTCTCGATTGCAAGCGGGTGCTGGCTGAGTCAATTACTGCGCACTTTGCGCCGATCCGCGAGCGGGCCCGCGAGCTGAAGGCTCATCCCGCGCGGGTCGAGGAGGTTCTGGCCGCCGGGGCAGCACGGGCCCGCTCGATCGCGCGGGAAACCCTGAGAGAGGCGCGCGAACTGATGGGGTTCCTCCCGCCAGTCGCTACGATCAACGATTGAACCTCGACAGGTGACGATTCGAGCAGACATGGAAAAAATCATCAAGGCGGCGGTCGAGCGCGGTGCGTCCGACCTCCACATAAAGGCCGGCGATGTTTTTCGCGCCCGGATCAACGGGAAGCTGGTGGCACTCACCAAGCAGCGGCTGACGCCGGATCAGACCAAGGCCATCGCCCTCAAGCTCATGAGCAGCGACACGGATCGTGCCCGGATCGACCAGGTCCGTGATTTCGACTGTTCGTGGGGAATGCCCGGAGTAGGCCGGTTCCGGGTCAATGTGCTGCGCCAGCGCTCGAGCTTCATGGTTGTGATGCGGGTGATTCCGTTCACGGTGCCATCGATCGAGTCGCTAGCATTGCCGGAGGCGCTCAAATCCATCGCCGAAGCCGATCGGGGGCTCATCGTGGTGGCCGGTGTGAGCGGCAGCGGCAAGAGCTCGACCGTGGCTGCGATGGTGCACCACATCAACAAGACCCAGCACAAGCACATCGTCACCGTCGAAAACCCGATCGAATTCCTGCACCGCGATCTGAGCTGCTCGGTGACCCAGCGCGAGGTGGGGGTGGACACGGACGCACTGGCGGTCGGTCTCCGCGCGGCGCTGCGGCAGGATCCCGACGTCGTGGTCATCGGCGACATCGCCGACGCCACCACCATCGACGCCGCCATCAAGGCGGCGGAGACCGGCCGGCTGCTGATCGCCACGCTGCCCACACCGGACGTGACCACCACGATCGAGCGCATTCTCGCGACGGTGCCCGCTGAGGAGCGCGACATTGGCCGGATGCGGTTCGCAGAAGGGGTCCGCGCGATCCTGGCCCAGCGGCTGTTGCCGCGCAAAGACGAGAGCGGGCGGATCGCGGCGATGGAGATTCTCATCGCCACGCCCGCCGTTCGCGAGTGCCTCAAGTCGTCCGCCCGCCTGGCCGACCTGAAGAAAGTCATGAGCGACGCCAAGGGCGACGGCATGCAAACCTTCGAGCAGCATCTGAACGATCTGGTCAGTACCGGGCGCCTGACCCCCGACAGTGCAAAGGCGGCACTGATACCGAGCCCCACGCCTGGATCGCAGTCGGGCAAGCGTGGCAAGCAGGCCGCATCCGCTTGACCCGGAGCTCCGGGATATCCTGACCCGGCCGCGCGAGGCGGGCACACCGGCGGCCGCCGCCGCGCGCGACGTCGTTGCCGATCGCCTCCGCGCTCTGGGCTACGCGGTCGAGAGCCATCCCTTTCGGTTTCACCCCTCCACCCTGTGGGGATTGCCGCTGCTCGGCGCCGGCCTGGGCTGGCTGGGCCTGGTGCTCACGCCGCTCCTGGTCTCGGCGCAGGTTCCGGGCTGGGCTGCAGCGACCGCCTGGCTGTGTGGCAGCGCCAGTTTGGGGGCGCTCGCCTTCGGCGTGGGCTCCGGCGCGACTCCGCTGGCAATCGGCGGCTTTCGCGACGATGCCAACCTGTTGGCTACGCGCGCGGGCGACGTGCGCGGGTGGATCATCGCTCACCTGGACACCAAAGCACAGGGCCACTCGATGGCTGGGCGCCTGGTGGCGGTGTGGTTCATCGTGGTCGCAGCACTGGGATTGACGGGGCTCGCCTCAGCCCGGCTCGCCGGCCCCCTGCCGCTCTGGATCGCGATCATGGCACCGCTGCTCGGTCTGGTCGCCGGTATGCTCGCGGGCCGAGGACGATTACTGGGGCAGTCGCCGGGGGCACGGGACAACGGCAGCGGCGTCGCTGCGGCCATCTGCGCGGCGTCGGTCCTCACCGACCCTGGCATCGGCATCATGATTACCGGGGCGGAAGAGTTCGGGCTGCTCGGCGCTCGCGCCCTGGTGCGGGAGCGGCCGGGCGTGTTCGCCGGACGGGTCGTGGTGAACTTCGACACGCTGGACGAGACCGGTGCTCTCCAGGTCGTGAGCCACGACGTGGCCGGGCATGCGGCCGGGCGAGCCGCAGTCGGTGCGCTCGAAGCCATCGGCCTTCCAGTGAAAGCGCGACGGCTCCCGCTTGGCATCCTGGTGGACAGCCTTCCTTTTGCCCGCGCGGGCGCGCGGGCGGTGACGGTCGCCCGGCTCGACTGGTCTACGCTCGAGCGCCTGCATACCCCTGGCGATTCGGCCGACGGCTGCTCGTTCGAGACCGCGGAACGCACGGGAGAAATCATTGCCCGCCGCTTTGACGTTTTCGAGGCCGGCAGCTAGCTTCGTCTGAGGATTCCCGAACCCCGCGTGGGGTTTTTTTGTTGGCTCTGGGTGACTCGTTGGCCGCCGGAGGACGTGCATGTTCGACGGGCGAACTGCTTGCGTCGTGGTCGTGGGAGCCCAATGGGGCGACGAGGGGAAGGGCAAGCTCGTCGACGTCCTGGCGGAGCGGGCGGACCTGGTCGTCCGGTATCAGGGCGGGGCCAACGCCGGGCACACCGTGGTCACCGGCCAGACGCAGTTCATTCTGCAGCAGATTCCGTCGGGCATCCTGCATCCCCGGGTCATTTGCATCGTCGGTAACGGCGTGGTCCTCGACCCGGACCAACTGTTCACCGAGCTGGACCAGCTCGCGGCCAAGGGAATCGATCCGACCAACCGGCTCTTCGTGTCGGACCGGGCCCACCTGGTTCTCCCCTACCACAAGCAGTTGGATCGGGCGAGCGAACGCAGCCAGAACATCGGCACGACGGGGCGGGGCATCGGACCTACCTACGAGGACAAGTACGGCCGCCGCGGCATCCGGGTGGGGGACCTGCGTCAACTGGACTGCCTCCGCCCGATTCTGGCCGAGCGGGTCGAGCGAGCCAATCGGCTGCTCGAGTTGATGGGCAGCTCCGAGCGGGTCACGCTGGAGGCCGAGATGGCATTGCTGGAGCGGTGGGCGCCGCGCCTGCTTCCGCTCACCGTGGACACCGGCCTCGTGGTCTATCGCGCCATCAAGGACGGCAAGCGGGTTCTGCTCGAAGGCGCCCAAGGCTCGCTCCTCGACGTGGATCACGGGACGTACCCGTTCGTCACCTCGTCCAACACTACTGCCGGCGGCGCAGCGGTCGGCGCCGGCATCGGCCCGACCGCCATCCACGGCGTGCTCGGCGTGGTCAAGGCTTACACCACGAGAGTGGGCAACGGACCACTGCCCACCGAAGCCGTGGACGAATCCGGGGCAAAGCTGCGGGAGCTGGGCGGAGAGTTCGGGGCGGTAACCGGTCGTCCGCGCCGATGTGGATGGTTCGACGCGACTGTGGTGCGTTATGCGGTGCGGGTCAATGGCCTCACGGGGCTTGCGGTCACCAAACTCGACGTGCTCGACGGCTTCGCGGAGATTCCGGTGGGAACTGCATACCGGCTGGATGGGTCGTCGTGCGCCGAGATGCCGTCGGAGGTAGACCTGCTTGGGCGAGTGCAACCGATCTACGAGACGTTGCCGGGCTGGAATCGCCCCACCGGCGACGCGCGAAGACTGAGCGACCTGCCGGTCGAGGCGCGGCGCTATCTCGACCGGCTCCAGGACCTCTCGGGAACCCCGATCCGGTATGTCAGCGTAGGGACGAGGCGGGATCAGATCATTGAGGTTTGAAAAGCTGAACGGTGAACATTGTTCTCTGTAGCACCGGTGCTCCCTGTTCACCGTTTACTGTTCGCTGTTCACGCCGTTCTGAGGGATAATGTCCGAAGACATCGGGACCGAATCCACCTACCTGGTAGTGGTCGGCGCCGGGCCTTGTGGCCTGGCCGTCGGCGTGGCCGCCAAGCAGGCGGGCATCCCGTGCATTCTCGTCGATCGGCGCAACATCGTCTCGACGATCGAGCGTTACCCGTTGGGAATGACGTTCTTCTCCACTCCCGAGCGAATCGAGATCGGCGGAGTTCCCTTCGTTGCGAGCCACGAAAAGCCTACCCGCCGTGACGGGCTGATCTACTACCGTCGAGTTGCGGAGCACTACGCCCTGGACGTGCGGCCGGGCGAGGAGGTCGTGGACGCGCTACGGGAGCCTGACGGAGGTTTCCGGATCGCGGTGAGCCGGCGGCACGACTCGAGGACCTATCAGGCGCAGGCGGTGGTGTTCGCCACCGGGTACTTCGACAATCCCAATCTACTCAGGGTACCCGGCGAGGATCTCCCGCATGTCGCGCACTACTTCACCGAGGGCCACCCCTACTGGCATCAGCGGGTCGTCGTGATCGGGGCGGGGAACAGTTCAGTGGACGCTGCGCTCGAGTGCTGGCGGGCGGGTGCTCACGTCACGATCGTGCACTTCGCGGATGCGCTCGACCGCACCGTCAAGCCGTGGGTGCTGCCCGACATCACCAACCGCATCAAGGAAGGAAGCATCGCGGTACGCTGGCGGTCCCGCGTCCGGGCGATCACCCCGACCCACGTCGAGATCGAGACCGACGGGAAGGCTGACGTCGAGGAGATTCCGGTCGAGGCGGTCCTCGCCATGACCGGCTACCATGCCGATACCGAGATTCTCTGTCGGCTGGGAGTTCCAGTGGACGAGGGTACCGGGATTCCGGCCCACGACGAACGGACGATGGCGACCCCCATACCCGGCTGCTACCTCGCCGGCGTGATCGCGAGCGGCAACGACGCCAACCGTCTGTTCATCGAGAATGCCCGAGGACACGGCGAATTGATCGTTCGCGATGTCCTCGAGCAGCGGAAAGCGAATTATCAGCCTACGGAGCGGCGGAGGAACCGGAGCCGCTAGCTCGGCCGGGCCCGTTCGTAGCGCAAGTTACGGGGCGAGAATCGCCAGCTGAACCGACGCTGGGCAGGCGAGCCGCTGTTTACATGTGGGTTCGTGGTGCTCGACTCCAGGGTTCCCTGAACCCTGACGCTCGCGATCTGGTCGTAGTTGTTGGTCTGGTCCGCATCCGTCCCGCTTACGCTCGTCAGCTCGTCGCCGTCCAGGAAAATCACCGACACCTGGAATGCCGTAACATCCTCGAACAGGGACTCACCCTGGAGGGTGCCGTTGGGGTTGAATCTTGTGGCTCGCATGAGCCGACCGGAGGCGTCGCGCCAATATGCCGCCATCGTAAGGCGCTGAATGGACGTCCCCGCGCGGTCCAGCAGGAGGCCGCCGGCAAACGCGGCGGGTCGATGGAGCAGCGAGTCGGTGTTCAGGAACGAGATCCGAAAGGTGTCGGGCCCTGCCGCTGCCACGTCGGTCACGACGATCAGATGGCGGACGTTGTTGACCTGGAGCTTGGCGACGTCACCAACTTGCAGCCGGACGGGCTTCCCGGCGGAGTCGGAGACCACCGCGATGCAGGCGGAGCCGCAGGTGCCGCCCGCTGGGAGCGGATTGGGACTCCCGGCAGGGGGCGCGATTCGGTAGACCGGAGCCTCGTCGGGATCGAACGGAACCGAGAGGACGCTGATCGTGTCGTTACGCACGTCCACTGAGCCAAACGTGGACGTGCTGCGCAATTCG
>Ga0075424_100008345_pt1 | contig 10117 bp, 10 predicted proteins | sample SoiMethybrSBSTD3_FD_75301 | JGI IMG/M metagenome (GOLD analysis project Ga0075424, IMG submission 75301) | Bulk soil microbial communities from a Populus tree surrounding site in Tennessee, USA - Soil MetaG P. TD hybrid SBSTD3 | ecosystem: Environmental > Terrestrial > Soil > Tree plantation...
CCCACCCCGGCCCGGCCGGCGCGGTCATGGCTGGCGCGCCAGCGACGCACCGACCGGCGATCCACCCCCACATGCCGCGCCACCTCCACCGGGGCCATGCCGTGCTGCAGCAGGGCGATGGCGCGCAGTCGACGCCGCTCCAGCTCCTCGGGGCTTCCAGATGGGCGCATCGGTCTCCTCCCATCTGGAGCATAGGACATTACTTACGCAGGAGTCAATAACTATTAACTAACTATGAGGACCGCCATCAGCGGGGGCCCCGACGCCGCCCGGCGGCGGAGTCGCAGGGCGAGGGGGAATCGACAAAAGTGGGTCGATGCTTGGCGGGACGCCAAGCGAATGCCAACGGACCGGCGCGGGGGCTAGTCGACCTGCGCGTGCACCTCTCGCACGGCGGTCATCACCTGGATGCGCAGCTCGGGGGTCGGATTCGCCACGCGATGGATCTCGCGGACGTGCGACATGAAGAGCGCGATGATCGTGCGAATGTCCTGGCCGTGCTCCACATGTGGACATCCCTTGAAGACGTCGGCGCATCGGAGTTCTTTCGACATGCTGACGTACCGGAGAGCAAGAGGCGAGCCACCATGAGTGATATTGGAATTCAGCGAGTTGCGCGTTCTGACGCGCGACGGCGTCACAAAATCTGTCCAGCGACCGCCGTGGATTGTCAGGCGGAGGAGACGCGGAGCCTCTAGGAGTGGTCGGTCTGCACGACCCGATTGCCGCCCGAACGCACCGCCTCCTGGAGCCGGGCGCGGGCGCGCGAGAGAAGCGAGATCTCGCTGTGCCCGTCGCCGGGGAAGGAGACCTCGCCCACGCTGAGCGTGATGGGGCGCCCGGGTCCGGCCGGCTCGCCGGGGAATCGCACGTTGGCGATCTCCGCGCGGAGACGCTCGGTCACCCGCAACGCGTCGCTCGTTCCCGTCTGCAGCAGGAGCACGCCGATGCCGTCGCCGAGGCGTCCCACCACGTCCGACGAGCGCACGAACTCCACGATCTTGCTGGCGACCCGCTGTCCCAGCATCTCGGCTGTCTGGTCCTTCGGGCCGATCTGGTCGGGCTGGAGCAAGCAGAGCACGAAGAAGTCCCGATAGCGGGTGGCCCGGTTGGCCTCGAGCGAGAGAAGACGCCGGAAGGTTTCCTCGTCCAGGACCTCTCCCGGCATGATTCCCCGCTTGGGCTCGGGCGGCTGGGCGCTCACGACCTGCTCTCCAGGCTTGGGCGAGGGCGCCGGCGCGCTGGCGGGGCGACGCCGACCGGGACGTCGCGTCTCCCCGTCCGGGTCCGCCAACACCATGAAGGGATCGCTATCGGGACGTGCGGAGGGCATGGTCTCACCTCGTTCCTCGGCCGGAGAAGAACCGGGACATGCCCGGGGTACCGGGCGTGCCTGCCACGCAAAGTGTAGGTCTCATCGAGCGAATCCCATCGTCGGTCCGGTAAGACGACCTTCCCGTCCCATACGCACTTCTGCCTCATGCGTGGGCGTACCCAGCACTGTCCTCGAGTTTCGTCGCACGTCGCCCACCGACGATCACCGACCCGACCTCCCGAAAGACGCCACAAGCGGCAGGGAACTACCCCGGCGCTCGTGCAAGCGCTGGCTGTGAAGTTTCGGCTATGCCATCTCCTCTCAGTCCCGGCGCGAGCCCGTTCCCAGTATTCGGCTGTTGCTTCCGCCAGCGTGACGCCCACGTCTCCACGTCGCGAGCCCTCCGAGCCCGAGTCCCAGGAGCACGACAGTGGGCGGGGCCGGCACCGGCGGCGGAGCGACACCATCGATGGCCGCTTTGTTGGCCACGATGGCGGGCACTCCGGCCAGGGCGTCCAGGCCGTTGTCCCCGTACTGATCGACGACGTTCCCGGAATCGAAGCCCGTCACGTACCCAAGGAAGAGCGTGTGCTCGTTGGTGGTGAACGGAAAGACGATCCCCGCGTCGATGGGATGGCCCGCGTCGAATCCATTCAGGAACCCCGGGGCCTCGAGCTGGGCCGTGGTGACCAGCGTGAACGAGGAAGCCCCGAAGGCCGCGGTGAGGCTGAAGGGTATGCCGTTGCCTCCACCGTCTGGCGCCGTGTTGCCATCGAGCCACACGGCGAGGACCGGCGCCGCCGAGCCGATGGACGGAAGGAACAGGAAAAGCAGCAGCGAGCTTGCCGAGGTGATCTGAGGCCGAGCCATTACAATCCTGTCCCCTTCGCGTCCGTGCCGGTCCGCATAAGCCAACCTGATTGGCCGGGTGCAAGAATGTCGCCGGGGGGGACCTCTCCCAATCTTCAAGGACTTACCAGACAGGCTCTGGTAGCTTGTAAGACAAACCGACAGGGTTAACCGAGCCTCAGTTGCCGGGCTTCTTCCGCACCCCGTACAGCACCTTGTTGTCGCGGTAGCCCACCACCCAGATCTTCGACTCGGCCATGCCTGTGCCTTCGGACTCGATCAGGTTCTTCACGAAGGGTGAGCCCACCGGCACGAGGAACCAGTCGAAGTTGTGCCGCCGGAAGGCGTCCATGTCGTAGTCGACGTAGATGGCCCGGTAGTCCGCCATAGCCTGATAGTCGCCCCGCTCCCAGAGGTGCATGCGCCCATCGATGAAGAGCTTGGTCTGGATGCCCCGGCCGATCAGGAAGCCGCCCCAGTCGTAGAAGTTGAACCCCTTCCCGACCGGTGGGTTCTTGAGGAGGTACTGCGCCATCCCATCCGAGCAGGATGGACCATAGACGCAGTAGGTGACCATGGAACTGTGGGCGAAATCCGTCAGATCGACTTGCTTTCCCCACATCGACCACCCGATCACGGCCACGACCACCGCGGCGGCCGCCGCGGTGCGGGCGAACCCCTCGATCCGGATGCGCATCTCCCGGATGGCCAGAGCGACATAGGGCAGGGTGAGGACCACGAAGACCGCCACGTGCCGGCGGGAGGTGACACCCATGTAGAACGTGCCTGCGGCGATGAGGAGTTGGGGCACATCGTCGAGGCGCCGGCGGGCCACCCCACCATAGGCGACCACGAGGGTGTAGGCGAGGAAGATCAGGCCGACGAGCTCGGAGAAGTTGGGTGGCATCCACTCGACGACATAGGTCAGGTGCGGGTTGGAGAAGTGCCGCCGCGCCTCCAGGTACACACCGTATGTGAAGGGATTGATCAGGGTGGCCGCGAAGGAGGCGACGAGCGAGCCGGCGAAATAGAACCAGCGGCGCGGGATCGGTGCGCCCCGCAGCCTCGTGCTGATCGCCTCCCAGCCGAGGAAGGCTCCCACGACGACGAGCCCGAGCAGGAACGAGCCGTGCAGGTTCGCCCACAGGCAGAAGAGCACGGGCAGCACCAGATAGGGCCAGTTGCGACCGTCGCGCTGACGGACGAGAAGATCACCCAAGATGGCGAGGAGGAGCAGGCCCACGACCTGGGTGCGGATACCCTGGAGCATGATGTCCTTGGTCAGGGCCGCGAAGAACATGGCGAGGACGGCGGTCTGCCAGAACGCGAGACGTGCCCGGTAGATGCAGAGGTGGAAGGTGACGAGGCCGAGAAGGGCTCCCGCCACCGACAGGCCGATGAATCCCGTCTTCGTGTAGAGCACGTAGAGCACGAGGTCGTAGAGCCAGGAGTGATTGACCCACTCATATCCGGGCATGGTCCACGAGAAGATGTCGTGGCGAAGCACTTGATGGTGGGTGAAGAAGTACTCGCCGTAGCGGTAGTGCCAACCCCAGTCGAAGTCCGAGTAGGGATAGAGGAAGTAGACGAAGAGTGCGGCGTAGATGAGGGCGGTGATACCCCGATCGAGGAGGGTGGTCGTCCGGGTGGTGGCGGCCGACGGCGTGCTGCGGCCGCGCGCGCTCACCCGGTTCGGCTTGGCGGGCGAGGACGCGGACTCCAGCGCCTGACGGGCCGCAGGTCTCGACGCCACGTCTACGCTCTGCGGAACTTGAAGTTGAAGCGCCGGATCTCGAACTGCTGGTTGGGGTTCGGCGTCCACTCCACGAATTTCTGAAGCCCGTAGTCCTCGTAGGGCTGGATCACGGGCAGCCACGGGAAATTCTCGAGGAAGATGCGCGTCATCTGGGCGTAGGCCTCCCCGCGGAACTTCTCGTCCACGGAGAAGCGGGCCGCGTTGCCCAGCTCGTCGAACTTGGCGTCGCGCCAGTAGTCCTGCGGGCCGCCCGGCCCGAGCAATCGCCACATCATGCCGTCGGGATCGCCGAGGGTCGAGGTGGGATCGGACCAGAACACGCCCTTGAAGCTCTTCTCGCGGTTCTTCTGGGCGCGCACGGAGAACTCGATCACTTCCACCTTCACGTTGACGCCCACGTCCTTCCACATGGCCGCGATGGCCTCGGCCATCGGCTTGTCCTGGGCCACATAGGCCACGGTCGTCTCGATGAAGACCTCCTCGCCCTTGTAGCCCGCCTTCTTCAGCCGCTCCTTGGCTTCGGCGGGACTGTAGGCGAGGGCGGGCAGACGCTGGTCGTAGTGATTGTCCCCCTTGGCGATGGGCCCGTTGGGCACGATGCCGCGCCCCTTCCACAGCTCCTTGACGATGAGCTCGCGGTCGATGGCCAGCGACAAGGCCTGCTTCACGAGTGGATTGTCGAACGGCGGCCGCTTGCTGTTGACGCACAGTACGTAGAGGCCCGCGTAAAGCGCGCCGGCCACCTTGGTGGAGGCGTTACCGGTGATGCGGCTCGACTGGTCGGGCGGGAGCTGCGTGATCATGTCCGTCTCGCCCTTGAGGAGGGCGGCGATGCGGGGCGCCGTCTCGGGGATGGAGCGGACGATCATCTTGTCGAAGTCCGGCTTGCCGCCCCAGTACTCGCCGTTGGCCTCCACCGTGAGCTTGTCGTCCTTCACCCAGGAGACGAAGCGTATCGGCCCCGTGCCCACCGGCTTGGCGTTGAAGCCGTCGTTGCCCACCGACTCCAGATACTTCTTCGGCACGATCTGGCCGCCGTAGAAGGCGAGGCGCGCGGCCAGAAGGGGATCGGGCTTCTTGGTGTGGATGATCAGCGTGTAGGGATCGGGCGTTTCGATCTTGTCGATGGTGGTGAACACGGTGGCCACCATCGTCTTCGCGTTGGGGTCGTAGGTCCGCTCGAGGCTGAACTTGGCGTCCGCCGAGGTGAACGGATCCCCGTTGTGGAACTTCACCCCCTGGCGAAGCTTGAAGGTCCACGTGGTCTGGCTCTGGAGCTTCACCTCCGAGGCGAGACCCGGATAGAGCATGCCGTCCGCGTGGCGCGCCGTGAGGTTATCGAAGATGTTGAAGCTCCAGCGGATGTCGTTGGACGACGTGCTGAAGTGCGGGTCGAACTTGGAGATGTCGCCGCCCTGGGCCACGATCAGCTCTCGCTTCTGCGTACTCTGGGCCTGGGCGGCGTACGGTGCGATCTGTGGCAACGAGCTGGCGACGCCTATCGTCGCCGCTCCTTTCAGCAGCCCTCTTCGGCTGATTTTCATGAGTTGTACCTCCTCCAAAGATCCTATCTCATCAAAAACAAACGGGGCGACCGTTTGGCCGCCCCCGTGAATGTTCAGTCCTGGCCCTACTTTGTGGGCCGGCGGGCCCTCCCGCTGAGTCCTGAGAGAGCCCCGATCCCCGCCCCGAGCAGAAGGAGACTCGACGGCTCGGGGATGTGGCGATTGGGCAAGCAGCTCAGAATGCAGGTTCCGGTGACGTTGTCACCTTCTTGGGTCCCGAAGGAAAAGAAAGCGGAGTCGACATAGATGTCCCACGAGAGACCCGCAATCTGGATGGTAAACGTCGTGGGTCCAAAGAGGTACGGACTGTGCGAACCGTTGGTGATCGAGGAGTTGCCCGTGTAGTGGAACCCGTCATTCGACGGGCCGCCGATGATGGTGTGCGCCGGCGAATCGCCGCCCGGGCAGAGATCACAAAGCCGGTAGCTCCCCTTGCCACTGTTGATCTCGAGATTCCATAGGGCCGGAACGGGGGCACCAGGAATATTGAAGGTGCCGTTGCTGGCGATGGTCCGATCAATCCCCTGGCTCGAGGAGATCGACCCTCCATTGACGAAAAACGGCTGGCCCGTCGTGTTGTTCGCCAGCGTGAACCCGAAATCGCTCAAGAGCTGGCCAGCCGCGTGGGGATTGTCGAGGAGATTGGTCAGGGTGATCGTCAGCACGCCCGCGGTTGTCGATACGTCAGCCCTGGCCGAAACTGGGTCCCCATCTTTGTCTGTGGCCCCGGCCGGGGTTTGGTAGGAAAGGATCAGCGCATCGGCGGCGGGGGCGAAGAGCAAGAGGACCGACAACGCCAGCAGCGCGATTCGCGCATCTCGCCACATTCTCATCGACCCCGCACCTCCGGCGTGATCACCAGTTCTTACAATCGATCCGAAAAACGCCACGCCAGCCGGCCATAGAGCAAAGGTGAGGCCAAAATTACAGACGCAAGCGAGAACGCCAGGTTACAGAAGATCACTTGGGCGCCATGACAGTGATCCGTAAAGTGCTTCGACAAGCGCCTCGGAAATTTGAGGTGTGGCCGCGCTCCGGCGAGATCGACTCGCGCTACGGGGCCTTCCAGACCAATCTTCCGGAGGCGTCCAAGATCGTTGCTTGGGAGGCTCCGTCGTCCGAGTCCGCCCCGAGCCTGGCCCTCGTTTGCCCGTTCCTGTCGTAGAGGGCGAAGCCGCCTGGACCTTGGTTGAGGACCTCGAACACCACGCGCGGTGCCTTCGGCGGCCCCGTGGCGTCGACGGGGGAGAGATAGAGACCGACCGTCTCCGGGTTCAGGAGCAGAAGCCCCTTGATCTTCCCGGCAGCATCCGAAATCGCGAGATGCGCCCCCTGGCCGCGCCCACCCGATGCAACGAGACTGACGCGGCCGCCGTCATGAAAGAGGCTCAGGCTCGCGGCGGCTGGGGAGGTGCCCAGGCGAGCGCGCACCACGCCCCCGGCGTCCTTGACCACGAACTCCTGGGCTTCCACGGTCTGCAGTTGCGGCCTGGCCTGTCCCATCACGCCAATTGCGGCGAGGCTCACGAGCAGCACGAGGCCGCCCAGCTTGAGCCGGCGATTGCTCCGCTCGAGCTTCTCGAGACGCTCGAGCAGGATCGGGATCATCGGTGTGTCCATCAGGGTTTCCTCCTTACTCGGCATGCGAACAGTCGGTGCCGCCGCGAAGCTCCCGTGGCGGAAGCGCACGGAGGCTAGCACCCGGCCTCCGGGGGGTCAAGGATGGGCGGCGGTGAACACCCAGGTGCGATACAGCACGAAGTTCCACGCCATGCTGGCCATCGTGGCTAGGCCGAAGGCCGCCGTCTTGATGGCCGCGGGCTCCGTCACCACGCCGGGCGCGACGGCGGGGATGCCCAGACGGGACAGCACGGCGAACGCACCAAGCCCTGGGGCGGGCCAGACGCTCGAGAAGAACTGCGTCAGGCCGAGCTGGATGCCCCACGACGCCGAGACGGTGGTGATGAGGAAGCGGGCAACCTGGCCGGTCGGCCGAGCCTGTCGCGAGGAGAACACCCAGCCCCGATTGAGGAGGAAGCTCACGGTCATGGCGAGCCCGCCCGACACGAGCTTGGCGACCCAGACGCGCTCCAGCGGCACCGAGAAGATCTTCGTGAGGAGCATGAAGACCACATAGTCGGTGAGGGTGTTGACCACGCCGCTGGCGGCGAAGCGGCGGAGCTGCGAGCGAAGGTGTTGGGCCAGCGGCTACGACCGGGGGGACTCGGGAGTGGTTACCGGAAAAGACATGGCCTCTGATACCGTGGAGATCAGAGGCTGTCAAGTCGCCGACCGGCGTATTCGCGACGCGCACAACTGGTGGCTCAGCCAATGGGCGCAATTGACACGCGATGGTGGCTGTGCCATGATCCAGGCCCTTCAAAAATGGTCTATACGAGGCCACTGGTCTCGACAGAGGAGGATAAAGCCGTGAAGAGGATCAGCAGGTGTGCACTGACGCTGTTGCTGTTGCTGGCCTGGACGGGAGTCGGCTCCGCCGCCGACCCCAAGCCCGACAACAAGATGGGCATCATCACGGGGGGCGAGAAGGGGACGTACTACCAGTTCGGTCTCGACCTGCAGAAGCTCATGCGGCTGTCCGAGATCACCCTCAACGTGTACAACTCCAAGGGCTCCATCGAGAACGTCTTCGCCGTCTACCAGCGCCCGGGCGTGCAGCTCGGCATCGTGCAGTCGGACGTGCTCGCGTTCATCTCGCGGCTGCAGACGGATCAGAACCTGATCAAGATCGCCAAGAAGACGCGCATGGTCTTCCCCCTCTACAACGAGGAGATCCACGTCCTCGGGCGCCGCGGGCTCGCGGACTTCGAAGATCTCAGCGGCAAGCGGGTGGCCGTGGGCCGCGACGGCAGCGGCACTTTCCTCACCGCGCGCGTGCTTCTCCAGCTTTCCGACGTGAAGCCGAGCGCCATGGTGCCCATCGACACCGACGAGGCCCTCGCCGAGCTCAAGGCCGGGCGCATCGACGCCATGTTCTACGTGGCGGGCTATCCCGTGAAGCTGTTCAAGGAAGGCGTCACCGAGGCCGACCAGCTCGCCCTGGTGCCCATCACGAGCAAGAGCATCCTCGAGCTCTATCCCGCGGCGGAGATCCCACCGAACACCTATCCCTGGCAGCCCGCCAAGATCAACACGGTGGCGGCCAAGGCGGTGCTCATCTCGTTCGACTATCGCTTCCGGGACTGTGACAACGTGGGTCGCTTCGCCCAGATCATGGCGCGGCGGATGGACTGGCTCGTGCAGAACGGCCATCCGAAGTGGAAGCAGGTCGACCTGAACTACCAGCTCAAGGGCTGGGAGCAGTACAGTTGCGTCAAGAAGTACCTCGGGCTGCCCACCACGACCACGCAGGCTCCCGCACCGGCCGACGACAATCCGGTGATGCGAGCCATCCGCGCCATCCTCGACCAGAACCAGTAGCGCAGCGAGGGCGCCCGCGAGCCGAGGATCCAGCGGCCGCGGGTGCCCCGCTCGACCTTCCTAGAAGAGCCCTCCGCGGGGATGGTGGTCGATCCCGCGGTAGGCCTGGATGAACCGTACGATCCGCTTCTCGTCGAACTGATCGAGCTTGTCTACGCGAGACCAGGCGGTGAGGGCGATCCGGCTATCCATCCCGGGGTACGGGGCGAGGATCAGCTGGGTGTCGTAGCGGAGGACGACGGCCCGAAGCTTCGCCACGAGGTCGGGGCATTCCTGCGGGCAGTTGTACTGGACGAGGACTCCGCCCTCCTCCAGGTTGTGGACCTGGAGCTCGTCTGGGATCGGCTCGGCGTGGATGCCCCACCGTGCGATGACGGGCAGATGCGGGCCCGACGTCGGCGGGACGGAGTTGTAGGGGACGTGCTTGTCCTCGGCCGACTTCAGGTGGTCGTTGCCCAGGCTCTTGACGAACTGGCCGGGACGGGTGCTCGCGTACAAGTAGAAGGCCAGGAACACGATGATTCCCACAGCTACTGCGGCCCCCCAGACGAGCTTGCGCTTAGTCCGGCGGCGGAGCTTTGGTCTGGTGTCTCTCGATTTTGTAGTGGGCATGGTCTCAGGTTGTCCGCGTCGCTTCGCGCCCAACCCGTACATTCCGGCGGGCATGCGCGGTGGAATCAGTAGGCCATACCGCCGGCGCCACGGTCAAACAATCCGCGATCGCTGAGCCACGGTGCCTGACGCGGGATACGCGAACCCGCTACGTCCCTCGAGAGCGCCGCGCGAGCCGCTCCGTCGATAGCAATCCTCGCCGTGAGACGGACGTGCCGATTGAAAAGAGAAAAGATTTGCCGCTGTTGTCGGAAGCGAGACACAGTTCAAAAGGGCGCAGAAATAGCATACTGAGCGCAACTCGAAGCGATCAAAGAACGAAGGACTCGCAGGGCGCGACGGATGTGTATCACGGTGTGTTAGATTTCCACGAACGTATATCCTCAGAGGCCCTCCTCTTCGGAAAATCTTACAGTTCGCTGTCGCAAAGTTCTGCGATGCGCTCGAAACCGCGGAGAAAAAAGCAGTCTGCTGGCTGGCCTAAGCCTTGCTCATGGTGCGCCGTGCGTGGCGACTGAAGGTTTCTGTGCCTTCACGAACCGCTTTCCTATGACGAAGACGGGATCTACCTGGATTCGT
>Ga0075424_100008348_pt1 | contig 10116 bp, 7 predicted proteins | sample SoiMethybrSBSTD3_FD_75301 | JGI IMG/M metagenome (GOLD analysis project Ga0075424, IMG submission 75301) | Bulk soil microbial communities from a Populus tree surrounding site in Tennessee, USA - Soil MetaG P. TD hybrid SBSTD3 | ecosystem: Environmental > Terrestrial > Soil > Tree plantation...
CGACGCGATCGGCGAAGTGATACGCGAAACCGAGCTCGTGCGTGACCAGGAGCATGGTCCGTCCTTCCTCGGCCAGCGCGTGGATCACGCGCAGGACCTCGCCCACCAACTCCGGATCGAGCGACGAGGTCGGCTCGTCAAATAACAGCACTTCCGGGTCCATCGCCAGCGCGCGGGCGATCGCCACCCGTTGTTGCTGTCCGCCGGAGAGCTTCCCCGGATACGCATGGAGCTTGTCCTGCAGCCCTACCTTCGCCAGCTGTTGGGTGGCACGCGAGCGCGCGGCCTCCTTGGGCGTGCGCTTCACCGTGATCAATCCCTCCATGACGTTCTCGAGCACGGTCATGTGTGGGAACAGGTTGAACTGCTGGAACACCATGCCCACGCGCGTGCGCACCTCGCATAGTTCACTCTCGGAGTAGGTCCGCGCTGCGCCACCATCGTTCGCCCGGCCTTCTGTGCCGAGCACTTTGCCGTCGAGCTCGATGGTCCCGTCGCTCGGCACCTCCATGAAATTCAAGCAGCGCAGGATCGTGCTCTTGCCCGATCCACTCGCTCCGATGATAGCGATGCGCTCGCCCCGCTTCACCTCCAGGTCGACGCCCTTGACGACGTGCAGGTCGCCGAAGCGCTTGTGCAGGTTGCGGATGCGGAGGACGGTATCGCTCATCGGATTTCGCTCGACATCAATCGCGCGCCGCAAGGCGGCGTTCAAGACGGGCCGACAGGTAGCTACCGGGATAGATCAGCACGAAGTACACCAGCGCGACGACCGTCAAGATCTCTAGCGGCCGATAGTAGGTCGAGCTTAGGAGACGGCCCTGATACATGAGCTCGTTCACGGCCAGCAGCGACGCGAGCGACGTCACCTTGGCCAGTTCGATGCCCCGGTTGGTAAACGCCGGCAGCATGCGCTTCAAGACCTGAGGAAGAATCACGCGCCGCATTGTCATCGCCCGCGTCATGCCGATCGCCTTGGCACCTTCCCATTGACCGCGCGCGATCGACACGATGCCCCCCCGGAAGATCTCCGCGCAATAGGCCGACGTATTCAACGTGAGGCTCAGCGCAGCGGCGGTGAAGGGAGAAAGCTGCGCTCCGAGGACGATCGGAAAAGCGTAGTAGAACCAGATGAGCTGCACCAGCACCGGGGTATTGCGGAATATCTCGACATATCCGATCGCCGGTGCATTGAGCCAGCCGCGGCTCGACACGCGGGCGAGGCTGACCGCGAACCCGAATGAGAGACCGATCGCGAACGCAAGGATCCACAGCTCGATCGTGACCACGAGCCCGCGCAGCAGGAGCGGGAAACTGTCGAGGACGACCTTGAAGTCCCACGTGTATTCCATCGCCGTCTCGTTTAACCCACGCGTGCGAGTCGATACTCGACCAGGCGCATCAGGTTGCTGGCTGCGAACAGCACGATGAAGTACATGATGGCGACGGTCGTGTAAACCTCCATCGGCCGGTACGTGATGCTGTTCACCTGCATCGCCTGGTACAGCAACTCCGCATAGGCGAGCGACGACGCCAGCGCGGTGGTCTTGGTCAGCTCGAAGGAGCGATCGACGAAGGGTGCCACCATCCGCCGCAATGCCTGCGGCAGGATTACGCGGCGCAGCACCGCGCGATAATTCATGCCGAGCGCCTGGGCGCCTTCCCACTGTCCGCGCTCGATCGACACGATTCCGCCGCGAAACACTTCGGCGTAGAACGCGCCTGACTGCGTCGACAACGCGAGCACGGCAGCCGTGAACGGCTCGAACGACAGGCCGATCACGATCGGAAGCGCGTAGAAGAACCAGAAGAAATGCACGATCGGCGGCGTATTGCGATAGAACTCCACAAACGCCGTTGCGGGCGTGCGCAGCGCGCTCCGATGCGATAGCCGCATCAGCGCTACTACGAATCCGACGATAACGCCCAGCACGATCGAGACCAGAGCGAGCTCGACCGTGCCGATCAGCCCGACGATGAGCAAGTCGAAGTGACTCCAGACCGCGGCGAAGTCCCACCGGTATTGCATCGCCGCTTCCTACGCCCGCGTTGGTCGAGCCGCGCGCGACGCTGCCGGTCCGGACCGGCGGCTCACGCGCCGAAGCCCGCGTCTCGCCTTACGTTCGCCTACTTCCATTGCTCCTTGATGATCGGCGGCGCCTTCTTCGCGTCGATGTTTCGGAACGCCAGGAACTCCTCGTAGAACTTCTGCGTCTCGCCGCTCTTGTAGTACTTGTCGAATTCCTTGTCGAGGAAATCGCGAAAGGTCTTGTCGTCTTCGCGCCGGATCCCAGCGCTGGTGGCGAGCGCCACGACTGGCTGTGGTATGACAACCGACCCCTTCTTGACGCGCGCCTGCTGCATGACCAGCGCCGGGTGGTAGAAGGCTGCGGCGTCGACGCGTCCTGAATAGAACGCGGCGATCGCCTCGTCCATGTTCTGGAAGCGCTCGATCTTGGCCTTGGTGAGCCGCTTGGTGAGATCGCGATCGGGCGCAGTGCCCAAGGTTACGGCGATCTTGACATTGTCGCGATCGAGATCGGCCCAGTTGCTGGCTGGAAGGCCCTCTCGCGCCAACACGCCCTGCGCGTACCAGAAAAACGGCGCATCGGGAAAATCGACCGCCTTCTTCCGCTCGTCGGTCGCGTCGAGCACGAACATGACGTCGATCTGATTTGCCTGGATGGCGGCGACCGAATTGCCCCATGTCGTTTCGACCGGCACGAGCTTGACGCCGAGATCCTTGGCAATCTGCTGGCCCATGCGGTATCCGATGCCGCTCCATTGACCGGTTGCCGGATCCTTGAAGTACCACGGTTCGCCCGGCGTGACGCCGATGCGCAACTCGCCACGCTGCTTGATCTGCTGCCAGGTCGACGTCGCCTGCTGCGCCAACGCGACGCCCGTCGCAAATGCGCCGAGCGCGATTGCGACGACGATTCGCGCGTAGACCCTCTTGCCGATGCCGCTCATTTGACTCTCCTCGGTTCGCGTGGATACGGAAAAACGCTGTGCTCCTATACTACATCAACAGCATTCGGCCTTCTCGGACGGCGTGCTTCGCGTTCGAGGAGCTCGCCGGTGCGCGGCTCGACGTGTTTGCGAATTGTTTATCTCAGCTCGAGGGTTGCGGCAGCGCGAGCGCCCTGCGCCAGCGCGCCGAAACTTCGGCGAGCTTTACCGGCGGTCTGGCAAGCAGCGGTCGCGCGGTCTCGCGCACCATGCGCTTGTCGCGCTCGTCGGTGATGTATTCGACGGGGGATTTGCCGTCGATCCGGGCAAGGAACAGCCCGGCGAGCAAGCTCGCGATGCGGCTCTCGATCTCCGCGCGCGGCTCCCACGTCACAGATTCGAGATAGGCATCGGAAAAGGCGGCATAACAGGCGAGGAATGCAGCCGACATCTGCGGCCTGGCGACGCACTTCAGCAGGAAGTGGTTGAGGCAGAACGCCGCATCGAACGCGGGATCCCCGTACCACGCGCACTCCGCGTCGAGGAATACCGGTCCCTTGGGCCCGAGCAGGATGTTCTTCGGACTCACATCCCCATGCACCAGCGCGAGCCGGGTCTGCGCCGTGCGTTCGGAAAGCCCGCGCAGCGAACGTTCGAGGTCGGGATGACGAAGTGCCGTCGCCAGCAGATACGGTTCGAGCCGGATGGCATGGAAAATGGCGTCGGTCTGGAAGCGCCGCGCGACATCGGCGTTGCCGGCACTCGCGGCGTGCAGGCGCGCGATGATCGCCGCCACTCGCGCGGCCGTCTGCGTTTGGACGAGACCATCGAGCAGCATCCGCTTCCACACCGGATACCGTTCCGGATCGAGAAAGCTCATCGCAAAAATGCCCTGCTCCGGATCGCTGGCGATCGGCGCCGGTACGGCGTCGGGACAGTGTCCGGCGGCAAAATTGATCCACGCCCACTCGTACGCGTTCCGTTCGATGGGCGCCTTCCATTGCTGCGCGACCTTGAGCTCCGGCAGAGCGCATTTGATGCAAAGGCTTCGATCGGGTAGATCAACCCGCCAGATATCGGAGGAGACGCCGCCGGTCAGCGGCGTCCAGATCGCAGCGTCGCCAGGCTTCACGAGACGCTGGTTGCGCAAGAAATCACGCAGACGCGGATCGGGCGTGGCGGCGGTCATCGCGCGCGCCTCGGCGCGAGCGCGGCTATCCCGGCGAAGGATGCGCCGGATCGTTCCTCGATGCGCAGCAGCTGGTTGTACTTCGCGACTGTGCTCGAAGTGCGCAGCGAACCGATCTTGATCTGACCGGCCGCGGTGCCGACTGCGAGATCGGACATGAACGCGTCCTCGGTTTCGCCCGAGCGAGCCGACACGATCGTCGCATAGCCCGCAACCCTGGCCTGCGCGATCACGTCGAGCGTACCGGTAAGCGTGCCGTTCTGGTTCGCCTTGACCAGCACGGCGTTGCCGATGCCTTCATCGATGCCGCGCGCGAGGCGCTGCGGGTTCGTCGTGAATAGATCGTCGCCAACCAGTTGCACCTTGGAGCCGAGGCGCGCGGTAAGCAGCTTCCAGCCGGCCCAGTCCTCTTCGTCGAGACCGTCCTCGACCGACACGACCGGAAAGTCGCGTACCCAGGCTTCGATCATGCCGATCATCGCCTCGCTGCTCAACTCGCGGCCCTCGCGCGCCAAGCGGTAGTGTCCGTCCGTTGCCTTCAGCGCCGTCGCGGCGACGTCGATGGCGATGGCGACATCTTCGCCCGGCAGCAAGCCCGCGCGTTCGATCGCCTCGACCATGAGCTCCAGTGCTGCACGGCCGGTTGCGCATCCTGGGCTCAGGCCACCCTCGTCGGCGAGCAGTGTCGGCAGGCCGCGCTCGCGCGACACCTCGGTCGCGGCTGAGCGCACTCGGGCAAGCAGTTGGATGGCCGCGTCGATCGACGCGGCCCGCATCGGCACGGCGAGGAAATCCTGCACGTCCATGCCGCGGCCTGCGTGCAGGCCGCCGCTCAGGATGTTGGTCATCGGTAGCGGCAGTGTCGGCTGCGCCCCTGCGAGATCGGCGATGCGCTCGTACAGCGCCTGGCCGCGCGACGCAGCCGCTGCGCGGCACACAGCGAGCGAGACTGCTAGCGCGGCATTGGCGCCGAGGCGCTGCAACCGCGGCGTACCGTCGAGCTCCCGCAAGCGATCGTCGAGGCGTCGTTGATCGGCGCTGTCCGCGCCGCGCAGCGCGCGCGCAATCTCACCGTTGACGTTGGCCACCGCCTTCTGCACTCCGAGGCCTGCGTAGCGTGCGGGGTCGCCATCGCGCAGCTCGTGGGCTTCGGCGGCGCCGGTCGATGCACCCGAGGGCACGCTGGCGCGACCGAAGCTGCCCTCATCGAGGATCGCGTCGACTTCGACCGTAGGCCGCCCCCGCGAGTCGAGGATTTCCCGCGCATGCACCGTGCGGATTGCGACAGCTTTCACCTCACCGCCCCTGTCGCTCCACCGTCGCCTCGGCTTGAGTGCGTTTTGCGCCTACCACCCGCCCTCAGCGCGAGTGATGCACGTTTTGTCCCAGCATCTCCGGCGTGATGAGCGTTATGCCGCGGTCGGTGACGTGAAAACGCTGGCGATCCTGCTCCTGATCGACGCCGACGCTCAAGCCGGGCGGCAACCGGCAGTACTTGTCGACTACCGCACGCTTGAGCACGACATTGCGGCCGACGTCGACATTGGGGAGGACGACCGAGTCTTCGATCGTGCAGTAGCTGTGGACGTGCACGTTGGAGAAGAGGAGCGATCGGTGCACCGTCGAGCCACTGATGATGCAGCCGCCCGAAACCAGGGAATTCGTGGCGATGCCGCGGCGCTTATCCTCGTTGTATACGAACTTGGCCGGCGGCAGTTGCTCCTGGTAGGTCCAGATCGGCCAGCTTTTATCGTAAAGATTCAGCTCCGGCACAACGTCCGAAAGCGCGATGTTGGCCTCCCAGTAGGCGTCGATTGTCCCCACGTCCCGCCAGTACGGTTTACCCGCGCTCATATTGACGCAGCTCTGCGCGAAGTCGTGTACGTATACCGCCGCGCCGCGCCTCACCAGCGAAGGAATGATGTCCCTGCCGAAATCGTGGGTGGATGCGGAATCGTTGGCGTCGCGCAGCAGCTCGGCGTAGAGGAAGGGGGCATCGAAAATGTAGATGCCCATGCTGGCCAGGACGCAGTCAGGCCGATTCGGGTCCGGTGTGGGCTCCTCGGGCTTCTCCTGGAAATCGACGATACGCCGTTGGTCGTCGACCACCATCACGCCCAGCGAGCGAGCAGCGGCCAGCGAGACGTCGATGCATGCCACGCTCATCAGCGCGTCCCGGGCGATGTGGTCGTTCAGCATCGCTCCGTAGTTCATCTTGTAAACGTGATCGCCGGCGAGGATCAAAACATGGCGCGGAGCATGCCGCCGCAGTATATCGACGTTCTGATATACCGCGTCGGCGGTCCCCCTATACCAGCTCGGCACGATGCGTTGCTGCGCGGGCAGCAGCTCGACGAACTCCTCGAAACGGCCGTCGAGAAAGCTCCAGCCGCGTTGCACATGGCGGATCAGGCTCTGCGCCTTGTATTGAGTGCACACTCCGATGCGCCGAATGCCGGAATTGACGCAATTCGAAAGCGCGAAATCGATAATCCTGAACTTGCCGCCGAACGGCACCGCCGGTTTGGCGCGCCAGTCCGTGAGTTGCTCCAGCCGGCTTCCGCGCCCGCCGGCGAGGATGAGCGCAAGCGCGCTCTTGGTGGCTGCGCCCGGCACGCTGGCTTCGCGGATCGACGCCCGGTCGATCGCGAGCGTATCTGCCTCTACCACAGTAGCCATGGAGGAGCTCCGGACGTCTCACGTAGCTGTGGCCAACAAAGCCGTGATGTCCACGCGCCGGCCACGCGTTAAAATCAATCCTGCTCGCAGTGCGGTGCCGCGGTCAAGGAGCTTTTGGTGACCGGGTGCAACGACCTCATCGGGCCTGCACCGGCGGGCGCGCGGGGTGCGCAAGGGTGGCCGTGCGGGCGCGTCATTAAGCATGGCTATTTCTCCTACCGACGATTCCGCCATCGAGTCCTGGGAGTCGGTCGCCTACTTTTCGATGGAGATCGGACTCGACACGTCGATCCCGACCTACGCGGGCGGGCTCGGCGTTCTTGCCGGCGACACCGTTCGCTCCGCGGCCGATATGAGCGTGCCGTTGGTGGCCGTGTCTCTGGTTCACCGCAAAGGCTACTTCCGCCAGCGGCTCGATGCTGCCGGCAACCAGACCGAAGAGCCGGTCGACTGGCCCGTTGCCGAACGGCTCGCGAGCCTTGCCCCACGAGTGACCGTCGCGATCGAGGGTCGCAGCGTGCAGTTGCGCGCGTGGCGCTACGATGTGCGTGGCATTTCCGGGCACGTCGTTCCGGTCCTGTTCCTCGACGCGGACCTGCCGGAGAACGCCGCCGAGGATCGTTGCCTGACCGACCATCTCTATGGCGGCGATGCGCGCTACCGTCTTTGTCAGGAAGTGATCCTCGGCATCGGCGGCGTGCGCATGCTGCGTGCTCTGGGCTACCGCAAAATCCGGCGGTTTCACATGAACGAGGGTCATGCGGGCCTGCTCACCCTGGAACTCGCCCACGAAAAAGCGCGCGAGCGCGGTGAGACGACGATCACGCGCGAGGTCGTGCAGACGGTGAAACCATTGTGCGTATTCACCACCCATACTCCCGTAGTCGCCGGACACGACCAGTTCCCCTTGACATTGGTGGCGAGCGTCATCACCGGCTACGGCCACGACTTCGACGAGCGCGCGCGGGAGTTCTGCCTCGATGGCGTGCTCAACATGACCCAGCTCGCGCTCGACCACAGCGATTATGTGAACGGCGTGGGGAAAAGACACGGCGAAGTCGCCCGGCAGATGTTCGCGCAGCGCATGATCGATTCGATCACCAACGGTGTCCACGCGGCAACCTGGGCTGCTCCGGCCGTGCAGGCCATGCTCGACCGCCACATTCCCGATTGGCGACAGGATAATGCCGGCCTGCGCCACGTACTTGGCATCCCCAAGCTCGAACTGTGGGAGGCGCACACGAGCGCCAAGCACGAGTTGATCAAGTGCGTGAACGAGACGACCGGCGCGGCGATGGATCCGAAAGTGTTTACGATCGGTTTCGCTCGACGCGCGACCACCTGGAAACGCGCGGATCTCCTGTTCCGCGATATCGCGCGCCTCGAAGCCATCCACGCGAGAGCCGGCGCCGTGCAGCTCATCTACGGGGGCAAGGCCCACCCCCAAGACGACGCAGGGAAGGGATTGATCCGGCACATTTTCGAAGTCAAGGCGGCGCTCGGAGAAAAGCTGAGGCTAATCTACCTGGAGGAATACGACATGCGCCTCGCCCGCTTGATCACCGCGGGTGTTGACCTATGGCTCAACACCCCGCAGCCGCCGCTGGAAGCATCGGGCACGAGCGGCATGAAGGCGGCGATCAACGGCGTGCCGTCGCTGTCCATCCTCGACGGCTGGTGGGTCGAGGGCTGCATCGAAGGCGTCACCGGCTGGGCGATCGGCGATGATGGCGGCGTCGAAACCGACCCCGACCACGCCGCGGACGCCGCGTCGCTCTATGGCAAGCTCGAGCACGTAATCCTGCCGATGTTTTATGCCGAGCGTGACCGCTACATCGAAGTCATGCGCCATGCGCTTGCCATCAACGGGTCATTCTTCAACACCGAGCGAATGCTCGAACAGTACATGCGCAAAGCCTATTTTGCGTAACCGCGTGCCCGCCGCGGCAAACCCATGCCCACACCCGAGAACGCGCCTGCCGTTCTCTTCGTGACCCCTGAATGCGCGCCGTGGATCAAGACGGGTGGCCTGGGTGACGTCAGCGCCGCGCTTCCGGCGGCGTTGCGGCGGCTCGGGATCGATGCGCGGGTGCTCTTGCCGGGCTACCCTTCCGTTCGCAGGGCAGTGCAGGCTGGCAGCCGGGGCGACCTGCCCGCCGTGGAGGCGATCGCCGAGTGCGGAGTCACGCATCTCGTCGAGGCTGCGCTGCCGAGCGGCGTTCCCGTCATCGTCGTTGAGCATCCTTCTCTGTACGATCGCCCCGGCGGTCCCTACCAGAGCGAAGCCGGCGAGGACTGGCCGGATAACGCGCTGCGTTTCGGTCTCTTGTCGAAAGTTGCCGCAATCCTCGCCGGAGCTTCGAGCCCCCTCTCCTGGCGCCCCGAAATTTTCCACTGCAACGATTGGCAGACGGGTCTAGCACCCGCCTATCTGCGCTTTGCCGCGCCGCCGGCGAAGCGCCGCGCGACGCTCTTCACGATTCACAACCTCGCCTACCCGGGAGCGTGGTCGCCGGAATGGGTCACGCGGCTCGGGCTGCCCGCGGAGAGCTTTTCCAGCGAGGGGATCGAATTCCACGGGCGCATGTCATTCCTGAAGGCGGCTCTTTATTATGCCGACGCAATTACGACGGTGAGCCCGACCTACGCGCGCGAGATCCAGACCGAGGCGCTGGGCTTCGGCCTGGACGGCCTGCTGCGCTGGCGGCGCGATGTGCTCTCCGGCATCTTGAACGGCATCGACACGGAAGAGTGGGATCCTGCCACCGACCCTCTGATAGCACGGCAGTACGATACGACAACGCTCGATGCGAAGACCGAGAACAAACGCGCGCTGCAGCGCTCGCTCGGTCTCGCTCTTGCGCCCGAGGCTCCGTTGTTGGGCGTCGTAAGCCGTCTCGTACCCCAGAAGGGACTGGACCTTCTCGCCGATATCGCCGGCGCCATCGTCGGTCTGCCCGCGCAGTTGGCCGTGCTCGGCAGTGGCGACAGCGACCTCGAGCGCAGGTTTTTGCAACTCGCGGCCCGGGATTCCGGCCGCATCGCGGTTCGCATCGGCTTCGACAACACGCTCGCCCATCTGATCGAAGCGGGTGCGGACGCGTTTCTGATGCCGTCACGCTTTGAGCCTTGCGGCATGAACCAGATGTACAGCCAGCGCTATGGCACGCCGCCGGTCGTGCGCGCCACCGGTGGGCTTGTCGATTCGGTGGTCGATTGCAACCGCGAGACCCTCGCCTCCGGCACGGCTACGGGTTTCGTATTCGACGAACCCGAGGCCGCCGCGTTCTTCGCTG
>Ga0075424_100008351_pt1 | contig 10114 bp, 14 predicted proteins | sample SoiMethybrSBSTD3_FD_75301 | JGI IMG/M metagenome (GOLD analysis project Ga0075424, IMG submission 75301) | Bulk soil microbial communities from a Populus tree surrounding site in Tennessee, USA - Soil MetaG P. TD hybrid SBSTD3 | ecosystem: Environmental > Terrestrial > Soil > Tree plantation...
GGCGGACCCATCTCGCCAAAGCTCCATGCACGGGGAGCCAAGGGTCTGCCCCCCTTGGTGCGAATCCTGGTCGGGGAGCCAGTGCCGCGGTCGTCTAGTGGCCAGAATAGGCCGGTTCTCAACCGGCAGACCGGAGTTCGCGTCTCCGTCGCGGCATCACCCATCAACGCACACGTAGCTCAACAGGATAAAGCGCCTGGTTGCGGACCAGGGAGGTGCAGGTTCGAGTCCTGCCGTGTGCCCCAGTCATCAGCGTGTAGGGGAGCTGGGCCGTCCCTGCCTGCCTCGGACGCAGGAGATCGGTGGTTCGAATCCACCCGCGCTGACCAATCATGCCCCTTTGTCTAGCTGGCAGGGCACCGCGCTTTGAACGCGGAGGGCTTGGTTCGATTCCAAGAGGGGCAGCCAGGCGCAAGCGCAGCGCGGAATAGCTCAGTGAGCGGAGGCCTAGGTTCGATCCCTGCTTTGGCGACCGACTTCGCCGGGGTAGCCAAGTGGGAAGGTAACGGGGTGGCCCCGTCATGAGGCGGTTCGATCCCGCCAGCCGGTACGGGCGTGTAGCTCATCGGCAGGGGGGCGGATTCCAAACCCGCGTCAGAGAGGGTTCAATTCCTTCCTCTCCCGCCAATTCAATGGACGTCCGCAGCATTGCTCCGGCGGAAACAACAAAATCACAGGATCGGGCCGAATTACGCCGTCGAGTTTGGTGAGGTCGTTTGCGCGAACCAGACAATAGACAAGTCGTTCGCTTTGCTCGGGTAGCAGCTCATCTTGCTCGACAGATTTGCCACGGCACAAGCTCATACGATTCGAACGGAGGAATGTTTATGTCCGCATCTAATGGATTCACCAGAACGACTTCTCGCTCATTGTTGAGACGTGAGCCGCGACGACCTTCCAGCCGTGCTCGGGAAATCTCACCCAGGTCTGGCTCTGGCGGCCGACAAGATCGTGGCCCCGCACCTTGAACTCAAGGTTGACCGTCGCGAGATCGCGCCCGAGCGTCAAGATCTCGAGGCGGATGCGGCGCACCTTGATGCCGGGGCCCGGTGGGCGGGCCACCCGGTGCTTATGAATGGCTTCGAAACCGTAGCCGTTCTCGTGGAGCGCATAACGGATGGTGTGCGGGCTGTTCCAGAAGGTCGCGTCGAGCACCGCGACGTCCTTCGCCTCGAGTGCCGCCTCGTAGCGCTCGAACAGCTCTCGCACCTCGGCGATGACCTCGGGGATATTTGGGGTGAAATCCTTCACGCCAGGTCCTCCATGGCTTTGGCGACGGCCACCAGCATCGCGTCCTGCCCATGTGCACCGACGATGGAGAAGCCCACGGGCAGACCATTGACCATAGCACCGGGTATGCTCACCTGCGGCACGCCGGTAAGGCCACCATGCGCGGCAAGGCATGTGATACGGTCACGCGCAATATCGAGCGCCGAGATCCCCTGACCTTTCACCGGGGCCGGGAAGGGCGTCGTCGGGAGGCAAAGAATGGCGCCGTCCCCGAGGAGATGTGCGAGACGAGCGCGCGCTTCTCTCCGCATGAGACCAGCCCATGCGCGGTCGGCTGCCGAGATCTGCGAGCCCGCGATCAGATTGCGCGCTACGACGAACGCCATGCGCGGGTTCGTTGCCTCGATCCAGGGCCGGAACGTTTCCCATGCCTCGGCGGGTTGCAGCGTGCGCTGCGCTCGCGCCCAAACCGACAGCCCCTGAGGCGCCAGGCTCTCTTCGCTGGCTGGTCCGATGAGGCAGGTGAGGCGCGAGACCATGGGTTTCAGCGCAGCGTTAACATCATCGTCCGCCAATCCTAAGGCATCGACAGCGATGACGAGTTTTTTCGGCAGCTTTTGGGGCAGGTCCTCGCCGAGCATCACCTGGCTGACCCGGGCGAATGTGGTGGCATCACGTGCGAACCACCCGGTCGTATCGGACGATGGTGCCTGGGGCAGCATCCCGTCGAGCGGCAAACGGCCGTGTGTCGGGCGGATGCCGTAGAGGCCGCAGAAGCTCGCCGGCACGCGCACCGAGCCGCCCGTGTCACTCCCGAGAGCCGTATCACAGATGCCATTGGCCACCGCCGAAGCCGATCCTGACGACGAGCCGCCCGGCACGCGGTCGGGTGCCTTGGGGTTAAGCGGTGTACCGTCGAAAGCATTTTCGCCCAGGATGCCCAGCGACACCTCGTCAGTGATCGTCTTGCCGATCAGAGTGGCGCCGGCATTGAGCAAAGTTTGCACGGCCCATGCGTGCTTGGCGGGCACGGGATGCCAGCGCACCCAGTCATGGTTGCCGCCCCCGGTCGGCTGGCCCGCGACATCGAAGAGGTCCTTGGCGGCGAATGTGAGACCCGTGAGCGGCCCGTTTGATCGACCTTCGATGCGGATCTGAGGCCCTGACACGAACGGTGCGGTCGACGGATGCATGCTGCAGCTCCCTCGCCAATCACACTCCGACCGGCTTTGCTGGTGCACCGTGCGCTATCTCGACCTGGAAGTCGATGGAGGGGCGCGAGATCCAGCAAGACTGGAGGAGAACGGCTCTCGGCTGGTCGCCGTGTTCTCGTCAAGGATGAGCCGCTAATCGCTTTCCCGGTCTCGACGTGACCGGGCCTGCTGGCAACGTCAGCCAAGCGCTAGTGCTGATCGAACATCGGGGCTGCGACGCGGCGGTGCTGGACGTGAGCCGCGGCAATGAGACGTCGGCGCCGATCGCGGCACGGCCTAATCAGAAGCGGCACACCCTTCGTGGTCGTCTCAGGCTACCCCTGCGCATAGTTACCCAAGATCCTCCAGACTCCGCGACTGATCGGGAAGCCGCTGCGCGCTGGGGTGCTGGAAACGGAGGTCAAGCAGTGCTTGGGGACGACTGCCGCGCCGCATTGATGTGGGTTGGGCTCATCGGCGTAGACCCCCGGCTCCTAACGCCTACTTGGTGTGCAGCACCTCTTTGCTAACCTGTCCTGAGACAGACAAGCTCAAACCCGAACCCGTCCGGCGGTCGATCGCCGCCCGCCTTTCCTCCAAGTCGGCTATATCATCGCTCGTGCTCCGCGATGGGTCGGCCTGCACACCATCCCTTGCGCGAGCGCTACTATCAGGTTGTCTTGTAAAGCGACCCGTATTGGGCTCATCTAAACGAAGGTCTTCGGCACTGACTCCAGGGCTCATTTCGATTGCACCGAGCGTGATGACCGACGCGCAGAGCATCTGGCGAATGATATCCATGTCAAAACGCTCCATTGAAACAAGGCGCATAACGCCGGTGCGAATTCTATGCGCTATGGCATGGCACTGACAGTGTCAACGAGTAAGTGCTTAAGATCCGTCGGTCTCAGCGCGATCCTATGGTCCTGTGTGGGGGTCAGCAAAACGCCATGCCGGGCGCCTGGCCAGCACGGTCATTTCCCACAACGGAGCCCAAACCGGGCTCGCCAAGTGCCAACACCGGTCATTCCGGGAAGTGCTCTAGACTACGCTCAGTCCTCACGTGACTCCCGAGCAGGCCACTCGTAGCTCACCTAGCGAGTTGCACCATCGCTAGCAAGATATTTGCGAAAGAACCGTACAATGCTCGCGTCGAAGTTGCGGTGAAAGGCCGTTCTGTCGAAGCCGGGCGGATCGGTACAAAGGCGCAGCAAGTTGGCCGCAAACTGCGGCGAGCAAGGCGGCAGAAAGGCGAAATGACCGGCAGGCACGACGTGAAAGTCAGGCTTGCCCGGCAGGCTGCTGGCGACGCGCGCGACGGCCGACGCATCCACAACGCCGCCCAGGTCGGATCGCCAGACTTGCAGGGGGATCTGGATGCCCGCCAAATTGTCCTGCGTGAACGGAAAGGTCTCTGCGGGGTCGGCAACCACTGCGGCTCGGATACGCGCATCATGCGGCGGACGGGATGGAATGTCGCCGTTGCGAAACTGCTCGCAAGCTCGCGACTTGTTCGACTCCGTACAATAGGGCGCGATCCTGCGGAAATCTGGACTGCCTCCTGCCAACACCAAGCCAGTATAGCCCCCGCGGGAGAAGCCAAAGAAGCCTACTCTGGTGTGATCAATGGCCGCCCTGTCTTTCCAGTCCTTCAGCATGAAGTCGAGTAGGCGAACCATGTCCCCCGGACGCGACGCCAAGACGGACAGGCTGTCGCTCTGCGATGAGTCGCTGCCGTTGTCGCCGGGGTGGTTGATGGCGGCCACGACAAAGCCGGCGTCGACAAGTGCGTCCACAACGTCATCGTGCCCGGCGAACCAACCGCCACGGCCGTGTGAAACAACGACCAGCGGCAGCCTTGTCGCCGTGACAGGACAGTCCTTTACGCCTTCAACCGAATTGTTAAATTGCACCGAAAGACTGCCGAGCGACACACTCTGTGGCTTCTCTGCGCATGGATACCAAATGGCGCCTGCCAAGCCGGGGCTGGAATCGAGAAGTTGAATGCCGGCAGCCTGCGCAGGCGAACCGAAACAACAAAGTATGACAGCGTAAGCCAAATGCTTCCTAATCATCAAAGCCACCTCAATCCGGCAAGCGAACTAATCGATGAAAGACGACTGAACTGTGTCGACAGTTCCCGCGACTCCCATATCGCACCTTTTTCCGTAAGGGCTTGAAAGCGGACTAAGTTTCCATGCGCACACAAGGGCGCACGGCAGTCCCCTTTTTCAGCCATCCCAGGCCGCATGAGCCTTAAATGGCCAATCGTAGTAGGGATGGGTAAAGGCGTGCGCTTCGGCGCACTCGACTTTCTCAACCCACTCCGCGTCCTCCGGTGTCGGCCTGAAGCCCGGATCGGCCTCCCCGATCACGTGGTTCTCGTGATCGTAAACGATGAAGCGATCGCCCAGCTTGCGGACCATTGCGGCCCCCCGTGCAATCCGAATGCATCCACCAATTGCAGTCGCACGCACTCGCGCTGCCGCCCACAGAGATCTCCATCCAGCGCGCGCCCGCAGCCCTGCATTTCATCGTAACAGTGCCAATTGAGGACAAAACCATGCCGATCGACCGATGGCGCATTGACGTCGGCAAGTGACGGGATGAAGAGTAGCCCCACAGTCCCAGGACAGTAGCGCGCTTGGCCGAGCTACCCGTCTATCAGTATCGCAAAGCGGACGCATGACTCTTCCTGCACGGCAGTAGATTTACCCAGACTGATAACCCCAGTTCCCTTAAGTGCGATCTCATCCCTGCGCAGAATGACCTCGGGCTTCCCAGGCATCTGCAGGTACGTCCCATTTAGACTTTGATCGATCAGAAACACGCGGTCTTGCCGCCATTCAATTTTAGCGTGCACACGCGAGGCGAGCGGTTCGGGCACAATGATTTCATTCTCTGGTCCACGGCCCATGCGAATGGCAGGTCGATCGAAACCCACTTCGAGGGTAGCTTCCCGGAACCGCACTCTAGCTCGAGTGTGCCCGCGATTTGATTCATGTGTATTTTGGCCCAGTGTGAGATCGTGATTGTCATTGTCCCAGATGAGTTCAAATAATTCGAACGGCTCCTGCTCGCCCTTGATTTCCGTACTTCCGATGAACCGGGTACGCCCTGCTATTGCATTGGGCAGCCAACGGAGAGTCTCTTTTCCAACGAGTATTTGTCCCGGCTTCGCTTCTGAAGTCACGCGTTTTGCTACCAGGACGGCGGCGCCAAAAATATCAGCTGAATGCGATATGACCGGTCCACTGTGTAACCCGACGCGAACCGCAAATGATTTTACATCAACCTCCCCATTCAGGATCGATTGCCTCAGAGACCGCTGCATGTCTTCGGCCGCGCTCGCCGCATCGCCAACCGTGGGGAAAGTGCACATAAGTTCGTCGCCAATAGTCTTCACAATGGTTCCACTGTGCCGGCTCGCAGCTTGTGAAAGTAGAGCGAGCGCCTTGCCGATAACCGCCAGAGCCCGAGTGTTGCCGAGCGCATCATAGAGCTTAGTGCTGCCACATACGTCGACACAGAGTATGGTGCAAGGAAGACCGGTACGTCGCACGGGTGATGACGTCATTGGAATAAATCCCAGACTTTGATTCATCGTCTGTTGTGCGTCAGGTAGGTGTTCATCTGGCGCTTCGGTCGGATTCTTTCACACACCAAATCTTCGCAAGTGCTTCTCCGCCGACGGAGCTCACATCTTTACCGATGTGGTGCACGTTGGTCACGGGGTGCATTCCTCTCAATTGACCTACTAGCCTCTGCATGAACGAGGCGGCTACCACGTCTTCTCAAAGAGGCGCCATTGCTCTCGATTGGCCTCGCGCCATACCACCGTCTTCACCTTGCGCCAATCCCTGCACTCCCCAGAGCGATAAGTGGCCTCGCGGCGCTTGTCACCACTCCTTCAAGCCCCCGCTGTGCGGCTACGCGCAGCAGGGCCACTGCGTCCTCGAAGGGTCCAAGACCGAGATGGCGGGACAGCCGAAACGGTCTAACAGGGCCTGCAGACGCGCCTGGCGCTTCACCATCGGCTGCAGACGAAGATCGCGTCCGTTGAACGCAAGTAGGTCAAACGCCCAGAGCCGGATAGCGCCTGGCCGGGCCCATCGCACGTGCAGCCTGGCAAAATTCGGACTGCCATCAACATTGCTGGCCGCCACCTCGCCGTCAAGCACAGCTGCTTTAGCCGGCAGCTCGTGCAGCAGCTGCGCAATGGAAGGAAAACGGTCGGTAAAGTCTGCCCATTGCGACTGTAGATAGCAACATGCGAGCCCACCTTGTGGACCTGCACGCGATAGCCCTCGAACTTTACCTGATGCAGCCATCCGTCGCCAGCGGGCACTTCCTTGGCGCGAATTGGGTTGCAGGGCTGGATAAAGCGGTACGCGGTCACAGCCTCAGGAAGTAGCGGCATCGGCCTGAGCGAACATCTAGGCCTCGTGGCTGGGTCACTGCTAGGTAGTGGCATCATGTGCACATGCGCTATGAGGGGGCCGCTTCGACGCTGCGGGAGTTGCGCCGCACCAGCCACTGGTGGTGGGCCCGTTGCAGTAATTCGGCCTGTCTGCACAGGGCGCCAGTAGCGATAGTCCCATTGATCATCCGGCGGGGACCGGATTCCTCAAGAAACGTCGGTCGGCCCGGTGCGGACGCAAGGGCGTCACTGCAGCATCCGTCGTGGCGGGGCAGCGCCGTCGGGTGGGAGACGTTCCCGGTCGGGTAGGTTGCCCTTTGAATAGGCGCTGCGTCCGCGTACGCGAGGGTCGCGTGCTTGGATCGGCGGAACCATCGGGCTGGATACGGGTCACCCGTGACCCGCCGCGACGCGCCGGATCGCTTTCCACCTCTTCAACCCTTACCGCCCTGCACCTTACCTCGCGGCCAGCGCTTGATTGCATATGCTTCGACCGCGTCGGAAATGAGCTGAATTTCAGTCGTTGCGTCGGAGAATGCCTCTGGCTCGCCCATCAATGCATCTGCGCGGATGACAGGAAGCGCGTGCATCGCGTCGGCCTCCGAAGTGAAGTCAGGTAGAATTGCGCCAAAGGTGCCGCGCCCGCTGTTGATTGGCGGGAGCCAACCGCGGTCGGATGTGTACGCGAAGCCAAGTGCTTCGAGTGCGGCGACGGCCGCAACGCGCTGCTTGTCAATCGACATGGTTCACCTCCCGCTCCTGCTACTGCGCGGGTCGATGTCACCGACTTAAGGTGCGGGTAAGGCAGTCGCCCAGTTATCCACCGACGCGCCGGCGGATAGCGGTCAAACCAGCCCCGGATCCGCGTTGGCACGCCGCGCTACTAGCTGCGTATGCCGCTGGCGCGCCCTTGCGGTGGATGCCAATTGCTGGCTACGCTTGATCAGTTGTTTGTGGATACGCTCCCTCGCGCGCCTCAAGTCAGACTCAGGCTTTTTCGACTTCTTGGCCATGTACGTTCCCCACACTAGCCCGGCACAAGCGTACGCTACGCTATGATTGGTGGCGGCACCGTGACAAGAACGGCTTGCTGGCGGGTTCGCGAACGCGCTACGGCGCCAAATTTGCTCTGAGCTCGCGGTACGCCTCATAGAGAGCCTCCAGGCGGTGCGGCCCCCGCTGGAAGCGCGGAGGTTGCCTCCGAGCGCTTATAGAGCCGGTATCGGCGTTGCAACGCAGGGTCACTGGGCTCGCCATCCTTAAACAGTACGCGCCCTACGCTCACGACCAGTGGCGCCGCCCCGACGAATGACGACCCTCTTTCCGCCCGTTTCGTGGCCACCGGGAATTGAAGAAGGAGGTCCCCATGGATAATCCAAGCGGGTGGCAGCCGCTCGGTGGAAACCGGCTCGATGGCCTCTAGGCTGTTGCGACCCGGCTGCCGCCTGCTGCCATTATGAGCGAACGCTTCTCGAACCCCGGCCGCTGACACGAGAAAGCCTCAGGCATTTTGCGGGAGCGGACAGCTCCATGGCACGGCTATTGCGCCCGCTGGCTGTGACCGGCGCCGAGCGCCCGGGACTTTTCGATCGAGTTCGGGGAGCCGCACTTGTGCCCAGTCCAAACGGCTCCATCTCGACCGTGCCGATCTCATGTCGGTCACCAAGCGAATAAGGGGCCTCGGCTATGATGTGAACTTCACCGTTACCGCCTGAGTTCGTGGCGGCGCGGATGCGATCGTCACAGGTGCAACGGAATACTTGCAATGATGTTTCTGACCGCGCATCGTGAGGCGTGAGGAAGGCGGTTGAGACGGCTCCGATGAAGAGGCTCATTCTTTGTTTTGACGGGACCTGGAATGCGGTCCTTGACCCCGACACCGTCACCAACGTCGTCAAGTTAGCACAGGCGATCAGGCCCACGGCCAGCGATGGCATCAAGCAGGTCGTATACTACAATTCCGGCGTCGGCAGCGGCGGCACGATCGACCGAATTTTGGGCGGCGTGTTTGGCTTTGGCCTCGAAAGCAACGTGAAACGCGCCCTGGCGTTTTTGACGCTCAACTATGAGGTGCGCAAGGACGCGGACGGACGCGAGAAAAAGGTTCTCCGTGACGGCATCGAATACACCGATGGCGACGAAATCTTTTTGTTCGGCTTCTCTCGCGGCGCCTACACGGCGAGGGCCCTTGCCGGCGTCATCGGCGGCGCCGGCATCCCCAAGCACATGGATTTCCAGGATCTGGAACTTCTTTGGAACCACTATCGCATCAAGCCGAGACTGCGACACAGGGAAGTCGATGCAATCGCTAACCGTGCCTGGCGGCCCCGCGTCCGCTGCATCGGCGTTTGGGATACCGTGGGCGCCTATGGCCTGCCTGCTGGATTTGGAATCGGGGCGCTAGCGCGCCACTTCATCTCATGGACACGTGGCTTTCATGATCGAGAGTTCGGCCGGCACATTGATATCGGCTTGCATGCGATGGCGGTCGATGAAATGCGCCGCCCCTTCGCGCCGGCCTTTTGGACTAGAAAGAGGAACGACAAACCCCTCAATGCGGTGGTCGAGCAGGTGTGGTTCGCGGGCGCGCATTCGAATGTAGGCGGCGGTTACCAGCATAGTGGGCTGTCCGATCTGACGCTCACTTGGATGATCGCAAGAGCCAACGAGCTCGCCTCCCTGGAGTTCGATGAGGATGAGATTCGTGGAAAGCTGTGGCCGTGCGCCGCCTGCACCTTGTATCGCTCGTATCTGGGCTGGCCGCTCAGCCGACTTCGGCCCTACATCAGGGATGTGCTTCCCGTGCACGCCATCAAGCACCGGCCCTTGCTCTGGAGGGGCAAAGACAGATCGAGCGAGCATATCAACGAGAAAATCCATTGGAGCGTGGTTGAACGCCAGCGTCTTCCGGAAGCGCTTGTGGACGGCCTCAATGCCCAAAGATACTTTCCCACCCACCTCAAGAACGTTCCCGATGATCGCGTAGCCCACTGCACAGAGCTCGAAAGAAGAATTATTGAGCACTGTCGGGGCGAGGTCGACAGCGTGATAAAGCAACGGCCGCGTTGCGGTTGCCCGCCTGCAATAAATGTCTAGCTCAGCCACATTCCATGGCGCGGCGCACGTTGAACCGATAGTGCGATTAGAGATAATCGAAAGGCTCGGGGATGCCGATGTTTTTCTTTGGCTGGGCGTTAGCAAACTGTCCCGCGCGACTTGAGTGCAATTAATTGCCCACAGGGAATACCGATGTGCCTGGAGCAAGATGGAC
>Ga0075424_100008357_pt1 | contig 10109 bp, 13 predicted proteins | sample SoiMethybrSBSTD3_FD_75301 | JGI IMG/M metagenome (GOLD analysis project Ga0075424, IMG submission 75301) | Bulk soil microbial communities from a Populus tree surrounding site in Tennessee, USA - Soil MetaG P. TD hybrid SBSTD3 | ecosystem: Environmental > Terrestrial > Soil > Tree plantation...
GAACGCCCGGCGCGGAGGGCGCGGTAATGGAACTCCTCCAGCGCACCGATCGCAATCGAGGGCTCGGACCGGACGGGGTGATCTTCTCGGGTCTCGACGGTCCCGATTCGAAATGCTCCAGTCGGTGGGCCGTGTTCCTCGAAGCGTTCCGGTACGACCACACGGGGCGTTGCGCGAGGCTCGGCGGTCTCCCGGTGGCGAGGTTAAACGTGCCTCCCATGTTCTCCACCATTGGCCACTGCGGCGATAGCGCGCTTCTCGTGGTTGTCGGCGCGAAGCCCGCAAGTGACCCCGAGAGTTATGCGGCTTGGTGGAACGCGGTGCGGCGCTCGACGGACGCGCGGCTACATGATCTCGGGATTCGCGCGGAAAACTTGGGGGACGGGCGCTTCCGGCCCGGATTACTTCTCGATCCCGACGGCGCGCCGGATCTTCCCGTGCGACACCCCCGCGCGGTGATCGACGGCGCGCGGATCGATAGCCGGTTGTACTTTTCGCCGGTGCCGTTGCTCACGCCAGAAGAGTGGCGTGAGCGCGCGTCCGCGATCTCGCCGTTACCGCCCGTCGCGCTTCCATCACCGCCGCGCCCGCGAAACTTCATTCACCGGATGTTCCACGGAGGATTGAATCGATGAACAAGCATTGCAGCCCCCTAGGCCAACAGTTGAGGTTTTCGAATGGTGGTGAGTTCGCGCACATGGAGTGCGACGGCAGCGCAACGTTCTATACGACATGCGTCCCGGTTCCCGAGCGTGTTGCCGCCAAGGATTTCCCCATCGTGAGGGACGCATTGATCGCGTCAGCGTGCCGCGCCCTGGGGATAGACGTCCCGAGGCTCGACGAGGCCGACTATCGCGGGATCTGGAGCGCCGCCGGTTGGAATTGCCGCGTAGGGCGGCTCTGTTCATTGTGCTCGAAGCGGAAGGCGTGCGCGAACATCACGGGGGGCCTGACATTTCAGGAGTACATCCAGGCGGCGCGGTGACGCTCGACGATCTGATTCCGCGCGATCTCTTGGACCGCGTGCGCAAGGCGATGCTGGACCCGGCTGACGGGCGGCAGATCACGTTTCGAGCAGAGCTATCCGAGCGGATCGAGCGCGCCCGTCGCCGGGCGCTTCATCCTCCCCGGCGACCGAGGCGGCGGTGGATCGTCCGAGGCTGAACGAGCAGGGCGAACGCGACCGCGAAGCGGAGGAGCCGAGCGTGGATGATCGGCGAGACGGATATCGTGAGATTGTGCGCGAAGAGATCCGGACGGCTCTGGAAGACGCTCGAAGGTCGGTCCTAAGGGGGAAGCGGTGGAGACCAAGAGATTGACTCCAGAGGAGTGGCTGGACGCGAATGCGATGACCAGCGTCCGATTGACGAAGCCGATCGTCTGGGACGGCGTGGCTCGCGAGCGGGGCATGCATCTCATGCTTCGCTATGAGACGGGGCAGCGGTTGATCCGTTCCGGTGTAGCGGCCCCGGCCCTCGGGCACGAGCCGCGATTCTTCGTGAGGTAACCCAAGCGCGAGGAGGGCAACGGAAGTCTAGACGTGGACGATCCAGACGATCTCTGGACGGCTGAGGCGCGAGGCGGCTGCACTAAATTGGATCGCGAGACGGACCCTGGAGGGTCCGAGAAAGGAACGAAATGAAAACGACGTGATCGCCGCGCCATAAAAAACGATCTCGCTATGGCGCGGAGGTCAACACCACAGCGAGATCGTAGGTCGAGAGACACATGGTACCGTCGAATTCCGCAGACTACAAGCCGAAAGTGCATTCGTTCGGCCCCACCGATCCGATCCCCACGCGATCCTCCCGCTTCGCCGACATTCCTGTCTCACTCCGCGTGGTCAGCCACACCAGACTTCGATATTACCTGCGCCTTCTCTGGCGCGACCGCACCGCCAGGAACGGACTCGTCGAAGAGGTCATTCCGTTCTCTAACCCGTGCAGCGCCCTCCGGCTGAAAGCCAGGATTGAGAGGACGCCGGATCGCGAACTAGTCCGTTCGGACCTGGAAGCGAGCGTCGTGCCCAAGCGGGAGCGCGTCACTCTGGAGTGGCTCCTCTACCAGGCCGAGCAGCGCGAGCGCCGCGACGCTGCGAAGCGAGGCGACCGATGACGTTCATCGCGATCGACACTGACCTAGAGGAAGACCCGAAGCTCCATGCGCTGATCTTAGCCCGTGGATGGAAGATCGAGCGTGGCCTGATCTTCATGTTTCGCTTCTGGAAGGCGGTTCGGCGGCACGCGGCCAGTGGCGACGTGACGGAATGGACGGACTCGTACGTCGCGGCGCAGACCGGGAAGGGAAAGCTATCGGGCCTGATCGACGATCTGATTGCGGTGGGCCTCCTGCTTCGACAGGGCGACCGACTCATCGTTGACAGATGGGACGAGATGAACGGGCGTTGGATCCGATCGAATCTCAGTAAGGAGCAAAGGAGTGCCGGGGGGCGGGCAAGGGCGACTACCGCGTCGCGGAATGAGTTCGGGCGCTACGTCCGCCAATCCGATCCAGGTGTGCCACGTGGCTTACCTGGTCCACCTCATCCAGGTGAACCAGAACCTGAACCAGAACCTGAACCGAAAGAAGACGGCGCGGAGCCTTCGGCGTCCGCGCCCTGCGGGGCGGCGAAGGACCCCGGGATGGACGAAGGACCGGAGGCAATTCGATTCCCGGCGCTAAGGCGGGAGGTGTACGTCGTCACGGTGCATCAGGTGGCGAGATGGAGCGAACTGTACCCGGCCGTGGACGTGATGGCGGTCCTGCGAAAGGCGCTCGGATGGATCGAGGCGAACCCAACGCATCGGAAGACGGCGAAGCGAATGCCGCGATGGATCGTCAACACGTGGCTTTCGAGGGACCAGGATCGGGCGCGCGTCCCGGTCCCCGTATCCGCGTCGGAGGTGTTCCCGCCTGAGGAGCGGCGTCGTCGTGAGAGGGAACGAGCGGAAAGGAGCGCGCGGGACCTTGAGGAGTCGCGGAAGGCTGATCGGATCGACGCGGATCCGGCGACGGCGGAGAAGTTCGACAAGGCGTTGAAGCTGCATCGAGGGGAGATCGCTGAGGAGGCGGAGGAGGGAATTCGCCATGCCTGAGCGAGTCGAACGCCTTCTAACGGTCGAACAGGTCGCGGACCTGACGCAGCTCTCCCGGAAGCGAATTCTCCAGGCGGTACGACGGGGCGAACTCACTGGCGCGCGATTCGGAAACCGGATACGGTTCCGTGCTGAAGCGATTCGGACTTGGCTCGAGCGGGCCGAGGGGAGGGAGCAGTGAATTCCTCGCGCCGAATCGTCAAGAAGCGCCAGTCGTACTTCGCGCGGATCACAACGAAGGGAGGTGAAAAGTCATTTCCGCTTGGACGGGACAAGGGGGTCGCGATCGCGACCTACGACCGCGTCCTGGCGAACCTGTCTGAGGGCAAGGATCCATGGGCGGAGCGGCGGGCGGAGAAGGTGGAGCGACCAATGCTAGACCCGACCGTTGCGGAGGCTGCGAATCGATGGCTCACGGAACGCGTCGAGGTCGAAATGGAGGCGCGCAACGCTGCCATCATTCGATCGCGCGTCGAGCGGTCACTTCTGCCGTGCCTCGGGAAGCGGATCATGTCATCCCTTCGCAGAACCGATTGTCACGCCTACCTCGCAAACCTGCGGAAGACGAGGCCGGACGTCAAGGCGGGGACGCTGCATCACTACCTCCGGGACTTGAGGGAGCTTCTGAATTGGGCGGAGGAGGTCGAGTTGATCGAGTCGAGCCCGTGGCCGAAGCGGCGCATATTGCCGCGGGTCGCGAAACGGCCGCCCGATCGACTCAACGACGGGGAAGTCGGTATCCTCGTCGCGCTACTGGAACATTGGGGCTTCACGCTGAGATTCCTGCTCGCGACAGGACTCCGATGGGGCGAAGCGTGCCGGGCGCGGCGACGGGACATCGAGGCGAAGCACCTGCTGGTCCGAAAGTCCAAGAGCGGAAAGCCGCGCCGTGTGCCGCTCTCCCGGGCGATCCTGGAGGAGATCGTGAGGCAAGGAGGGGATTGGATCGTACCCCGGCAACGGAATGCGCCTGGGGGTCGCGCAGAGCGGTCATCGTCGAGCTTCAACGCGACGATCCGCCGACTCGCGGAGAAGCGAATGGACGAACTGAAGCTCCCGAAGGAGGAGCGGCAGGTGCTCGACGGGCTTTCACGGTTTCACGTCCACATGACCCGCCACACATTCGCCTGCCGCTACCTCGAAGCGGGAGGAGAACTCGCGATGCTTCAGGAGATCCTTGGCCACGCCTCGGTGGAGCAGACTCAGCAGTATGGCCGACCCGATGCGAAGGCGATCCGCAGCGACGCGGATCGAGTTTTCGCTCGGTGGGAAGGGGTACGGACGGCGTGATCCGCAATTCAAACCGGGAACAAAACCGGGAACATCGGTCATTTTCACGCCTCCGGGGGTATCCGGGAGTCGGTCAAACGTGTACAATGCCAACTCGTTGCGCCCGTAGCTCAGCTGGATAGAGCGTCTGCCTCCGGAGCAGAAGGCCAGGGGTTCGAATCCCTTCGGGCGCACCATTTTCCTCAGCGTCACATCCCGATCCGCATGAACGACGCACAGCAGCCGACCTTTCGATGGACCGAGCGCCGCGCCGCGCGGCTCGTGACGATCCTCGTGAGCGCCGCGGTCGTCGTCGCCGACGTCGCGCTCCTCTTCGTGTTCATCGGGCGCGCCGGCGGGCTTCCGGGGGGATGGAGGCCGTACTGGTACATCCCGGGAGGGATCCTCGCCGTGCTTTTTTTTGCGGCGGCCCGCCTGGCTCGCAACATCAAGAGTTTCCAACGAGACGAGTAGCTGGCATTTCGCGGCACGGAGCTTGCAGATAAGCCCGTACCGTGAATTACCGTCCTCCTAAAACCGTGCACCCTGCAATGGACGACCTTGCAGGCAACGATCTGTTTTTTGCCACCCTCCAGGAAATTACCAGCCTGATCAACGGCGGGAGGGCGCAGGAGACGATCTTCGAGTCCGTCCTTTCGTGCGCGCTCCAGATGCTGCGCGCCCAGGCGGTGTTCCTGGTCACCGTGGACGGCGGGCGCACCCGAAAGTTCGCGCGCCGCGTCGCGCCGGACGGTCAGCTCCGCCCGCTCGAGCGCTACGAGTTGCCGAGCCACGCGGGGATCAGCCGCTGGGTGCTGCTCGAAGGCCAGCCGGTCCACATCCCCGACGTCGGTTCGGACCCCCGCTATCACCCCAGCAGCGATTCGCTTCCCGGACTGAGCACGTCGGCGGTGCTCGCCGCCCCCCTCAAGGTGCGGGACGCGGTCCTCGGGGTGCTGGTGGCGGTGAACCGTCTCGACGGCGCCCTCTTCGACGTGCGCCACCTCCGCGTGCTCTCGCTCCTCGCGAACCAGACCGCGATCGCGATCGAAAACGGGAAGCTGTACCGCCGCGCGGAGCAGCTCGCCGTGACGGACGATCTCACGCAGGTCTACAACTATCGCTTCCTGAAGATGGCGCTCCGACGGGAAGTGAAGCGCGCGGCTCGCTTCAGCCAGAAGTTCTCCTTGCTGATGGTCGACGTCGACAACCTGAAGGTCTACAACGACCAGAATGGACACCTCCGCGGAAGCGAGGTGCTTCGCACCGTCGCCCAGATCCTGGTCCGCGACGCGCGCTCGATCGATCTCATCGCGAAGTACGGAGGCGACGAATTCGTCGTGATCCTGCCGCAGACCTCCCGCGAGGGCGCGTGTGTCCTCGCCGACCGGGTCAAGTTCTCGGTCGAGACGACCGCGTTTCCGCTGGTTCCCCCCGGGATGATCACCGTGAGCCTGGGTCTTGCCACCTATCCGGAGAACGGCATCACCGCGGGCGAGCTGCTCGAAGCCGCCGACATCGCGCTCTACACGGCAAAGCAGTCGGGAAAGAACCGGGTGTCCCTCGCGAAACACGACGCGGCCGAGGGATTTCCGTCGCGCGGCGCGAGGGGATTCGACGCCTCGCGCGACCGGGGGGAATCGCTTTGACACCCCCTCCGGCCGCCGCTAAGGTCTGGCCGTGCGCGCGGCGCTCCACGATCCGATCCTCGTTCTAGTTTCGCTCGCGGCCGTGCTGGCGCTGGTCTTCGCCGCCCGCACGGCCGGCGCGCGTGGCGTCCCTCCGACCCTCCTTCGCAAGTTGCTCCACGCGGCCGTCGGACTCTGGACCCTGCTCGTCACGCCGCGATTCGGCGCTCTCGCCTGGGCGGTCGTGCCGCCGGGCGTGTTTCTCGCGGTGAACGCTGCGGGAAAGACACGCGCGCTCGTCCCGGGAATCGCGCCCGCGGAGAACAGGGCGGCCGCGCGCGGGCTCTGGACCTTCCCGCTCGGGGTCATCGTGACGTACCTGCTCTTCTGGAACGTCGAGGAACGAAGCGCGGTGCTGGCCGGCTGCGCCGCCCTCGCCTTCGCGGATCCCGTGGCCGCCGTGGTGGGAACCCGCCTGGGCCAGCGCCGCTTCCATCCGCTGGGCCATGGGCGCACCCTGGAAGGATCGCTCGCCTTCTTCATCGTCGCGGCCGTCGCCGTCGCGTGGATCGCGGCAGGGCGCTCGGAGGGGGTGACGCCGTGGCGGCTCGCGATCGGATGCGCCGCCGCGGGCGCCGTCGTCGAAGCGATCTCGCCGCCCGGCTGGGACAACCTCGGGGTTCCGGTGTCGGTCGCGGCCGCGTACGCCTGGCTCTTCTGAGGAGGCCGGCCGCGTGATCGCAGCACCGCCCACCCTGGGGCTGGTCTTAGCCGCCGCCGGGTCGCTCGTCGTCCTCGTGACGGGGCAGGGCACGCCCGCGAGCGCGGTGGTCGGGTTTCTCACGGCGGCGCTCCTGGTCCTCGGCTTCGGCGTGCCGGTGATGGCGCCGCTCTCGACCTTCGTCTTTGGGGCCGGAATTCTGACCCGGTTCGGGCGTAGGATCAAAGAACGATCCCAAGCCGCCGAGCCGAACCGGGGAAGGCGGAGTGCCTCCCAGGTGGTCGCGAAACTCGGGCTGCCGGCGCTCCTGGGCCTCGCGGCGGCCCTGTCGCGGGAAAACGAGGGGCCGCTCGCCGTGGCGACGGTCGCGTGTTTGGCCGGCGCCTTCGCGGACACGGCGGCGACCGAGATCGGCCCCATCGCGGGAGGAGCGGTCGTCCGCTGGAGCGGCCTTCGCTTGGTGCGGGCGAGCCACGGCGAAGTCGGCGGGATGAGCGTCGCGGGCCTCGCGGGCGGCGCCGCGGCGTCCTGGGTGCTCGCCGCCATCGCGTGTTTGGTCGGGCTTCTCGGAACGCCGGCCGAAGCGGCGGTCGCCGCGATCGCCGGATTCGCCGCGACCGGCGTCGAGAGCGCGGTCGCCGCCACTCCCGCGGGCCGCCGGTTGGGCCATGGGGGACGCAACGTGCTGGTGTCGATTCTCTCGGCGGCGATCGCCGCCGTCTTCTATCGGGGGGGAATTCGTTGAGCGAGATCATCTGCGTCGTCGGCGCGCGCCCGAACTTCATGAAGATGGCGCCGATCCTGGCGGCCCTGCGGGCGTATCCGTGGATCCGCCCGCTCTTGGTCCACACGGGACAGCACTACGACGAGGCGATGTCGCGCGTCTTCTTCACGGAGCTGGGGCTTCCCGTGCCCGATCGGAACCTCGAGATCGGGTCCGATTCCCACGGGAAGCAGACCGGGCGGATCATGGTGGCCTTCGACGCGCTTCTCGAGGAGCGCCCCGACGCTCGGCTGGTCGTCGTCGTCGGAGACGTCAACTCGACCATGGGATGCGCGCTCGTATCTGTGAAACGCGACGTTCCGGTCGCGCACGTGGAGGCCGGCCTCCGGAGCCGCGACCGGGGGATGCCCGAGGAGATCAATCGCATCGTCACCGACGTGGTGTCGGACCTCCTCTTCGCCACCTCGCCCGACGCGATCGAGAACCTGGCGCAGGAGGGGATCGACCGGGCCAAGATCCACCTGGTCGGAAACCCGATGATCGACACCCTGAAGCAGCACCTGGCGGCGGCGCGGGCCAAGGGCGCGCCGCAGCGCTTCGCGTTACCGGCGAAGGGCTACGCGGTGGTAACGCTCCACCGCCCGAGCAACGTGGACGCGCCGGAGGGGCTGAAGCGCATTCTCGAGGCGATTTCCGGCCTGGGGAAGCTCCTGCCCGTCCTCTTTCCGATCCACCCGCGCACCCGCGAGCGGATGACGCGGCTCGGGTTTCGGGGGGCGCCCGGAGTCACGCTGTGCGACCCGCTCGGCTACCTGGATTTCCTGGGCCTCATGGATTCGGCCCGGCTCGTGCTTACCGACAGCGGCGGCATCCAGGAGGAGACCACCGCCCTCGGGGTGCCATGCTTGACCCTGCGGGCCAATACCGAGCGCCCGATCACGATCACCGAGGGGACGAACCGGCTCCTGGGGGACGATCCGGCCGCGGTTTTGCCCGCCGCGACGGCGATTTTGGGGGGGGACGCGCCCCCCGCCCGTTCGCCCCGGCTCTGGGACGGAAAGGCGGGCGAGCGCATCGCCGCGGTCCTCGCCACGACCGTGGGGGACGATTGACCGTGAACGGCGCCGGCTGCTATACTTGGGGACTGAAGTCCATGACAGACCAACGGATCTACGGATACTGGCGACCGATGCCGGCACGGAGAAACGGGGCAGCGCTACCGCTTCTCGCGCTGGCCGCATTTGCCGCGCTTACCCTCTGCCTCGCGAGCCCGCTGGCCGCCCAGACCACCGCCAACAGCACCACCGACAGGATCGGCGTCGGCGACGTGGTTCGCGTGGAGGTGACCGGGCACGCCGAGCTGTCGACCACGGCGACCGTGGACGACCAGGGCGGCCTGACCCTCCCGACCGTCGGCACCCTGCGCGCCGCGGGAAGGTCCTCCGCGGATCTGTCCGCCGACGTTTCCCGGCGCATCTCGCTCACGCAGCGCGACGCGCCCCAGGTGAGGGTATTCATCGTCGAGGCGCGGAGCCGAAAGATCTTCGTGCTCGGATCCGTGCTCCTTCCGGGCGCTTACTCGTTCCGGCAGGATCCGACCGTCTGGGAAGCGATCTCGGAGGCGGGCGGCACCACCCAGGACGCGAACCTGGCCGCGGTTCTGATCATCCCGGGCGACGCCTCCGGCGGCCGGACCACCACCACCGTCGACGTCGCCGCCGTGATTCGAAGCGGCGCCTACAACACCCTGCCGAAGCTCAAGCCGGGGGACACCGTTCAGGTCCCGCGGTCGGGTGCCGCAGCCGAAGGAGGAGAGGGGAACGTCATCTACATCATGGGCGCCATTTCCACCCAGGGCGCCCACGGCATGATCGCCCCCAATGACCTGATCAGCACGCTCATCCGATGCGCGCCGGCGCCCGACGCCGACCTGGAGCGGATCGAGATCGTTCGCCACGCGGGCGACCGCGTCGTTCAGATGAAAGTCAACGCCCGGGACTACCTGTCCGAAGCAGAGCCGAATGGAAATCCAGTACTCCTGCCTGGAGATACGATCTACATTCCGCATCAGTCCCGGGGTTTCGGGCTATTCACGATCATCGGCTACGTGTCGCCGGTGATCGGGCTCGCCACCTCGATCCTGCTCCTCGCCAGATAACGGAGCGGAGCGCCCAACCCATGGAACCAGACTCACAGCCGTTCGACCTACGCGACCTCCTCTGGCGGATTCGCCGCTATTCGTGGTTGCTCGTGCTCCCGCCCGTCGCCGCGCTCTGCATCGCGAGCGTCTACTACCGCCTGTCGCCGGTCGTGTACGAAGCCCACGTGACCGTCTCGCTGGGCGATCCCGCGTCGGTCGGTTCCGCGATTTCCAACATGGTGAACACGGACCGCTCCTCCGACCGGACCGGCCGGGAACGCATGGCGCTGGTGGACGCGAAGGTGCGAAGCCGCTCGTTCCTGAACGGCGTGGCCGAGCGCCTGGGGATGCTGAGCGAACCCGCAATCGTCGCCGCGGCGAACGCCACGGCCCGCCGGTATCCCTCGCTGCCGGTCGAGGAATTCGTGAGCCGGTTCGCGTGCAACATCCTCGTGAAGCAGATCCGGCTCGCGCCCCTCGAGGGTTCGTTCGTCCAGATCACGACCATCGGGAATACCGCGGAGCGCGCGCA
>Ga0075424_100008358_pt1 | contig 10109 bp, 8 predicted proteins | sample SoiMethybrSBSTD3_FD_75301 | JGI IMG/M metagenome (GOLD analysis project Ga0075424, IMG submission 75301) | Bulk soil microbial communities from a Populus tree surrounding site in Tennessee, USA - Soil MetaG P. TD hybrid SBSTD3 | ecosystem: Environmental > Terrestrial > Soil > Tree plantation...
TAATACCCTAGAATAACCTACATTCTGCTGCCGCTTGTACTCTGAATAATCAAATAAAAATGTAATGTTTAGAGTATTACAATGATATGGAATGGAAGGCTACTATATAACACATTGGCACATTGGGAATGAATTAAATTAGAAAAATGACTGCAGAGCTATTGTGAAGATGTATGATTCTCCTAAAAAGAGCCTTAAGAGAATTAGAAAGACAATTATCCTCGTTACTGTCGTTGTTGTGCTAGCAATTTCACTTCATATTATTGGGTCAACGATTTCTTTCCCCTCTAGAGTCTTTGCATATGACAACAGCTTGATAAAGATGACAGAACAGAAAAGCTTTTCGGATTCCCACGGTAATCTCAATGTTGTAGGAGTGGTGAATAATTTCGGCAGAGTTCCTGTAAGTGTAACAGTGGGATTGAACGCAGCCGCAACAACTGTTGATAGTTCAAAAGATGCTCCTACATTTTTTATCAAACAACCAATTTATGGTAGAATCATCTACCCTTTTACTGGCGCTCCCTTCAAATTTGTGATTCCCCCCCAACATGTAGTTACAGGCAAAGCATTCATTATTGACGTAAAACAAATTTTGGAGCCAAATTGGAATGTTCTATCTCTTAACTACTCTAATATGCCGGTAGGAAAAGAGGGTGCATTAATTGGAACGGCCAGGAATATAGGTTCATTTGATCTACATAACGTTAGTGTGTATGCCTCAGTTCACAGTCGCAATGGCACACAGATTGATTCTGTTAGGAGCAACGTAATTCCCATTATAAAGCCTGCTCAACAGATCGCGTTTATTGCGAAGCCTGATACAGCCGTAAAGTCGGATGTATTCTATTACAGTTGTGCTGGCCTCGATCTGGATGCTCCAATAACTACCCTTGTTATAGCACCAGGTCAGTTTCTCCCCTATGATCTACGTGCTTTGGCACGCGTGAGTGACCTACAGTATGATAATGCCACTGACAGTATTAACTTTGCAATAACATACTATAGTAGTACGGGCGGGCCGTTGAGTCTAAAAATACCACAAACTTCGGAAAAACAATCTGTGTCTGTTATCATGGATGGAACTTTATATAAAAAAGCATCAGTCAAAATGAACGGAAAAACCGTATTCGTGGACTTCTTTGTACCGCCAGAAAGTCATAATATTCAGATTAAAGGAGTTAGGAGCTAAGGAGTCAAAAAATTAGGAATTAGTTTTTTACTGCTTCTGTTTGAATTATTTTAAAAGATATATACCTAAGAATAAAAAAGTGAAGAGCTAAGTCATTGAAAATAACTTAGCCCGTTTTTTGCAGTTTAGACTCTGGCAGATATTATCCAGCTGCTGATTGGTTAGCACCGGCTCCCGTTTGGTTACTGCCACCTGCTGATGATGTCTGGTTAGCAGATGTCATATTACCACTAGCGGATGCTGGCAGAGCTGCAGACTCACTGCCTTTTGGTGGAACCATTGTGCCTGCAGGATGGTCAGTAGCAGTTGAGTTGTCAGCTGCTAATATAGCAATTGCTCCACCCTTCACAACACCTACCAAGGAATGGGTTACACCTACATATAGACCAGCTGATGGAAATACAGACTCGAAGACTGATGCTGATCCTGGTGGAACAGTCCATGTTTCATCATTATTATCTATCGTACCGAAGTCATTACCACCACCATTGGTACCGTCACGCACAGTCATTATTCCTCCGATGAAATGCCATGAAAGGAAATCATTGGGACCTCCATTGACAATATACCATCTCGTCAGCTCTCCAGGCTTGACCTTGAAGACTTCTGCATTCTTGTTAAGCTCAAGTTTGACAACTTGGCCAATTGCTGGTACATATTTGAATGCCATACCATTGGTTAACTCCAAATCTGAGTTGTCAGCCACGAATTTGGCTATATCAAATGATCCTGTTCCGTTAACAGCTTTGAACAATCCTTGGTCTTTTGTATTGTAAATTTCCCCAAAGGCCACATAGAATTCCTTCGCTGGCTTCTCGTTTGTTGGATGTACTATAATGCCACCATACATACCATTAGCAATGTGCTCCCAAATCCCATTAAGAGCATCAGCGCTGCAGTGATAGAAGAATGCCCCTGGATATACACCCTGTAATTGCCATGTCTTTGATTCGCCTGGTTTCACTGGACCTGAATTTGCCTTGTCAGCGCCAAATCCTGCGTGAAAGTCCATACTATGGACCAATTTGCCATCATTCCTCAATGTAAGATTCAAGGTATCTCCCTGATCAATTGCAACTACTGGGCCAGGAATTGTTCCATTAAAGACCATGGCATTATATTTCACACCACCCGGATGCAATGCATTATCTGGTGCTACCTGTACTTCCTTTTCACTTGCTACAAATAGAACATTTTTAGTTTTCCCTGTAGACGGTTGTGCTTGTGCTTGCTGTGGAGACTTTCCCAATAAAATAGGACTAAAAATAAGCCCTGCAAGAAGAACACCCATCACTACGCCAACTGTAACGACCTTGTTCATCGAAAAAATTGAATAAGATTTGACTATTAAAAACTTTTCTACGATTGTATTATTCCATATTATAGTCTTGACTACTAGAAATATTGTAACAATCGCTAGTGGTTTGTGGGTTAGAAAAACGTACTTAAAATTAACCAGTTACAATTACAACTGCCGTACGACTTGTTTTATGTAGAACCTAATATGCGTGATAATCTATTTTGTGTTGTTTTAATTTTTTCAATGTAGCAAATCGGCTAAAACATTTTTCACATGTCCACCTATTCTCTTTGGCTTGGTCATATCTAGCGAACGTTTGTGATCCTGTTTCATACATTCCAGTTTTGTTGTTATATCTTACACGGGTGTGGTTGATTTTGTATTTAAGCTTCATGTCACCTTTCAAATATTTGCCAAGCATAACATCAAACTATAAGCATATAAGACAGGAGCTTAATTTCAAGCTCTAAGTTTGTTAAAAAATGTTTCATCGATTTGTGATGAAGAAAAATAAAATGTTTTGATTATAACAAGGCCATATCTCATATAAGTGATAGAAACTATACAATTACTAATTGCGGCTATTATTCGCCTACATCGATAGTCGCAGAATCTCTCAACCGTAATGTAACCTGAATATTTTTGGAAGCTGCTACACACATAATAAAACAATATCCGCTTCGACAGAAAGACCGCTGATTTACTCGAGTGAGAAAATCTTCTAACCCCGGAGGAATGCAGTATAATTCTATTTAGTCATATTATAGTAATAAAGGCCCAACTCAAGAGCTAGCCTGTGGTCTTACAACTGATGAAGAAATGGCATGATCGTATATCATCGCAGCTACGCCTATACTCATATTGTTGATCCTTATATGCGATCTTGTAAGGTCATCACCTGACAAGTCATACTTCTCAGACAATATCTCTTTTACTTTAGATTCAGGATCCGATACTTCGTTCATTTGTGATTGCATTGTGATATCAGGTGACTTCGTCAACAAGGACCTAGGAATCTTGGATGATTGAGACGCTTCGATCTGTATTTTGAGGGCATAAGCATTATTTTGATTAAATTCAATTAATTTATACCATTGGACACATTAAGAAATAAATAGCAGATGAAGAGAATAGCTTTTACTGCACACACATGCTAAGGACGAATATTTTAGTATATTGTTTTACCATAATCCTTGTTTTTCAGGTTCTGCTCTTCTCTACCGGGGCTTATGGTATCTTCCGAAATGCGTATGCAGATGGTTTAACCCAAGAAAACTTGCCTCCTGCAAGTGTAGGAAATCGGAAGGCTAGTCTTTTTATCAAGGTTAATCCACCAATCTTAACTACTGACAATAAGCAGGATGCTTATATGCAATTTAGGTTATTTGACGCAAACAACAATCAGACTATTCAACATGTGACTTATCAAATTACAGTCACGAGAGGCGCGACTGAATCCTCGTCGATAAATCAAAAGCCACTTTTACGAGACTTTTTTCATGCTCATAATGGGCTATTGACACTGAAAGTTCAACCTTCTAATGGCACTCTTACGATATACGGTGAGCAGGACCCATTCCAAAATGCTTGGGTAGCTGATCCTGGTGGAACAGTTAACATTAAAGGTCCGGTATTGTTAGAAGGTGGATTGTATCACTTTCATATTGAAATTTTTGGAATTGATAATGATAGAAACATATTCATACCTGAAAATGCTCCTAAATTCGATTCATACCTTAGCGTAGGCGATGTTTATCGTAATAAATGGGATTATCAAAATCAAGTCTATAATACTACACTTATCTCCTACTATGACAAGATAAATAATCTTAATTTTGATCCAGCTAAGAAGTCATTTTCTTGGACAATGCCATTTAATTGGAATCTAAGTCGTATACAGCAGCAGCCTATCTTCGTTCATGAGGAGATGAGGCTTCCCAAATCTTGGAAAGGATTTGGAGATTCGCCTAGGTTTAATGCGACAGTTAATGGTCAAACATTATCAGGTCGTTCATTAGCTATTGATCCTTTCTCTTTTCCTGATGCAATGGTTGTACATTATCTTATAAACAAAAATGATGTTATAAAACTCGCTCAACAGGAACAGGAGCAACAACAAGGGATCTCTAGCAACAATAATAATACTAGCGCCAATAGCGATAACAGTACCGTCAATGGCAATAGCAATACTACTAATCGCAGTAGCACTACCAGCGTCAGTAATAATAATAATCAAGGATTAATGAGATTTGTATTGCTTGCACCTGGTGCCAATGCAAATCAACAACAACAAATTACAACTTCCTCTGATCTAGTCACAAATACAGGTGGTATTCATGCCGCAATATCATGGTCTCCAAATCCACTCAAGCCAAAAACACAATCAACTGTAAATATTTCGTTTTATGATCCTATTACATCCAATCCATTATCAAGCAATGATGTAAAATACGATATGACAATATTGGATAAAAACAGCCATCCTGTTATAACCAAACAAAACTTGCTAGCGAAAAATGCAACTGATACCCAAGTAGTTACTTTTCCATCTAATGATATCTATCAAATACAGTTGCAAATTAAACAATTAGTCAAGTCAGGACAGACACCAGATCTTACACGTAATGGCATAGCAAGAGGATATGTGGTGGTTCCAGAGTTTCCTAATGGAGTAGTCATTTTGCTGATAGCGTCTATATTCGCCGCTGTGTTGATGGGCCCGCGGAAATTTCGGTTCTATGGGAGAGAAGGCTAATACATATATATCTTAACACATACGCTAATAGCTTACGTAATTGATTGCGAATCTATTTTACTATTTAGAACGCCTTGACTGCATTAGTTTTATATATTTTATTATACTCTTTAATAGGAATGGCACGCTGGCAATGCAAAACATATTCTTGTAACGAGTTTTTGATATATCGAAGCGAGGTTGATGGTGTATTATGGGTGAAACGATCGAGTTAGAAAATTTTGAAGTAAGTTTCGCGTTTCGATGTCCAAAATGCGACTACGCAAACGAAGAAGTGTCAGCCAATGATCTATCGAGCGGTAATTCTGAATGTGGAATGTGCGAAACCACTTTTAAGGTGGAAGGACTAGATGCGATAAAAATCACTGCAACATTAGACTAGCTAAAAGAGTGTGTACACTGTTGAACGAACAGTACAATTTATTTACATGCTGCTAGAACACATCTCTTGGCTAAAACTAGTGCTAAAATTAACTGAAAATATATATGAACAAGCGGTTGTATTAACCAAGTTAAGCTGATTAACTTATGATACTCCCAAGTAGGACAGTAGTTGAAGGCCCATCAAGAGCCCCCCACAGGGCCATGTTTAAGGCAATGGGACTTAACGACACTGATCTAGAAAGGCCACTCGTAGGTGTCTCTTCTACATGCAATGAGGCGACTCCATGCAACCTCCACCTCGGTAAGCTTGCACAAATGGCTAAAGAAGGAGTAAAGAATTCAGGGTGTACCCCGAGGGAATTTACCGCAATTGCTGTGTCGGACGCCATTGCCATGGGTCACGAGGGTATGAAGACATCGTTGGTTAGCAGGGAGATCATTGCTGATTCAATCGAAATAATGATGAGGGCTCATCAGTACGATGCTCTGGTTGCTATTTCTGGTTGTGATAAAAGTTTGCCAGGGAGTTTGATGGCTATGGCTCGACTTAACTTACCTAGTATATTCGTATACGGGGGTACGATTATGCCAGGAAACTGGAATGGTAAGGACGTAACTATTCAAGACGTCTACGAAGCAGTTGGGGCTTATGACACAGGTAAGATGACTTTGGAAGAATTGATAAGCTTAGAAAATGTGGCATGTCCATCTGCTGGTTCATGCGCTGGTATGTATACTGCCAATACTATGTCTTCTATCAGTGAGGCACTTGGAATGTCATTGCCAGGAAGTGCTTCACCCCCGGCTGAAAGTGACAAAAGATCCAAAATTTGCTATGAAACAGGAAAAGCAATTTCAAATTTAATAGAAAATAATATTCGTCCAAAAGATATAATGACTTTTGAAGCCTTCGAAAATGCAATTGCCATAGCAAATGCAATCGGAGGTTCGACTAATGCCGTTTTGCATCTCCTAGCTATCGCAAGAGAAGTAGGTATCGACTTAGAAATGAAAGACTTTGAAAGGATTAGGAGGAGGGTCCCGCATATTGCCAACATGAGGCCTGGTGGGTTCTATGTTATGTTAGACCTAGACAAAGTCGGAGGCGTTCCTGTGATTTTGCACAAGTTGTTATCTAGGGGAATACTTCACGGTAATGTAATGACTGTTACAGGTAACACTATGGAAAATAATATTAGATCACTTAGTCTTTCTGAATTGGATGATCAGAATATAGTAAGATCAATTGACGATCCGATTCATGCAGAAGGCGTGTTGAGAATATTATATGGTTCACTTGCTCCAGAAGGTGCAGTGGTTAAAATTGCCGGGATAAAAAATATGCGCTTTTTTGGAAAAGCCAAAGTTTTCAACACCGAAGAAGACGCCTTTAAGTCAATATCAGATAAACTTATAGTGGAAGGCGATGTCGTAGTAATAAGATACGAGGGTCCAAAAGGGGGGCCGGGCATGAGGGAAATGTTATCGGCTACCGCCGCACTAGTCGGACAGGGACTAGGGGAAAAGATTGCGATGGTGACTGATGGCAGGTTCTCTGGAGCAACTAGAGGACTCATGGTAGGTCATGTTTCACCTGAGGCAATGGTCGGGGGACCTATATCGCTGGTAAAGGATGATGACGAAATTCTTATCGACACTGTCAAAGGTAAGATTGATCTGATTCTATCAAAGGCAGAGATAAATAGGAGGAAAAGAAAATGGAAACCTATAAAACCGCATTATACAAAAGGTGTCTTAGCCAAGTATTCTTCGCTCGTACAGTCTGCCTCGCAAGGCGCAATAACGCTTGCATTCTAGTTATGCTTATTTATAATGGTGTATCGGGCTCAGCTCAGTGTCTCTAAATTATTTTTCTAACTAGTAGAGTTAGTAATGGATTTTTAGATTTTTCCAGTAGAGTCACATTTGCGATAGACTTTTTCTGCAAATCACTGAGGAGGTTTACATGCACATCAAATATTTATATGGAAGCACGGTTCTGCCGCTATTATTGCTATTCTTGTATGTATGGATAGAGGTTGCATATATATTCGAAGAGTGTAAGGACCATAAGCAAATAAAGCACACCACTGCATAAAATTTCGGTACTATGTCTTTCAAAGGAAAAAGAATCGACAGACTTTATGAACAAATAATGTCGACAGTTGATCATATAAATCGAGATGAAGATAGTGCTATCAAGGTTCTTGCGGACACTGATTCGGGAATAATTAGAATTTACGACCAAGATACGGATTGCCTTAAAAGGGCTACGTCGAGCTTATATGATCTTCTTGAGTTATCTTATTCTACCGCAGAACATCATCCGTATTGGGCATTGCTTTATAATACTACTGAAATATTGAAAACAATTTTGGATAAGTGGGAATCAGATTTCAGTAGTGATGAGATCGACAATATGGCATGGAGAAGTGATGAGCTCAGTATGGCCTTGCGCAAACTTAAATGAATATGATCTTTTCACTCCGTTAGCTCGGGTTTGGTAAGAATGTTTTAGAATAAATATTCAATAGAATAATAATTAAATTAGGACTTGAATAGAATTTTCCGTAGCGGTTGTAGTGAGATATAAATACGATCGCAAAATTTCACTATTGTACATATGATAAAAATCGGGTTGATTGGCAAGACCAATACTGGCAAGACTACCTTTTTTAATTCTGCTACACTCGAGACAGCAGAAATTTCCAATTATCCATTTACGACTAAAGAACCTCGAAAAGGTAACGCAAATACTATTACCTTATGTGTTCATCGGGAGTTCGATGTCCAGGACACTCCAAAGAATTCGCGATGTATTGATGGCTGGAGATTTATCCCTGTAGACCTAGTTGATCTACCCGGATTAATCAAAGGTGCCTGGGAAGGGAAAGGTCTGGGAAATCAATTCTTATCCGTTGCCGCTCAATCTGACGTACTCTTACATATTGTGGATGCATCAGGGAGTATAGATGCATCAGGGAAAATAGCAGAGGCAGGCACCGGCGATCCCATAGCAGATATTGCGGACATAGAAGAGGAATTGGTTATGTGGTATCTGAAGCTCTTTGAAGGGAATCATGACAAAATATCAAGAGCAGTGAATTCAGGTACAGATATGATTACCGCTATCACAGACGTGTTCCGAGGGATTGGAGTAAGGGAAGAGCATGTGAGGTTCGCTTTGGATGATAACAATTTGTCTGGAAGTGCATTTGATGACTTTGGGTTGGAAAGAGCGAAGAATTTTTGTTGGAGCCTTAGGGAAATATCGAAACCAACCCTAATTGTTGCAAATAAAGTGGATTTGCCTACTGCCGCGGAGAATTTTCGTAGAATACGGGAGCAGTATAAAAATATGATAACTGTTCCATGTAGTGCAGATGCCGAACTTACTCTAAGACGAGCAGAAAGTCGTGGCCTGATTCAGTACATTGCAGGTGACGAAAGATTTGAAATAAAGGATCAGATATTGCTAAATGATAAGCAGAAATGGGCACTTAATTTCATAAGAAAAGATATACTTGGAGAATATATGCGCACAGGTGTTCAATTTGCTATCAATGTAGCAGTATTCAAATTACTCAGAATGAATGCCGTTTATCCTGTGGCAGATGCAAATAGGCTTGCAGATAAGCACGGTAACATATTACCTGATGTGTATTTGATGAAATCTGGTTCTACAATTGAAAACCTTGCAAAAGATATCCATAGCGACTTAGTTAAGGGATTGCTTTATGCGATAGATGTTCGGGATGGTCTTAGATTACCGACTACCTATCAGCTTAAAGATAGAGACGTGGTATCTATAGTTTCAGCAAAGAAAAAGAAATAGCAGGCGGTAGATTATGGGCTCCAAATTCCACTTGGTCTAAGTAAAGCAGAAAGATTCGCGAATGACCGACTGTTGTCAGCCATCACTACGTACTAGAGTAAAAGTTGTAAAAAACTTCCTTGAATTTAATAATATTGATATAAGTATTCTAAAGAAGCGAAACGTATTCAATGAAGAACGATTGAAATAAAATAAAGCAGCTACTAAAAATTCTAATTGACGGAGCATATGGCTGCTTTGGTTTTCCTGGTTATGCTATTATGCCCTCAGAGTGGCCGAATTAATTACTGCAAACGGAAGACGCGCACTTTATACGACACGAGATACCGCCAGAGAGCTAAGTTTTGTGATTATTTATGATAATACAGATTCTTTATTCTTACACGAACCGCCCAAAGAATCCCTTTCGAAGTTCGAGGAGTCATGCAATATATCAAACTTGAGGCTAAAATTTTTTGCCTTTGCCAGGTTAACTTTTTTTTTCTATTCGATTGATGTATTCTTTATTTCATTACATGTATAAAGTAATAGGAAGAGCAGGCAATCAACCATATTAGCTAAAAAACTTGCTACTTAAGGCGTTGTCCGCAAAAATAGATACAGCTGGAGATGCCGAAATCTAAATCTAAAACACTAACGGGCA
>Ga0075424_100008361_pt1 | contig 10108 bp, 8 predicted proteins | sample SoiMethybrSBSTD3_FD_75301 | JGI IMG/M metagenome (GOLD analysis project Ga0075424, IMG submission 75301) | Bulk soil microbial communities from a Populus tree surrounding site in Tennessee, USA - Soil MetaG P. TD hybrid SBSTD3 | ecosystem: Environmental > Terrestrial > Soil > Tree plantation...
ACTTCATCGTCGGCCTGCAGCGCGAGCAGCGCTTCGAGATCCTGATGCACTCACATCCTCCGTGTCATGAGGCTCGCGTGCGAAGCGCGGCGGCCTTTCGCACGTTCGCGTTCTTCTCGGCGAGCAAGACGTTTTTTTCCTCTTCGCTTCGAGCCGTCGCCATCAGCCGTTGCAACTCGTTGTTCTTTTGCTTGAGCTCACGGATTCGCAAGGCGGCCACGGTGTCCCGATACGTCGCCTCGAGATTCACCAGCGACTCGGGCGGTTCACCGAGCATTTCATCGTAGGCCAGCGCTGCGTCGGGCGACAACTCGCGAACCACGGCCTCGGGCGACGCGTCGGCGCCGATGGTCGTTAGCGTCTCGAAGATCTCGCGGTAGCGCCGGTCGTCGAACGTTGCCGGTCCGACGTCCGCTTCCGCCGCCATCTCGAGATACGCCGGGTGCGCGAGAATCACCCGAAGAAGATATCGCTCCACAGACGGTCCGCTGCGCGGGGCATGGTGCGGCGGTGCATCGCGGCGCTCGCCAGCGCGACGGTCGCCCATCCGCATCTGCTCCTGATGCGCGTCAGGCACAGACGCCGCGGTCGGGGCTCGCGGAGTCGGAGCGCGAGCGCCAGACCCTCCAGCTTCGCGCGCGAGGACTGCGCGGTCGACGCCGGATGCCTCACTCGCGCGCGCAATGTACATGTCACGAGTCACGAGATCGGCAGTCGCGCGAATGGTCGGCAGCAGACGGTCGATCGCGCGACGTCGCTTGTGCAGGTCGGCGAACCAGCCCTGGCGTTCCAGGATCTGGACCTTGCGATCGAACACGTCGACCGCGGAGTCGATGTGCATCTCGAGCGCCGCCCTGCCATGCGAGTCGACGAACGTGTCGGGGTCCTCCCCCTCGGGCAGGGTGACGACCCGAACCGAGACTCCCTGCGCGAGCAACAAGTCGCCGGCCCGGAACGTCGCCTTCTGGCCAGCGGTGTCACTGTCGTAGAGCAGAAAGACGTTCTTCGTCTGCCTCGCGATCATTGATGCCTGATCCTCGGTGAGCGCGGTGCCCAGCGGGGCCACTACCGACTCGATGCCCGCAAGGACCAGGCGCACGACATCGAAGTAGCCCTCGACGAGGAGCAGGCGCTCATCGCGGCGAATCGCGTGTCGCGCCCAGTTCAGCCCGTAGAGCAGCCGGCCCTTCGTGAACGTCACCGAATCGGCGGAGTTGAGGTACTTCGGCTCGCCCGGGCCAATGAGCCGTCCACCGAATCCGGACAGTCGTCCGGACGCGTCGTAAATGGGGAACATGAGTCGCCCGCGGAACCGCGGCCGAGGCTCCTCCGCCTCCTCGCGCTGTACGAGAAGGCCTCCCGTCAACAACCGCTCATCGTCGTATCCGAGTGTGTTCAGGTAGCCGCGGAGCAGTCCGATCTCGCGCGGTGCGAAGCCGAGGCCGAACTTCTCGGCCGCGTCTCGCGAAACGTGGCGCTTCGCGAGATAGTCGCGCGCCGCCGCGCCGAGATCGTCATCCCAAAGCATGCGCTGGAAATACTCCGCTGCGGTCGCGTTGATCTCCCACACCGGCTCGCGCGGATCGGGACCCTCGCGACGCGTCTCGACTTCGCGAATTTCGATACCCGACTTCTCCGCGACCGCCCGAACCGCCGACGGCCAGTCGAGGCCGAGGCGCTTCTGCAGGAAGTTGAACACGTCACCACCGGCGTGACACACGAAGCAGTAGTACATCCGCTTCTTCGGTGACACCGAGAAGTTACGGTGCGTGCCCTGGTGAAAGGGGCATGGACCACGCCAATCCGAGCCGACGCGACGGAGGTTCACGTGCTCGCCGATGATCTGCACGATGTCGGCGTGATCGCGAACGCGCTCGACGTCCTCGTCGGGAATCATGAGCGCCTCGCCGCCGTGGTCACGCGAATTCCGCGACGGTCACGCCGGCGCCTCCCTCGTTCCACGCGCCGAGCCGAAACGTCTTCACGCGAGTGTCCTTCCTCAGCATCTCGGCGACGCGGGCCCGCAACGCGCCCGTGCCTTTCCCGTGGATGATGCGAAGCGCCTTGAGGTCGGCGCGGACGGCGGCGTCGAGCGCCTGCATGACGACGTCGTCGATGTCGCCGACTCGCTGGCCACGAAGGTCGATCTCGCGCGCCACCTGCTCATCGGGCAGGTCGCCCATGATCGGAATCGTTTCGCGCTGTCGCGGCTCCTGCTTGAGCGACCGGCGGAGGGCGGACAGCGGAAGCGTCATCTTGAGCGCGCCCACGGCCACGACGGCTTCGTCACCGCGTCGTTCCACGACGCGGCCCAGCTTGTCATCGAGCGTGGTGATCTCGACGACATCGCCCTCGTTAGGCTGGCCGTCGCCACGTTCGGCTCCATCGTCGCCTGGTGGGGTGGCGACACCACGTTCCAGCCCCGCGAGCGCGTCCGCCTGGTCGGCGGCCATCCGCTCGACGCCTTGCCGCGCAAGACGCACCTGTTCATCGATCTCGGCGGCGCCCGCCTGGCGAAGCTCGCGGATCGTCCGCTCGATCTCGGCGCGGGCGTCGAGCAGGTACCGGCGCGCCCCGGCCCGCGACTCCCGTTCGATCTCGCGTTCGCGGTGCTTCACGCGTTGCTCGCGCTCGGACAGGCGGTGCGCGCGCGCCTGAACGGATTCCTGCCCGAGCGCGACATCCCGCTCGCGGGCCGACAATTCCGCCTCACGCACCTCGAGATCGGCGAGAAGCCGATTGACGTCGCGCTCGCCCTTCGGCACACGCTCGTCGGCGCGATCGAGCACGTCCTCTCGTAACCCAAGTCGGCGCGCGATGCTGATGCCGTACGACCGGCCGGGAATGCCCTTGATGAGGCGATAGGTGGGAGCCAGGGCGACCGCATCGAACTGCAGGGATGCGTTCACGACACCCGGCACTTCGGTCGCCAGCTCCTTGAGTGCACCGAGGTGGGTCGTAGCAATCGTCAGGGCGCCGCGGCGTGTCAGCTCTTCGAGGATCGCGCCGCCAAGTGCCGCGCCCTCGATCGGATCGGTGCCGGAGCCGAGCTCGTCGACGAGCACGAGAGACTGCGGCGTCGCCTTGACCAGGATCTCACCGAGGTTCTTGAGGTGCGCGCTGAACGTCGAGAGGCTCGCCTCGATCGATTGCTCGTCGCCGATGTCCGCGAAGAGGTCGTCGAAGACGGCGACACGACTGCCCGTGGATACTGGCGCCGGCACGCCGGACTGCACAAGCGCGGAGATGAGCGCGATGGACTTGAGCAACACCGTCTTGCCGCCGGTGTTCGGCCCCGACACGAGAAGCGTGCGCTCACCAGGCTCCATCTCGAGATCGAAGGAAACGACCGCAACGCCTTGCGCGAGCAGTAACGGATGGCGCCCGTTTCGGAGCGCGAAGCCATCGGCTGGCGCCGACAGCTCGGCCTGCGTGCACTGGTACGCGAGTGCATAACGAGCGCGCCCATAGAGCGAATCGAGCATAACAAGCGCGTCGAGCGACGCCAGCAACTCATCATGGATCGGCCGGATCCGGTCCGTTGCCTCGAGCAGGATGCGGTCGACCTCCCGCAGCTCCTCGATCTCGAGCTCGCGAATGCGATTCCCTTCCTCGACCGCGGCCGGTGGCTCGACGAACAGCGTCGCGCCAGTCCCGGAAGTGTCATGCACAATTCCGCCGACGGCACCGCGCGCCTCACGCCGGATGGGGATCACGTAGCGTCCGTTGCGTACCGTGACCGACATGTCCGGCACCTGCTGATGCGACTCGAGCCTCGACATGATCCGCTCGAGTAGCCGCACCAGCTCCGCTTCGGCGCCGCGCAGCTCGCGACGCACGCGCCGAAGCTGCGGCGACGCATCATCGCGTACACTGCCATCGTCCGCGAGAATGCGCTCGAGTGCGCCCTCCTCCTGCTTGGCCGAAACGAGATGCTCCGCGATGGGCGCGAGCACCGCAGTCGCGACGGCCGGGCGCCGTGGGTCGCGAAGCGCGTCCGCCGTGCGACGCGACGACCGCAGCAGGACGAGCACGCCGAGCAGTTCCGGGCCCGGCAGCGCAGTACCTGCGACGCGAAGCCGAGCGAGACTCCGGACCACGTCAGGCACTGGTTCAGGCGACCATGGCGAGTCCGCGGCTACCAATGCCCGCATCGCTGTCACGCGCGCGTGCTCGCGCTCGATCTCGGGCACATCATTCGCCGGCCGAAGCTCGCGGATGTGCGCTGCCCCCGCCGCCGACGACGCGTGTCCGGCGACCACATCGAGGGTCCGTTTAAACTCGAGAACCGCGAGCGCGTGCGCGTTCACTGAAGACCAGCCTGCACCCGTGTGCAACAAAAAGCCCGACCGCGCGGTCGCAACCGCTCGTTCGGGCTTGGGTCGACCATGGGCGGCGGAATCACCCTTGCCTGCTCAGCTCCTCGCGTGCGATCGCGTTGATCGTGCTGCCTTCCGCGCGTCCCTTGAATTGCGGAACCACCCGGCTCATCACGGCGCCGATGTTCGTAGCACCGCCGTCGATCGCCATGCGCACCGCGGCGCGGATTTCTTCGCTGTCGACCTGTGCCGGAAGATAACGTTCCAGGGTCGCGAGCTCCGACCGCTCCTTCGCAACGAGATCCTCCCGCTTCGCGGAAAGATACAGCTCGATCGCTTCCCGGCGGCGCTTGATCGCCTTGCGGATCACGTCCACGACATCGTCGTCAGTGAGCTCGCGGCGCTGCTCGATCTCCCGGTTGCGCACGTCGGCAATGGTGGTGCCGAGGACGATGACGCCCGCCTTGTCGCCGGTTTTGCGAGCGGTATTGAGGTCCTGCTGAAGTCGCGCGAGAAGCGAATTCCCTGGAGTCGTCTGCGTCATCTTCGAAAACGTAGGGACGCTTCAGCCCGGCGGCCAGTGCATCGGTCGCCCGCCAAGCAGATGCAGATGGACGTGAAAGACTGTCTGCCCCGCTCCGGCGTTGGTGTTCATGACCGTCCGATATCCGCCTGCCGCTACGCCTTCCTTCCGCGCGATCTCCGCCGCCATCAGCGAGAGGCGCCCGAGCATCGCCGCGTCCCGCGCCTCGTCGAGACTGGGAACGTGCTCTCGTGGAATGACGAGCACGTGCACGGGCGCCTGCGGATTGATGTCGCGAAAGGCGATGCAGTGCTCGTCTTCCGCAACCAGCTTCGCAGGGATCTCCTTTCGCACGATCCGGCAAAAGAGACAGTCGTCAGCCATTGGCGTTCTCCGGTGAGGCCGCGAGTGTGGAACGGACGAAGGCGAGCGCGGCGACCGCGGCCGTCTCGAACCGCAGAACGTTCGCGCCAAGCGACACGGGACGGAAGCGCGCGTCGCGCAGCCGCCGGATCTCATCCGCCTCGATTCCCCCTTCAGGGCCGATGGCGATCGTGACGGGCGCTACAATACGCTCGCGCCCAATTGGCGTCCCCGACGCGTCGAGCACGAGGCAGGTCGCGTTCGGCAGGCCGTTTGTGAGCGCGTCGTAAATCGACGCGTCGTCTGGCACTTCGGGGAGCCACGCGCCGTGAGACTGCACGAGCGCGGACATCATGCGCACGCGCACACGCGCTCGAAATGCGGAGCCCTCGCCGCGGGGCGACACACTTCGCGATCTGTTCCACATGACTGGAGCCCAGCTGGTCGCGCCGAGCTCAGTGCACTTCTCGGCGCACCACAGCATGCGATCCCTGTCGCCGATCGGAACGAGAAGGTGAACCTCGGGAAGGCGCGCCGAACGATGAACGCGGTCGAGCGCGACGTGGAGATCGTTTTTCGCGAGCCGCACGATCCGTCCGATGCCACGAGTGCCGACACCATCGGCGACGAAGACCGCCTCACCCGTCTCGAGCCTACGCACTCGCGCGTGATGCGCGGCCTCTTCGCCGAGCGAAACCGTCACGCCGGGCGCCAGCGGCTGATCGGCCGAGAAGAATCCCGCTAGCGACGCGAGATCGTCGCGCTCCACCAGATATCCTCGACGTCCTCGTCGACGCCTACCCAACCGGTCCCGCTCAGGCGATCGCACATCATGTCGCGCTCTTCGACGAGAATCCCGCTCAGCACCGCGCGGCCGCCGGGGCTCAGCGCGCGGGCCATCTCCGGCAAGAGATCGAGGTGCACACTCGACACGATGTTGGCGAGGATCACGTCCACTGGCGCGACCAGTGGCAAAAGCGTCAGCGCGTCACCTTCGATGACGTGCACGACGCTCGCGACGCCGTTCCGCTCGACGTTCTCGGTCGCGTTCCCGATCGCATCGGGGTCAAGCTCCACCGCAGCGACCGTCCGGGCGCCGAGCCTGGCTGCAGCGATGGCGAGCACCGCACTGCCTGCCCCGAGATCCGCGACCCTGGCTTCGCGAACGTCGATGCGTTGCATGAGTCGAACGACAGAGCGCGTGGTCGAATGATCGCCCGTACCGAACGCCATGCCCGGATCGACGACGACCGTTCGCGCCGGGTCGAGGTTGCTCGCAAGCCACGGCGGCGCAATGAGCAGATTACCTACCATCTGCACCGACAGCAGGTTCTTCCACGCTTCGGACCAGTCCGTGTCGGGCGCGCGGCCGACGCTGACGCTGGCGCCGGGGTCAGCGATCCGAATTGCGGCGGCAACCGCGTCGACGTTGGTCTCCGGCGGAAAATGCGTCAGGAGCGCCGGGCCGTCCTCGTGCACGCCCTGCGCGCCCGCCTCGAATAGCGCCGCCAGCACCGCCTCGCGTTCGCGAGCGGGCACGACGCGGAAGGAGAGCCAGCTCACGCGTTAGGCGCCCAACGCTTCCTTCATCCGTGTCCAGAACCCCTTCTCGCGCGACTGCGGCGCCCTGTGCGTCTCCGCGAGCTTCCGCAGCAGCGCTTCCTCCTCACGCGTGACCGAGTCTGGCGTCCAAAGCTGAACTCGCACGTGCAGGTCGCCCACACCCGACGCGTTCACGCGCGGGAGCCCGCGCCCGCGGACGTTGAACACCTGACCGCTCTGGGTTCCCGCCGGGACGCGCAGCGACACCATGGTCGTCACCGCGGGGACCTCTACGTCTGCGCCTAACACGAGCTGTGGATACGAGACCAGCACCTCGCAGTACAGGTCCTCTCCATCGCGCTCGAAGCGGGGATCGTCCGCCACCTCGAACACGACGAGGACGTCGCCGCGAGGGCCCCCGCGAGGCCCGGCGTTGCCCATGCCGCGAAGCGTCATGTACTGCCCCGTTGCGACGCCGGCAGGGATCTGCACCGGAAAGGAATGGTCGCCGCGAACGCGGCCCTCACCCCTGCACTTCTTGCACGGTGCGGCGATGACCGTACCCTCGCCGGCACACGTCGGACACGGCGCGACGCTCACGAACTGACCAAAGAACGAACGCTGGGCGCGCCGGACCTCGCCGGAGCCGCCGCATGTGGCACAACGCTGGGCCTTCGTCCCCTGCTCCGCTCCAGAGCCCTCGCAGCGGTCGCACGGGTCGAGCAGCTTGGCGTTGAACGTTTTTTCCACGCCTGTCGCAACTTCGTGCAGGGTGAGCTCGACGGTGAACTTGACGTCGCTACCCGTGCGACTGTCCCCCTGCCGGCGCCCGCCGGCGGCCCCGAACAGATCACCGAGCCCGCTGAATGCGCCGAAGTCGCGCATGAAGATGCCGAGCGCTTCGGAGAGGTCGACGTGGTGGAAGCCAGCGCCGCCCGCGCCACCGCGCAGCCCTGCTTCGCCGTACCGATCGTACGCTGCGCGCTTGTTGGGATCGCGCAGCACGTCGTACGCCTCGGTGATCTCCTTGAATCTCTCTTCGGCCTCCCGCGACCCGTTGTTGCGGTCGGGGTGGTACTGCATGGCGAGCTTGCGGTACGCCTTCTTGATCTCGTCGTCGGATGCAGCTCTCTGGACGCCGAGCACGGAATAAAAGTCAGACATGGTCCGTGAAGCCTAATACGAATTAGTCGAGCAAGTCGGAAACGAGCCGCGACGCGTGGGTCACGACCGCGATAACCTTCTCGTAAGGCATCCGCGTTGGACCGATCACGCCGATCACGCCCGCCAGCGAACCCGCCCGGTACTCGGACGTCACGATCGTGAAGTTCTCGAACCGTGGGTCGCCATGCTCGTTTCCGATCGTGATCGACAGCCCGGGGTTGATGTGCCGGCGGCGAAGCAGTTCCGTGAGGTGCTCGTTGGACTCAGTCAGCGCCAACAGGCGGCGCATCTGATCGCTGGACGCAAACTCCGGCTGCTCCGCGAGCACCGACGTCTGCCCCAGCACGAGACTTTCATCACGCCGGAGCGGATCGTCGAAGATCGAGTCGCGCTCCTGGACGAAGATGTTGAGCAGCTCACGCGTGTTGGAGGCCGGGTTCGCGTCCCGGAGACGCGCGGCGAGCGATGCGCGGATCTCGCGGAGCGTCAATCCGGCAAGCCGCTCGTTGAGCACGACAGAGACTTCGGCCACGGCGTTGTCGGCGATCCGCTCGCCGACCTCGACGAAGATCTGGCGAACGGCGCCACCGTGCAGCGAAAGCACCAGCACGAGGCGCTCGCTCGAAAGCCGCACCAGCTCCAGGCGCTGAAGGACGATCTGATCCAACCTCGGCCCAACCGCCATCCCGAGCTCCTGAGTGAGCACCGAGAGCGACTGAGCCGCGCGCCGAAGAATCGCCTCGATCGTGGAGCCTCCACTGGCCGATAACTGTTCGGCGAGCTTCTCGCGGTCTGGGCTCGCAATCGGCGCGAGGCGCATGAGCGAGTCGACGTAGAGGCGGTAGGCGACGTCAGTCGGGACGCGACCGGCGGAGGTGTGGGGGTGGTATAGATACCCCTTCTCCTCGAGGTCGCTCATGGTGTTGCGGATGGTGGCCGGCGACACCCCGAGTCCGAAGCGCCGCGAGATGGTGCGAGACCCGGCGGGCTCGGCGGTCTCCACGTAGCTCTGGATCACCGCCTCAAGTACGCGTCGCTCGCGGTCGGAGATCTCCGGAAATGCCATAAGGTAAACTATACTAACGACTTCGGATCGTCGTCAACGACGTGGCGAGAGCGTCGAGACGCAGCCATCCGGTGACCGTCAGGCGCAAGCGATCCGCATCGAGCCTCGCCCACCCGGCAGCGACCCATGGCTGCACAGCCTCGCGCTCGGTCGCCCTGATCGGCAACCCGTTTTCGGTTCGCAGACCAAGGTACACCTCCTCGGAGAGACGGTTCTCATCCGTCAACAATTCCCCGCCACTCACAGGGTCCGTGCCACCTCGTACCAGTCGTAACCAGGCACTGTACTCGCGCTCGTTCCACCGGCGAACCGCACCATCGAAGCCGTGCGCTGCCGGTCCGAGACCGACGTACGAAGCGCCGCTCCAGTAACCGCGATTGTGGCGCGACCATCGGCCGGGGCGCGCGAAGTTGGAGACCTCGTAATGCGCATAACCCGCGGTGCTCAGCGCACGATGCGCCTCCAGGTATTCGATTTCATAGGCGTCTTCACTCCCCTCTACCGTCGCGCCGCGGTCCCGCCAGCGCGCTATGGGTGTGTGAGGCTCGACCGTCAGACCGTAGAGCGAGATGTGCGGCGGAGCGAGCGCGATCGCCGACTCGAGATCCCGAGACCAGTTGCGGCCGAGCGCGGCGGGGAGCGCGAAGATGAGGTCCAGCGACCAGTTCTCGATACCGCCATCGCCGAGTGTCGCCGCGGCGCTGATGACCCGGCGACTGTCGTGCGTGCGATGCATCCACGCGAGCGCGGCGTCATCGAACGTTTGAACGCCCAGAGACACCCGGTTCACGCCGGCGGCCCGCCACGCCGCGACGGAGGACGCGTCAACGTCGTCGGGATTTGCCTCGAGCGTGATCTCGGCGTCCGCCGCTGGCGGAAAACGGCTCGCCACAACATCGATCAGGCGCGACACGCCGTCGGAGCCGAGCCGAGACGGCGTTCCACCGCCGAGGTAGATCGTGTCGACAGCGGACGGCGGAATGCCTAACGCGCGAACGTCCAGCTCCGACGCGACGCCGGCGACGTAATCATCTGACGGAACGCGCCGTCGCACGGCGATGGCAAAATCGCAGTACGAGCAGCGTCGCGCACAAAACGGAACGTGAACGTAGACGTGGCGGGGCGGCACAC
>Ga0075424_100008363_pt1 | contig 10108 bp, 9 predicted proteins | sample SoiMethybrSBSTD3_FD_75301 | JGI IMG/M metagenome (GOLD analysis project Ga0075424, IMG submission 75301) | Bulk soil microbial communities from a Populus tree surrounding site in Tennessee, USA - Soil MetaG P. TD hybrid SBSTD3 | ecosystem: Environmental > Terrestrial > Soil > Tree plantation...
AGCCGCGAGCTCGCTACTCTGCTGGGCGGAGAAATTCGCCTGAACAGCGCGCCGGGACGGGGCAGTATTTTCACCTTCTATCTGCCGGAAAATTATCTTGGCCCGCATGTCGCCGCGCCGTCGGAGGCGAGCAGCGCACTGCGGCCGGCGCCGCTGATCGTGCACCAGGCAACAAAGCCGGAGCAGATCGCCGACGATCGCGAATTGGTCGCGCCGGGAGATGCCGTCGTGCTCATTGTGGAGGACGATCCGCACTTTGCCCAGGTCTTGCTCGGCATGGTACGCGAACGCGGCCTCAAAGGCGTGGTCTCGACGCACGGCTCGCACGTGCGGTCGCTTGCCCACCAGTTCCGACCGCTCGCGATCATGCTAGATATATTCCTGCCTGACATGCTGGGTTGGACGGTACTGAACCAGCTCAAACAGGACTCCAGCACCCGCCATATTCCGGTGCAGATCATCAGCGTCGAAGAGGAACGACTCGAGGGTTTAGGCCATGGCGCTTTCTCTTATCTGATCAAGCCAGCAACGACCGACGAGCTCAAAAAAGCCTTCGATCGAGTCATGCAATACGCTCAATCGCGCAATCGCCATCTCCTGGTGGTCGAAGACAACGAGATCGAAAGACAGAGTATCGTCGAGTTACTGAGTCATGAGGATGTCGAGATCTCCACGGCCGGAACAGGGGCGGAAGCGCTGCAGGCGCTGGCGCAGAGGAAATTCGACTGCTTGATTTTGGATCTACGGCTGCCGGATATTTCCGGGTTTGAGCTCATGGAGAGCATCCGGCAGAACGCCGAGCTTCGCGAGCTGCCCATCGTCGTCTGCACTGGCAAAGATCTCACTGGCGAGGATGGCCAGCGGCTGGCGCGCATGGCCGAGAGTGTGGTATTGAAGGATGTACAATCACCGGAGCGTCTGCTCGATCAAGTGTCGCTATTTCTCCATTTGGTTGCCTCCGACCTGCCCAGCAGCAAACAGCAGATGCTCGAGCGCCTGCGCCAATCCGATGAAGCGCTCATCGGAAGAAAAGTGTTGGTGGTGGACGATGACGTGCGAAACATTTTCGCTTTGACCAGCTTGCTCGAACAGCACGGCATCTGCGTGGTCAATGCTGAGAACGGCGCGGAAGCCATTTCACTCCTGGACGAAGAGACCGATATCGATGCCGTCCTGATGGACATTATGATGCCCGAAATGGACGGCTACGAGACCATGCGCAGAATCCGGCTCAACCCCAAGCATCGGCTGTTACCGATCCTGGCCTTGACCGCCAAAGCGATGAAAGGCGATCGGGAAAAGTGTCTCGACGCCGGGGCGTCGGATTATATTGCCAAGCCCGTCAATACCGAGGAGTTGTTATCGCTGTTAAGAATTTGGTTGTTCGGCAAGCAACGAATTCCACGCGTCCATGAGTACAGAACCGACAGCTAATATCCTGATCGTCGACGACGATCCGAAGACGCTGATGGGCATGGAAGCAATGCTTGCCGGCCCGGGGCGAAAAATCGTCGTCGCCTCGAGCGGACAGGACGCGCTACGCCATTTGCTGCGGCATGAATTGTTTTCCCTGATTCTGCTCGACGTCCGCATGCCCGATATGGACGGTTTCGAGACCGCCGATCTCATTCGACAAAGCGAACGCTTGCGTCATATCCCGATTATCTTTCTTTCTGCGATCGACACCCTGGAGCGCGATGTCTACCGCGGCGCCGCCAAGGGAGCGGTCGATTATCTCTTCAAACCGGTGGTACCGGAGGTTTTGAAAGCGAAAGTTTCGGTCTTCGTCGACTTGTTTCACATCAACGAGCGCTTGAAGCTCAAGGCGATCCAACAGAGCGAAGAGCGCTTTCGCCTTCTCGTCGACAGCATGGAGGATTACGCGATCTACATGCTCGATCCGGACGGCCGTGTGACCTCATGGAACAACGGCGCTGAAAGAATCGTAGGCTATCGGCAGCAGGAAATCATCGGCGCGCATTTCAAACACTTCTACACGCTTGAAGACCAGCAGCAGGATCTTCCGGCCCGCGCTCTCGGCTATGCGGCCTCCGGCGGACGGAGTGAGCAAGAGGGTTGGCGGGTGCGCAAAGACGGAGCCCGCTTTTGGGCCAACACGATCGTCTCAGCATTGCTCGATGAGCGGCAGACTTCGGTCGGTTTTTCCGTCGTCATGCGCGATTTGACCGATCGGCGCGAAGCCGAGGAAGCCCTGCGCGAGAGCGAAAAAAAAATGCGCCGGCAAGCAGAAGAGCTGGAGCAACAGTTAATCGCCTCGGGACGGCTGGTCTCGCTCGGCGAAATCACCGCATCGATGGCGCACGAATTCAATAACCCACTGGGGATTGTCATGGGTTTCGCCCAGGACCTGATGAGCGAACTCGACCCGGCCGACCCGCATCGTCGTTATCTCAAGATTATCGATGAGGAAACCAAGCGCTGCCGGAAAATCATTCAGGAGCTCTTACAATTCTCGCGACCAAGCGCCGCCGAGCTCCGGCCGACGGAAATCGAAAAACTGGTGGAGAAGACCGTTCACCTGGTGGAAAACCGTCTCTATCAGCAAAAAATCGAGCTCTCGTTGGATGTCGATCGCGAATTGCCGCTGGTTCAGGCCGATGCGCAGCAACTAGAACAGGTATTGATCAACGTTTACTTGAACGCGGTCGACGCCATGCCGCACGGCGGCAAATTGAGCGTCAGCGCCAAATTGACACCGCCAAACAACGGCGACCAGGCTCTCGCCATTTTAAGTGTTGCTGATACCGGCTTTGGTATCGACGAAGAGAATCAGGCAAAAATCTTCCTGCCGTTTTTTACCGCAAAAAAAACCAAAGGCTTGGGACTGGGACTCCCGATCTGCGAACGCATCATCAAAAACCACGGTGGACGGATCGAGTTCAGCACTCTGCCAGGCCAGGGCACCACCTTTCGCATCTATTTACCACTCAGCCGACCACCCGACCTGGGCAATGTGCTAATGTCTCGGACCGAAATGCCTCCCGAATCCGAGCCAGCAAGCTAACCCCCCGGCCAGCGGCACCCGAGACGCTCGCCCGATCGAATAGTATTTTTATCCTGAGCGGCAGACTCTGGCCGTTTGCCCTTCGATACGGCAGCCTTATGGCTGCCTACTCAGGACGATCGGTAAAATCCGAGTTCCCGAGTAGCGCGAAGCGCGTATCGAGGGATATTCGGATGATGGTCTACGTATCGCGCTCGCTCGTGGGTCCCACCTCGCCCGTACACCACGGCACAAACGCTTTCATGCGGCAGACGGCGCCGTGCTCTTTTAACTCGTTCTCGAAGATCGTGTGAATTTCGCGCTCTTCGTCTTCGTACTCGATCTGCCACCCGCCCTCTTTCATGCTGCGATCGGCGTATTCGCCGCCGCCGCCGCGTCCTTTGTAGAGACCCATATCCCCCGGTCGAAGCGCCAAATAGCGCGCTCGCGTCGTGCCCGAGTTAAAATGCTGGTGATAACAATTATCGCTCGGCACGGTTACCATGGAGCCCACCTGCCAGTCGCATTTGATCATGTCGGACCTGTCTTCCTTGGTCCAGATCAGTGAATAGCCGCCCGTCCCGCTGAGCAAAACCAGATGTGCTCCCGGGCCGTGACGGTGCGCTTTCTTGTAGGTACCGATGGGGAACTCGGAAATATGGCTTTTGGTATTGTTGTCGGCCATTTCGAGCATTGCGTTGATGCCGCCGGCGCCGCGCTCTTTCCATCCGTAAAGCAGCATGTCAGGCGCGTTTGCGATAAAATTCGATTCCCAAATTCTCCGCGTATAGAGTTTACCCTTGCCGCTGAAATAGTCTTCCTCGCCCGAGTAGCGACCGCGAAACATGTGATCGTTATTGAAAATGAAATCGCTGTCCCGGAACAATCGCATCATCGGCGGCGCGTTGGTGACGGCGATGTAACGCGCCGGCTCATTGCCGCTGCCGTTGAAGTTCTGATACCAGGCATTGAGCGGGATCGAAAATAAACTCCCGGCTTGCCATTCAAAGCTGTTCTTGCCTTTGCCGCCGGAGCCGTTGGGCGGATCCTGCCAAATTGTGGTCGCGCCCCGTCCTGAGACGACATAAATCGTCAGTTCATACAGATGGTGCTCGGGCTCCGACTTTCCGCCGGGTTTGATTTCGACCACGTGACAGTCGTTGGGCATGTGCCGATTGTCGATATGGATCACCGCGCCCCTGCCGCCCTTTCGCTCCCAGGGACCCAACTCGACCTTCGCCAAGCTTGGAAAATAAAAGTCTTGATAGACTTTGACCCCTTCTTTCTTGAGCCATTCGGCGTAAGCATCCGCTTTGGCGTAGTCCTTCAAACCTTCCTTTGGCGTTTCGGCGACTTTCATGTCTGTGCCTAGCATCACCACGGTTCGTTCCTCCTTGAGCGAGCTTTCACTAGTTTGGATATCCGGTATGGACCTGACTTGTCAACGAGCCTATCTGTATACAGAAAGATTTCCGGCCTTCCGGCACTACCATTACGACTGGTTTAACGAGAACTTGGCAGGTCACACTTGTTAACAGAACCAAAATTTTTATAATTAATGCAGTGTAACCGGTCAGCCAAGCCCGTTGGAGCCGCCAATGACAATACGCCTACGAAATTGCTCCCTTGTTCTGATGACCATATTTTGCGTAGGCTGCAGTGCCAGCGAACCTGCCCCGACTAACAGAATTACGCAAGCTGATCTCGCCATTCGCGCTGCCGTAGACGCGAAAGCCGCGGATTTGGCGCCCGTCGAACTGCAAAGCGCAAGAGATAAATTGGCCCAGGCCAGAAAGATGATGGCAGCCGAAAAATATACGGAGGCGCGCCGGCTTGCGGCAAGCGCCCAGGTGGACGCCGAGCTTGCCGAAGCAAAAGCGGAGACAACGGTCATGCGTCGTGCCGCTGACCAGATTTTACGCGGGGCATATAAACCACCGACAGAGGCCGAGCGCGAATCAAGAAAACCTTTAACGTCCGAACCGGCAGCGAAAGACCGTGCGACTCAATAACAGACTAAAATTCCGCGACTTGCTCGCGCTAGTTTTCTTCCTCACGTCGCTTGTCATCGGTTGTGCGGCGGTTCAGAATCCAACTTTGGAGGGTGCCCGCGAAGCCTATGAGAAAGCGCTTCGCGATCCGTTGATTGCGCGTAATGCTGGAGCCGCTCTCGGTAGAGCCGGGCAAACTTTGCAGACCGCCGATAAAATCTGGGCTGAAGAGCACGACGCCGCCGAAGTCGAGCACCTCGCGTATATCGTTCAGAAGCGGATCGAAATAGCCCGCACCATCGCACAGCGGCGGGTTGCATCAGAGGAGATAGAGCAGCCCCAATCGTCACGTTAAAATCGCGAGGTCGCGCTCGATGTAATGTAAAACATCAACTGCCGTTTTTAACTAGCTGTACGACTTAAATAAGTTATTTCCGCTCTCGCTCCAGAGACGACAACGTATTCAAACAACACGTAAACTTTTACCCAGGGCCTTCGTCTAAATTGCAAGTCGATTACGTTCGAGGAGGCTTTATGAATAAATTTCGTAGGTTCGTTTTGGCGAGTAGTGTCTTTGCATTATCAAGTCTTACACTGGCCAATATATCGATGGCTGCATCATCCGATACCAATCCGCCGGCAAAACCGGGCTTCGCCCGCGGCCGCACGGGTCCCGGCTTTATGGGCGCTCCGCTCATCACGATTGCGCTAAATCACAAAAGCGAATTGAACCTGACTACGGATCAAGTCACCAAACTGGAAGACATTCGAAGTCATTATCAAAGCCAGGTGACCCCCGCGCAGCAGCAGCTATCGGGCATTGAAAAAGAAATCGCAAGTATAATGCAGCAGACGCCGGCCAATTTGATCCAGATCAAGACGAAGCTTCAGGACGCCGAAAAGTATCGAACCGAGCTCCGCTATCTCCGTATCGAAGCGCTTGAAAACGGCCGCTCGGTTCTCAATGATCAGCAAAAGGAGCGATTGAAGACTCTAGTTCGGTCGCACCGTGGTCATTCCCGCGCGCCACAGTCTCAGCCTTCATAAAACTTACGCGCAAGCCCAACGCAAAAAGGCCTGGCTCGATGAGCCAGGCCTTTTTTATTGCAGACACGCGGCTGAGTTGGATGATGCCGTCGATTCCAGTAAAATTGGCCGGAAGGGGGTTACCAGTGGCCATCAGCGCTGTGATTTTTGATCTCGACGGATTGCTCGCGGATACCGAGCGATTGCACTGCCAGGCGTACCAAATGACCTTTCTCGAGCAAGGCATCACGCTTGAAGAACTTGACTATTGCGAGCACTGGGTGCGCTTCGGCCGGGGCATTACGGATTGGGTCACACTCAATAACTTGACGGTCGATCCCTATTCCTTACGGTTACGAAAATCCGAGCATTATTCCGCCTTGCTTTCGTCGAGCCTGCGTCCCATGGACGGCGCGCTCGAGTTGCTCGACAGACTGCATGGTGAAGTCGGGCTGGCGCTCGCTTCATCTTCCTATCGGGACGCCATCAATGGCGTACTAGCGGGTCTCAATATTGCGCGTTTCTTTGACGTCATTGTCAGCGGTCTGGATGTTGCCGCCGTCAAACCGGCCCCTGATATTTTTCTTAAAGCGGCTCATGACCTTGGCGTCAGCCCAGAGGAATGCGTTGTTTTGGAAGACGCGGAGAAAGGCGTTCTGGCCGCATACGCGGCCGGCATGCGCTGCATCGCGGTGCCGAATGACTATACGCGACACCACGATTTCTCCAAGGCAACTAGGGTTTGTTCCTCTCTGAAGGAAATTACCCCCGCACTTTTGCGATCTCTTGAGAACACCTCTCACGCGCTCGCATGAATAGAATCAACAATAATGGCATCGGTTCTTCGCCGTTTCGATCTAACTCTTGCAGTCACTTTTATCGTCGCGTACGTTTACGCACATAAGTCAAAGGAGCTCAATTAGCTTATGGCTACAGCGGAATTGATTATCGACGTGCATCATCATTATATGCCGGCGATGTTGTTCGATCGGCTCGCGAAACAAGCCAACGGCAAGCGCATCGTCACGAATGAAATCAGCTTGACCCTTCATCCGTCCCGAAAAGATCTGGATAGTCACATCAAGTGCATGGACGAGGCGGGCATTGCCGTTTGCATCCTGACCGACCAGGTCCAGGTGATGGGAAACGAGGTCGCCCGAGCGCTCAATGATGGCATCGCCGAAGTTGAAAAAAAGTATCCGCAGCGCTTCCGCGGCTGCATTCATTTACCGGTGCACGAACCCGAAGCCGCGAAGCGCGAGCTCGAGCGCGGAATCCATGAGCTGGGGCTGCGGGCAGTCGCGCTGCTCGCCTGTCATCTCGATGTGCAGCTCGATAATCCCATCATGAATCCGCTTTTCGAAGTTATTCAGAAAAATGCTCTGCCAATCGTGATCCATCCGCAGTCTAAGCCCACGGGCTCCGATACCTTGTACAATTTGGACCGCTGTGTATTTCGTCCGCTCGAAACCACTCAGGCGATCGTGCGCGTCATGAACAGCGTCTCGCCCCGCTATCCGGACCTCCGTTTCATCATGCCACATTTGGGCGGCGGCACGTCGGCGCTCAAAGGCCGGATGATGGCGTTCTTCGAAACCGAAGATGCGGACGTGCCAAGCGATATGCGGGGCTATTTAAAAACCCAATCCGAGCAGAAACGGTTCGGGCTTACCGAGCGCTTTGAAAAGCTTTTCCAACGTCTATATTTCGATACTGCCGGTACCGGTGCCTGGCTGCCCGCGATGGCCGCCGCGTTCAACATCACCACGCCCGACCGCATCATGTTCGGCAGCGATTATCCGCTGGAATGCAAAACCGCCGCGAATCTGACGGAGTCCATCAACATGATTCGCGAGGCTCCCTGTAGCACCGCTGAGAAAACAGCGATTCTCGGGAAAAACGCTGCAGCGCTTTTCGATTTAAAAACATGAAACCGGTTGCTTTGCTCTTTCTGTTCTTGAGCTTCAACTTGGCGGTAGCGAGCGCGGCAGAATCGCCTGCCGTAAATCGCGCGCACCTCGACAAAATCCAGCAAACACTCAGCACTGAAGTTCCACGGGTCTTGTGCTTGGACGACGACTTCGCCACAGGCGCACAACCGGTCGGCGACGCCTACACCAAAGCGGCCGCTAACGGTTTTCGTTCCGTTCTAAGCCTGCGCACCCCCAATGAAGGACTGGACCTCGCGCGCGAGCGCGCCAAAGTCGAAAACGTCAAGATGCGCTATTTCAATATTCCGGTCATCAGCTCCGCGCCCCAGGTACAGCAGGCCGACGAGTTTCTGCGCCTGGCGCGAGATAAGAGCAATCATCCCATGTTGGTCACCTGCGCCAGTGCCAATCGGGTCGGCGCCTTCATGATGATCTTGCGAGTCATCGATCAAGGCTGGAGCGAAGAAAAAGCACTTCAGGAAGCGGTACGAATCGGGTTGAGCAGCGATAAGCTCAAAACGTTTGCACAGAACTACATTGCGAGCCACAAGCGCAATTCTCAATAACTCCGCAACTATCGATACTGCAACATTCTCGTGAGAAGAAGTGATACCCTTGCGAATCTTTAGCAGCGCGATTCTTCTGCTCCTCTCCTTGGCAGCTGCCTTGATAACTCCTTCAGCTTGGGCGCAACAGACTCGGCAGCCGACTGAGAACCCAATAAACTCACTGCTAAAGGAAGCTGCCGCGCCTGTCGTTCTTTGTATTGATGATAAACCCGGCTGGGGCGGGCAGCCGTCATCCGAGGCTTACGCGAAGGCGGCGATGAATGGATTTCGTTCCGTGCTGACTCTTCGGAGTCCTAAAGACGGTGTCGATCTCACGCGCGAGCGTCTAGTCGTCGAGCGGAATATGCTGCGCTATTTCAACATCCGTTACCGCGCAGCTTTGCCGGAGCGCCAACAAGTGGACGAATTCCTGAATCTCGCTCGAGATCCCCTGAATCAGCCGATGCTCGTGAACTGTGCTTTTGCCGAGCGCGTCGCTCCGCTAATGATGATGTTTCGGATCGTCGAACAAGGCTGGTCCGAGGACCGCGCCGTCGAGGAAGCCAACCGCAGCGGGCTTGAGAGCGCTAAGCTTAGACAATTCGCAGATAACTATTTGGCGAGCCAAAAGAAACCGGAGACTAAAGCAGCACCGAGATCTTAGATCAGTCGATGCACTGAAGGTTAGATCGCGTATAGCACACACGCTTTCTATACGTGCGTTCCTAAGAAAGATCTCTCACTCCGCCAGACCGTGTGAAAACTTGTCATTTCGAGGCCCTTCGACGAGGCTCAGGATAAACTCCGCCGAGAAATCTTTCTTTTATGTAGTTGAAAATGCAAGATCTCTCACTCCGTTCGAGATGACAAATTGGCGGCAAGATGAGCTTTCACACAGTCTGTTCGTTCGAAATGACATTTAGAGGATGCCGCTACTGCGAAAAAACCTAATCTTGTCATTCCGAGAGCAGCGAGGAATCTTGCATTTCCCTAGATGGAACAGCCCGCGCAGAAGGGAATTCGCTGACGTACGTCGCTAACGCCACTGCGGCGAGCTATAGAGTGCTTGCACACAGCGCTCCACGAGCTTCGCGGGATCCCTGTCATAGAGAACCGTCCCTTGCGTTGGTTTTTTACAGAATTCGATAATCTCGCGCATGTGGTCTGAGACTCCGCCGCTGCCCTCGAGCACACCGACGATTTTTCCTTCGTCGTAAGCTATTGTGAATTCGTTGAGTGTCCCGGTGGCGCCGCTCATGAGCAGGACAATGTCCGAAGAACGCACATTGATCAGGTTCCGCCCTTTGTATCCGAAACCCGTAAAAATCATCGCGTCAGCGCCATCGTCGGGAAGATGATAGCGCTCCACATGCTCAATTCGATTCTCCGCCGGAGAAACACCGAAGGCAAAGCCGCCGTGGCTCCGAAATGCTCTTGCCACTAAATGCGGAATTCCAGTGGTCGCGCCGGTCATCAGAAGACAGCCTGCCTCTGCGATCGCGGCGCCGAGTTGCTCGGCAAGCGCGCCGATCCGAGACTGCTCCGAACTCGTGAGGGCATCGTTCAGAGACGCGCCCATGACACCGACAACTGGTTTGCGCATGAGTT
>Ga0075424_100008365_pt1 | contig 10108 bp, 9 predicted proteins | sample SoiMethybrSBSTD3_FD_75301 | JGI IMG/M metagenome (GOLD analysis project Ga0075424, IMG submission 75301) | Bulk soil microbial communities from a Populus tree surrounding site in Tennessee, USA - Soil MetaG P. TD hybrid SBSTD3 | ecosystem: Environmental > Terrestrial > Soil > Tree plantation...
GCCCGTGTCGTAGCCGGGCGATTGCCGCCGCGCCAAAGCCACCCAGCGCAGCAAGCATCAGCGTCACGATCATCGCGAAGCGGGCCGGCACACGAAGCCCCTCAAACCCGGGAATGTGGTTCCAGAGGAACCGGTACGGCGACGCGAGATCGAGTGGGCGCCCGAGCACCTGCGGCGAAGGACCGAGCGACAGCCATAGTGCCGCGAGTAGCGCCGCGAAGAAGAACCCTCGCGAACGCATGAATGCGGCAGCCCGGATCCTCAGCTCGTGCGACAGCCACAGCGCGACGAGGTACGATATGACGCCGCGCAGCAACAGCTGCGTCGCATCGATCAGTCGGACGTCGAACAGCCACAGGTCGAGTGTCAAGCGCCGGAACACGATTACCGCGGCCGCAGCAATGAAATGACCGATGGCAATCGCATAGAACGCCGCTGCGGCGCTTGCCCATCGTGGTGCACGACGGTCCTCCAAGCGGCCTCCGAACAGCAGTCCAACCAGTGCCAGAATTATCGGGACCGCACCAGGAAAGAGCTCACCTTCGCGTTTTTGAAAAACATCCGAGAGCCGGGCCCCCCAGAACCGCTCCGCCACCGACGCGGTCGCATACGAATAGACATCCGCCGACAGCCGCGTCGTCTCGCCCAGAGACCGCGCAAGCTGCAGGTCGCGGCTGACGCGTGCGTACGGCAGGACGAACGGCGTCACGACGACGGCCGCGGCGAGTGCAGCGACGCCGAAGGCGAGCCAGATGCGCCGGTCATGAAGCCGTCCGACGCGCCAGAGCTCCCAGACGCCGTACGCGGCGGCAAACGGCGAGAAATACAGGAGGTAGTAACCGGAGGAAAGCCCCTGCAGCACGATTGATGCGGTTGCGCCGGCGAGCGCGCGCGTGCGCCCCCCGTCCACGTAGCGCCTGAATCCGTAGAGCGCGAAGGGCATCCACTGCGAGGAGAGCACCTGCAGGTGCGACGCCTGCGGCACACGGTACGGCGCGAATGCGAAAAGGAGACCCGCGATGAACGCCGCTGCGCGGCTGCGCGTCAGCTCCCGCGCAAAGAGAAACATGCCGAGTCCTGACAGCGCGAACGTCGAGAGAAACAGCAGGTTGTAGCAGAGAATCGGGTTCTTCGTCAGCGCGTAGACGGGAAAGATCTGCAGTGCCTGCGGCACGAGATGCTCGGAGTAGGCGAGCGTCAGCGGCGCCGGATGAAAAATGTTGGCGTCGAAGAAATGCCGCAGGTGCGAGTAATGGCCGAAGAAGATGCCGCGGAACTGCTCGCAGTCCCACGCCAGTATCCACATGTTGAGGATCGGATCGCCCAGATCCCACGCGACGTCGCGCGCGAGTCCGCCGGCAAGCGGCCACGTCATCACGACCGCGATGGCGGTGTACGCGGCTGCCGCGTACCACGCGTATTTCATCCCGCGGTGTTGTCGTTCATCAGCTCTTCGAACACGACCTGCAGGATGGCGGCGGTGGGCACTGCCAGGATCGCGCCGATGACGCCGAGCAGCGATCCGCCGATCAGCAGCGCGACGATGACGAATACCGCGCTGATGCCGACCTGCCGCTGCATGATTCGCGGCACGAGGATATGGTTCTCGAGCTGCTGCTGCGCGAAGAAGAACACAATGACGCCGAGCGCGAGCGCCGGCTTCACCGACAGCGCCACGGCGATCGCAGGAACGCTCGACAGGATTGGCCCGACGATCGGAATCATTTCACCGATGCCCGAGATGAGGGCGAGGACGTAGAAGAACGGCACGCCCATCAGGAACAGGCCGAGCGCTGCGGTGCCGCCGATGATGCCTGCCAGCAGCAGCTGACCGCCAAGCCACGCGCTGACCTTATTGGTCACGCGGCGGCACGCGTCATCCACCTGCGCGCGTTTCTCGCGCGGGAACAACCGCAGGAACAGCCTGACCAGGCCGCTGCTGTCGACGAGCAGGTAAAAGGCGAGCACAAGGATCGTGATGAGGCCGAACACGCCTCCAACTAATCCCCACACCGCATTCACCACCAGACCGATGGTGTCCTGCGCGCCCGAGCTGCCGGCCGTCTGCTGCACCGCTTCCTGCGCGCTGATCTCGCGTGTGAGCAGGCCGTGATTCACTAACCACTGCTGACCCTGATGAAGCAGCCGCGGCAGCTCCATCGCCAGCTCGCGCGCCTGCATCACGATGGGCGGAATCACGAGAATCGCGACGCCGACAATCGCGCCGATAATACACAGGTAAATCACCAGAATCGCGGCCCAGCGCGGCACGCGCTGGCGCGTCAGCCGCTTCCGTTCAATCGCGTTGACGAGGGGCGACAGACCGATGGCGACAAGCGCGCTGATGTAGACGAGCATGAGCGCGTCGCGCACCTCCCACAGCGCCCAGCAGACGAAGACCGTCAGCGCGAGGCCGACGAGCGCATAGCGGATGAGCGCGCGTGGAGAGTCCGAAGAAGCGGTCACGCCTGCTGCAGATACCGGCGCGTGAAGGCGGCGATATCGGCGTAGATCGGCCTGAGCTCGCTCGGATCGGCGAGGTACACGATGCGGAACGATCCCGCCTCGGGCGGCATGCCGAAGCCGGAGCCGTAGACGCAGAGGATGCCGGTTTCCCGCAGCAGCGCGAGCACATAGTCTTCGTCGGTGCGCCCCGGTGGCAGCGATACCATCGGCATCGCGTAGAACGCTGCGTGCGGCGCCACGCACCGCATCCCGGGAATCGCGTTGAGCGAGTCGGTCGTCAGGCGCGCACGCTCGGCCAGCGCCTTTCGAAATCCGATCTGATGTGATCGATCGCCAGTCAGCGCGGCAACGACCGCGTATTGCATCGGACCTGGGCTGCACAGGCGGCCATCGGCCAGCTTCTTCATGGCGGCAAGCGCATCGTTCAGCCGGGGAGTCGCGCCGACAACCAGCCAGCCGGCACGCCAGCCCGGCGCTAGATACGCCTTCGACAAGCTCGAGAGCGACACGACGGCGGCCTCGCGATCCAGCGTGCCGAGGAGCGGCACAGGACCGTCGAAGCCGATCTCGCCGTACACCTCGTCGGCAAGAATCGTCAGCCCATGCTCGTCCGCGATTTCGAGCAGCGCGCGGCGGGTCGCCGGCGGATAGACCGCGCCCGTTGGATTGTTGGGGTCGATCGTCACGAGCACACGTGTGCGCGGCGTGATGAGACTGCGGAGATGCTCGATATCCGGATGCCAGTTCCGATGTGGATCAGTCCGGTAATAGCGTGCCTCCGCGCCAATCTTCGCGATGACGGCGGTGTAGAGCGGATAGGTTGGCAGCGGCACCAGCACTTCCTCGCCCTCATCGACGAGCGCGTTGAGAACGAGATCGATGGCTTCAGAGGTACCGGTGGTAATCAGCACGCGATCCGGTGAGGTCGGAATTCCCTTCGCTGTGTAATCAGCCGCCACTGCCTCGCGCGCCGGCATAATGCCCGCCGACGGGAGATAGCCGTTGTGACCGTCGCGCATCGCACGCTCAGCCGCCTCGATCAGATGCGCGGGCGTCTGAAAGCCGAACGCCACCGGGTCGCCGATATTCAGGTACCGGACGCGCGTGCCGCGCGCTTCCACTTCCTGCGCCTCGGCGACGATGTTCCGGATGGCGTAGGAGAAGCGGTTAACCCGGGAGGCGACTGGAATCGACTTGGCAGCCCGCGAAATCGGCATTCAATCCTCATCTTACGCTTTTACATCGGCTCAGCAGTACGGGATGTAACAATTACATGCGATGCTCAAGGTATCGGGATGTGCCCGCAAAATCCGTAGCAGTTCTCCGGCATTTCGGTCGTTTCCCGATGGCAAGCGCATTGATTATGTCCGCCGCGTGACGTCGCTCCCAGTCGCAGTTCTCGTGCTCACGATGATGCTGGCAATCACCCCGATGGGGGTCTACGCCCAGGGCTCGCCATCGAACTCGCCGGGTTCCCAGACCCCGGCTGCGAACACGCCTGTCTCCCAGACCCCAGCTGCGACGTTCAAGTCGGGCGTCGAAGTTGTGACCGTTACCGCGGCCGTCCGCGACGGACGTGGCCGCGTCGTTCGCGATCTGACGAAATCGGACTTCACCATCGTCGATTCGGGCTTCACCCGGCCCATTCTCGACTTTTATTCGGGTGATTCGGCCGTCAGCGTGGCGCTGCTGCTCGACATCAGCGGCAGTATGGGCGTCGGTGGAAACATGGATCGCGCGCGCGATGCCGTGCGCGTCGTCCTCTCGCACCTCCAGTCGCGCGGCGACGAGGCGGCGCTCTTTACGTTCGATTCGAAGCTTCAGGAAGTCGTACCGTTTACGACCGACCTCAACCGCATCCGCGCACTCAGCCTTGCTGGCCGGCCGTGGGGGATGACGTCGCTCTACGACGCGGTGGCCGCGACTGCGCAGTCGGTGGGCGAGCGGGCCAACCGTCATCGCGCGGTGCTCGTGATCACTGACGGCGTCGACACCGGCAGCAAGATGAAAGCTCCGGAAGTGTCAGCCGTCGCGAGTTCGATCGACGTGCCCGTGTATCTCCTCACGGTCGTTAACCCCCTCGATCACCCCGGCGGCGAACTATCCGTCGTCGAGGCGGCCGGCGAGCACACCGACGTTGCGACGTTGTCGGACCTGGCGCGCTGGACGGGAGGCGATATGCGGATCTGCAGCATGCCCGAGCACACGCTCGCCGCGGTTGACGATTTGTTTGGCGAGCTGCGCTATCAGTACCTCATCACCTTCGAGCCGGGTCTCGTTCCTGGCTGGCACCCGCTCGAGATTCGGACCCGGAAGAAGAACCTTGTCGTACACGCGCGAGGCGGGTACATGGCCGCGGCGCGCTAGTTCGTCGTTTAGGAGGAAAGTCACAATGCGTAAGAGTCTCATCGCAGCTTCGTTGCTGTCACTGACAGTGGCCATGGCACCGGCGTGCGCCACCAAGAAGTACGTCCGGACGGAAGTTGGAACAGTCAACTCGAAGGTCGACACCTTGAGCGGGACCGTCGAGCAGACCCAGGGTCGCATTCAGCAGGATGAAGCCCGCATCGGCCAGGTGGATCAGAAGGCCGAGGCGGCCGGCAAGTCTGCGGAAGCGGCGCAGAACAGCGCCAACCAGGCGCAGCAGGCGGCACGTCAGGCGGCCGCCCGCGCCGATCAGGTCAACACCGAGCTCTCCGCGAACATCGCGGCCGGGCGCAAGCTCGTCTACGAAGTTACGCTGAGTGAAGATCAGGGGAACTTCAAGTTCGGAAAGACCACACTTCCCGATGAAGCGAAAGCGCGCATCGATCAGGTCGTGAGCCAGCTGAAAGGCCAGGCGGGCAAGGACATCTACATCGAGGTCGAAGGGCATACCGACAACGTCGGTGGCAAAGAGACCAACTACGAGATCGGGATGAAGCGCGCCGAAGCCGTGAAGGAGTATCTGTACATGCAGCACCAGATTCCGCTGCACAAGATCAACGTGATCAGCTACGGCGAAGACAAGCCGGTTGCGCCGAACAACACGAAGGACGGCCGCGCGATGAACCGCCGCGTCGTCATTCGCGTTCTCTCGTAATCGCGTAGATCGCTACCGAAGGCGCCCGAGATTGACGGGCGCCTTCGCCACGTCCTTCCCGCTTTCTCTGATCAACATGACGTAGGCGCCGCGAGGATCGAGGGCCGCGCCGTCGAAGGTCGCGACGAGGCTGCCGCCGAGCAGCGGCTGGCTGCCCTGCGGCGTGCCCGACGTTCCGCCGCTGTACGGATACGGAAGCGGCATCCCCGAGAGCCTCGGGCCGAAACGCGGAATCCGCTCGATGCTGCGCGGTGCGATCACGGTGCCCGCCGCTGCCACGAGACTCACGGTGAAATCCGGAACGCCGACGTAGTTGTTCAACGGATGGAACGTGAGCTCGGCAATCAAATCGAGGCGTGACGGATTGTCGCCAAGCGTCGCGAGCGCTTCACGCTGGCCGTAGAGCCGCTCGCCGGCCCGGGTATGCGCTTCCGCGTCGAGGGCAATTCGGCGGAACGGCGTCACCACCTCGATGTAATCCACCGGCGCCTGCATCACGTCGACACGATACGACGCATGAAAGCGCGATCGCACGTCGTCGATGCGGCTTTGGCCAATCTCGATGGCTTCGGCAAGACTGGGCGGATCCAGCGCCTGGTCGAAGGCGCCGACGGCAACGCGAGAGGCGAGGACTGCGGCGAGAGCAATGCCCGTGCGCGCCATGTCTGCATGGTAGCGCACGGGGCACGGCGGAGGTGGCTATTGCTCGGGGAACTGTGGAGTATTCGGATCCGCGACAGACAGCTGACCTCGGATCTCCCCGCCAGGGAACGCCGACGTGTGGATGTTCACATACGCGTTGCCGCCGGCAATTGCCTGGAGGGCGTCGGCGAACGTGTTGATTCCGATCTCCGGACGGGCGTGAAAGGCCGGCCCGTCATGGACGCGGAAGTTCAGCGTGAAATCACCGGTTCTGCCGGTGCCAATTGGAAAGTCAATCACAACCGGCCCGCCCGCTCGACGCTGAGCAGGAAGCAGACCATCCCTCGAGCACGAAAGATCAACGAGATAGAGGCGATCCGCGCGCCGCGACCTTACGCCAGCCGAAAGTACTTTCGGCGAGTGGCGCTCGATGTTCCGCTAGACTGGCGCGGTGGAGCTGACCGACAGGGTTGCGCTGATTACTGGCGGGCGACGGATCGGCGCGGTCGTCGCAACGGAGCTTGCCCGCAAGGGCGCTGACATCGCCATCGTCTATCGCGCGTCACGGGTGGAAGCCGAGGAGACGGCTGGCGCGCTTCGGGCACTCACTCGCCGCGTCTTCCTGGTGCAGGCGGACCTCCAGCAGCCGGACGCGTGCCGTCGCGTCGTCGATGACACGGCCGCGGAATTCGGCCGCCTCGACGTGCTCGTCAACATGGCGTCCGTTTATCGTGCGAAGGCTATTGACGACCTGACGCCTGAGGATTGGGACACGCAGATGGCGGTGGACCTGCGCGCCGCGTGGCTCTGTTCTCACGCGGCGATTCCACACATGCGGCGCGGCCACGGCGGGCGGATCGTCAATTTTTCCGATTGGGTGGCGCGGAGCGGCAGGCCCCGATATCCCGGATATCTGCCGTACTATGTTGCCAAGGCCGGCGTGATTGCGCTGACCGAAGCGCTCGCACTTGAACTGGCAGCCGATCAGATTCTGGTGAATGCGATCGCGCCAGGACCAATCGTCGCGCCGCCGGGAACGTCGGCCGCGGATTCCGCGGCGATCGAACGCGCAACGCCGCTCGGACGATGGGGCGGCGAGCTGGAAATCGCGAAGGCGGTACTGGCGCTGGTCGAGAGCGACTTCATGACCGGGGAGACCATCCGCGTCGACGGCGGACGACATCTCAAGTAGGGGCGGGCGTTCAGGTCCGCCCAATCGCGACCGCATCTACGCCCCAACTTTTTTTCTCTGGGTGTGCACGTCGTAGGTCTCGATGTTGGTTTCCGCCGGACCAGCCTTGACCTCGCCGGTGTGCACATCGAACTGCGAGCCGTGCCAGGGACACTGGACAGTCCCGCACATCAACACGCCGTCCGACAACGGCCCGCCTTTGTGCGTGCAGCGATCCTCGAACGCAACGTATCCCTTACCGGTTCGTCCGACGGCGACGCGTTTGCCCCCGGCACGCACCAGCTTCATCTGGTTGACCTCCAGATTGTGTGCAACCTCTTCGAGGGCGCCAGGTTTCTCCGCGTCTACATGTTCTTCCTGCCACTTGCCCGCGTTGGCGTAGCGATGATCGACGCCGATCTGGTTGCGATAGGCGAGGGTGCCACCCAGCCAGCCGCCGGCGCAAAGCGTCGCGGTACCGATGCTGTGAAGCGCGAGCGGCAGCGCGTTGCCGCGTTTGCGTGCGGCGAGCCATCCGGCCGCGAAGAGCGCAAGGGAAGTTACATTGAGAAGCGCGTGCTTGGTCGCGCGCTGCTTCGCGGAGCTCTGCGGTGGCACACTGCCGAGATAATCGATGACACCCGGTACGGCGGCAACCAACCCGGCGACGAGTCCGGCAGGCACCAGATATCTGGAAACAGTTTTCAGATCGTCGTTACCCGACATCGCCGCCGCTACTCGGAATCCCCATCCTCCGCTGAGAAACACAAACGGAAACGGAATGAGCATCGGATGTATCGGATGCGACTTGACCGAAGCTGTGCTTTTCATGCACCGCCCCGGTGCAACAACTACGCCTTGACGCCGATCCGATCGAGAATTTCGCCGAGCGTCGAGGCCGCAGCGTGCAGCGGCAGATTGCTGATGTAGAAGTGGCGCGCGCCAACGTCGATCATCGCGCGCATCGTCCGCGCGCAGACGTCGATTGGCGTGGCACCGGCGCCGAACTCGCGCGATAACCCCTCTGCAGGAACAGGGAGGAACTGGCTCAACGTGTCGAGCGTTTTCGGGTTGGCGCTGCGATAGTAGAAGACCCCGAACATGCCTGGCTTCGTGATGCCGCGCCTGGACGCCTCGTTGATGAAACGTTCAACGGGCCCAACGTTCAGATGGCTGACGATCTGGCTCAGGTAGTACTCCGCGTTGAAGCATTCGTCGGTCATGTATTCGATCTGCGCCGTGGTGTCTCCGTACGGGTTCGCCCACCCGCCGAGGGTGAGACGCGGCTCGCGTGCACGGATGCTGGCGCGCAGCTGCCAGGCGTGCTCAACGCAGCGCGCTCGACCCACGTTCTTGTCTCCCCCCAGGACAACGAGCGAAGGGAACCCGTGCTGCCACGCTTGTTCCGCGTACGAAAGACAAAAGTCGAGCGAATGCTTCGACGTCAGGAATGGGATGACATGATCACGGGCGACGTCTCGTCCGAGGTTCGTGACCAGATGGCGCAGGTTGTTCTCTTCCTGTGTACCGACCGCGCTGTCGGTGAGAAACACACGGACCTCGCGCCGCGCCAGACTGCGCACCGCATGGTACGTGTCGATCCACGCGTCCATCCCCTCACGCGACTCGAGCCCGGCGCGCGGTGGACGGAGCTCCGCCGCAATGACCGTGCTCTGCGAATTCAACGCAACCGCAAGGGACATCTCCCGGTTATGTCCTTCGCTCATCGCGCCTGGGCGCTCCGTTGTCGCGCCCGGCAAGATCGTCCTCAGAGCCCTGTTGGTATTCGGACCAACAGCGGTGCATACACGCCACGAGAGGTATTGTATTGGAGTGAGCGACGCCCGGCAGTATCTCCTCGAGCGGATCGATGACGCAGCGGTCGTGCAGGTGTACGCCGACGGCTTCACAACGCTGCCGCTCCGCGACAAGATTCTCGTCTGGCACCTGTACCTTGCCGCGCTCGCCGGGCGCGACATTTTCTACGACCAGCGGCACGCGCTGAATCTCGAGATTCGCGACGTACTGGAAGCGATCCTGCGCCACGACGCGCACGTCGACCGCGAGGTCCTTTCTGAGATTCGCCGCTACACGAAGCTGTTCTGGATCAACACGGGCCCTTTCAACAACCTGACTGCGCGGAAATTCGTGCTGAACCTCACGCGCGACCGACTCGCTGGCGCCATGGAGGCGGCGGTGCGCCAAGGCGCGATGTTCGCTGACGCTCCCGATGCCCTCCTCGATCGCCTGTCACCGATGTTGTTCGACCCGTCGCATGACGCCGTTGTCACGAACAAGACGCCGGGCAACGGACGCGACATTCTCGAGGCGAGCTGCAACAACATGTACGTCGGCGTTCGCATGTCGGATCTCGCGGAATTCAATGAACGCTACGGCCTGAACTCGCGTCTGGTGAAACATGACGGCCGGCTCCTCGAGGAGGTGTACCGCTTCGGCGGCCGGTACGATCGCGAGATCCGCGCCGTCGTCGGCCACCTGCAGAATGCGCTTCGCTACGCGCCGCCGCGACTCGCCGCCTCGCTCCGTGCGTTGATTGACTTCTACCGCACGGGGGAGGAGAGCGACCGGATTGCGTACGACATCGCGTGGGTGAGCGATCAGGAGTCGCGCGTGGACACGATCAACGGATTCGTCGAAGTCTACATGGATCCGCGCGGCGTGAAGGGTTCCTGGGAAGCGCTCGTCTACATCGTCAACGAGGAGAAGACGCACAAGATCGAGACGCT
>Ga0075424_100008373_pt1 | contig 10105 bp, 10 predicted proteins | sample SoiMethybrSBSTD3_FD_75301 | JGI IMG/M metagenome (GOLD analysis project Ga0075424, IMG submission 75301) | Bulk soil microbial communities from a Populus tree surrounding site in Tennessee, USA - Soil MetaG P. TD hybrid SBSTD3 | ecosystem: Environmental > Terrestrial > Soil > Tree plantation...
GGCTCCGAAGGTCTCTTTGTCGAAGAAGATGGAGGGTTTCAGCCCGCGCGAGCGGTAGATGTCGAATGAGACGTATTTAGGGAAGGAAGGAACATCAATCCCCAGTTCTTCGATCAGGCCCTTGGCAACTGCACTATAGGGGGCGGGACTCTCGATGGAGTACGTCCCACCAAATCCCAGCAGGGTTCGGTTGCCGATGCGAAACTCATTGCGCTTGGCGTGCCCGCCAAAGTCGTCGTGATTGTCCAGCACCAGCACCTTCGGCTTCGGGCCGGCAGACTTGCGGAAATAGTGCGCGGCAGCAAGTCCGCTGATCCCCCCGCCAACGACGACCAGGTCGTAAACTTCTCCTGTGTCGGTGGGCTTGCCTGCGCCATCCCAGAAGGCGCCATCACGCAGGCTGTGCATGACCTCAAACGATCCGACATGGCTGCCTCGCAGCCCAGTCAACGCAGGCGGATAATAATCGGCTGAGGACTCTGCCGCGTCACCCGCCGTCATCGCAGCCAGCCAGTGAGAAGGTAACAACATTGAGCCGGCAGTCAGAGCTGCGCCATTCAGGAAGTCACGCCGCGTAATGTAGCGGTGCATCCCCAGTTCTTGATCTTGTTTTTCAGACACGGTGTGGGGCTCCCACGGTCGTGAAGGATCGAAAGTCGAGCTCCGAAGCTACTTCTTCTCTTCCGCCTGCACGGCAGCCTCGGCTGCCTGAAACCCGATGCGACTGTGTGTTCCATCACAAAAAGGCTTATTTACGCTGCCGCCACACCGGCACAAGGAAAAAGCGGGCTTGCCGGTAAGGTCATACTTGTTTCCGTTTGCGTCCACAAGTTCGATAGTTCCCTCCGGGGCTTCCACACGATAGGGACCATTCGGCCGAACCGTAATCTTTACTTGAGCCACAAATGCCTCCATTCGGGGTTGCGGGCAGTTGCCACGAAGGGTAAGAAGATAACACGGAGCTCGAAGTCTACGCTGCGGCCCACTCCACCGATGGCAGGCTGCGGTAGAGCTGGAGATACTCGTCGATCATCCGCTTGTGGTTATATCGATCGCGGGCCCGTTGATAAGCGCGATTGGCATAAGCACGACACCTGTCGCGATCGTCCGTGAGCTCGCGGATGGTGGAGGCCAAACTAGCCGCATCGTTCGTGCGGAAGTAAATCGCATCGTCGCCCCAGATTTCGCGGAAGCTTGGAATGTCGTTGGCAATGATGGCACACCGCGAAAGCGCGGCCTCCAAAGGCTCCATGCCAAAAGGCTCGTAGCGGGCCGTAGCGGCGTAGACCGCCGCCCGACTGTAAAGATTTCGTAACTGAGCCTCTGTCTGGGGACCTTTCAATGAGACACACAATTGATCGGTCGCAACCTTCACATCCGCACGGATAGGGATACGCGGCTGGTTCACGGGGTGTTCGGCGCCGACAATGCAAAGAGAAATCGGATGCTCATGCTGAGTCAGCAGATGCACCTGTTTGCCGGCATCGAGCAGCCTTCCCACCGCTAAAACCGAGTCTTCCTTGCTGACGTAGGGATTGAAGAAGATCGGATTACGTCCGTTGTAAATCACCCGCTCCTGGGCAACTTGCACGTAGGAGACATGAAGGGCCTCCAGCATAGTGGCGGAAGGCGCCACCACAGTTGTGGCCCCCAGCAAACCTCGAACTACGGCCTCCCGGTAGGCTCGCAACCAGCGCGCAGATCTCGGCTCATGGCCATGGACGGCCAGCCACCAGGTGATCAGGTCACCATGGGCGACCACCACACGCGGAACGTCGACATCCAGGTCTCCGTAGCAGAATTGATTCAGGTGGAGCACATCCGGCTGAATTTCTTCGACCAAGGACTTTAAGTAGGCGGCAGACTCCTTGAAGTCGTGCTCGCCTTCCTGCATCCACTCCAGGCGGAAGGCGGTTGGCCGGTAGTCGAGGCCATGCAAGTTGTCCATCCAGGCGGTCTGTTCCGGAAGGGGGACTTCTCCGAGACTCACCAGCGTCACGCGCAGGCCTCGGCTCACGAGACCGCTGACCAATTCACGCGTGTAGGTCCAAACGCCGGATAGGGTGTCAGTGGTTACGAGAACGTGCATAGAGCCTAGGGCCTGGGCTTGGGGCTAAACTGCACAACCTCAACATCTGCCGTATTCTATTCGGAGGCCCACTCCATTGCAGCACATTATTCTAAGCGCGGCTCGCGATGGCCTGGTTTCCTTACATGGGTCGGCGCGAACAAATAGCCATTCAATTCCGCCTAAGGGTCGCCGTTTCAACGTGTTCAATTGGGAAAAAACTGCATGGCTGGTGGAAAATATTCTGTATTGACCAGCCAGCATCTAAGGGGTTAGGGTGAGCCCACCAGACGTTCTGGTGAAGCGCTAGTCGTGTGGAACTGAGCGTAGGATGGCGAGGTGCCCTTCAAGCATTTTGGAGAAAGACGCCCCCAAAGGCTTCTGGCTGGTCAGTTGCGGGTCTGACTTGCGATTGATTGTAGCCCAGTAGTTTCCGCCACTTCTGTGCTCCTGAAGTTTTGCTGTTCGTTTCCTGTTGTCTTCATTGGGCCCGCTGGTGCTCGCCGGGGCCGGCAACCAACTGTAAGTTCGTAGCAGAAGAGTCCGACACGGGAGGAACGAGCATGGCTGACTTCTACCAGATGGGCGTGATCGCTACCCTGCACCGGCTGGGTGCTGGGGACGTGGGGATTCTCGAGCGACAACTGGACTATTTCTCGCGCCAGCAGCCGATCGCACTGGTTCTGCCTGCCTTGTATTCCGAGTTTGAAAAGCCGGCGATGGATACGATGATCGCCGAATTGAGCCAAGCCACCTATGTGCGGCAGTTCGTCCTTTCGCTGGCACAGGCGACGCAAGAACAGTTTGAGGACGTACAGAGGCGTTTGAGCGTCCTGCCCGGGGATGTTCGTGTGCTTTGGCACGACGGACCCCGTGTACAACGCCTTTACAGGATACTCGAAGACAACAAATTGCAGATCGGGCCGGATGGCAAGGGCCGACAGTGCTGGATGGCCTATGGATATGTACTGGCAGGCCGCAAGGCATCCGTGATCGCCTTGCATGATTGTGACATCGTCAACTACAGCCGCGAGATGCTGGCCCGGCTCTGCTACCCGGTCGTCCATCCTGATATCGGATTTGAATTCAGTAAAGGGTACTATGCCCGTCTCAGCCACCAGATGCACGGACGGGTAACTCGGCTCCTGATGACACCGGTCATCCGGGCCCTGCAGTCAATTGTTGGCCACCTGCCGTTCCTGATGTACCTCGACAGCTTCCGGTATCCTCTCGCAGGAGAGTTCGCCATGCAGGCGGATCTCGCGCGCGTCAATCGAACCCCTTCGGACTGGGGTCTCGAGGTGGGGGTTCTCGCCGAGGTCTACCGGAATTGCTCCATCCGCCGAATTTGCCAGGTCGATATTGCCGACAACTACGAGCACAAGCACCAAGAGCTTTCTCAGGGAGATCCCTCCAAGGGCCTGATGAAGATGGCGATGGACATCTCAAAGGCTCTATTCAGAATACTTGCGGCGGAAGGCGTAAAGTTTGATGCGGGACTGATGCAGACTTTGCTGGTTCGCTACCAGCGCATGGCCGAAAATAGCATCAGCCGCTATCATGCAGATGCAATGATTAACGGGTTGGTCTTTGATCGCCACGAGGAAGAAACAGCGGTGGAAACGTTCTCGCAAGCATTGAAGATGGCGACCGATGAGTTCTTCGCCGATCCGCTCGGTACGCCTCCCATCCCGAACTGGATGCGAGTAAGCGCTGCATTGCCCGGATTCATGGAAGACCTGCGTGAAGCCGTGGATGCCGATAATCGACCCGCCCATGTTGTCGGCATGAACGCGCCTTTGCTGGCCCACAAGGAAACTGCCTGAAGGCATCGTGGATGAGCTATTTCCAACTGAGCTAAAGGCGCGGCTGGACCAGATCGGTGAGGCCGATATTGTCGTCGGTATTCCCAGCTACAACAACGCACGAACCATTGGCCACGTTGTGCGTGCGGTATCGGTTGGACTGGCCAAGCACTTTCCCAGCCGACGCGCCGTCATTGTGAACTCGGACGGCGGTTCTAAGGATCAAACGAAAGATGTGGTTTTGAAAGCGGAAAGCGGCGCCGATGACCTGCTGTTGGTTTCGCATCCAGTTCAGGTCAGCTATAGGATCAGCACTCCGTATCACGGTCTTCCCGGTAAGGGAAGCGCCTTCCGAACGATCTTTGCCGTCGCTAAACGGTTGAAGGCCAAGGCATGCGTGGTGGTCGATTCTGACTTGCGTAGTATTACGCCCGGATGGATCGAGCTTCTCGCGCAACCCGTGCTCGAGTACGAATACGACTACATCGCACCCTATTACCATCGACATAAATACGACGGAACCATCACGAACGGCATCATCTATCCCATGACGCGGACCCTTTATGGGAAATCCGTACGGCAACCCATCGGTGGCGAGTTCGGCTTTTCCGGGAGGCTCGCAGCCCGTTATCTGGAAAAAGACGTCTGGGATACCGATGTTGCGCGTTTTGGGATTGATATCTGGATGACTGTCACCGCCATTGCTGAGGGATTCCGTGTGGGGCAGGCGTATCTGGGAGCGAAAATCCATGACGCCAAAGACCCAGGTTCGGACCTTACCAGCATGTTTCGGCAAGTGGTCGGGTCGTTCTTCAGCCTGATGGAAAGTTACGACAGTGTGTGGAAGAACGCCAGCTGCTGTGAAGCAGTGCCGCTGTTCGGGTTCCCGTTCGAGGTAGGGGTCGAGCCTCTTACGGTCAATACCGATCGTATGATTCACGCGGCGCAGCAGGGTGTCAAAGATTTGCGCGAGATTTACGCTTCCTTTCTCTCGCCTTCAACTATGGTGGATTTGACATCCTACGTGCATCGGAATGGACAGGGTTTTCACATCCCGGACCAGCTTTGGGTGCATATGATTTACGAAGCAGCGGCCGCCTATCACCATAGAGTCTTAGATCGCGATCACCTGCTGCAATCCTTAGTACCCCTTTATCTGGGACGAACGGCTTCATTTGTCCTTGAGGTGACCGAGAGCACGGCCCCCCAAGTGGAAGAACGCATCGATCAGCTTTGTCGTGTCTTCGAAAGCGAGAAGTCTTACCTCGCCCAACATTGGGACGCCGCCGGGAAGGAGAAATTCCATGCGCAGCCTAGTTGACCGGATGTTTATTGATCCTTTTCACCGTCTCGCGGACCAGTCCGCGCATATCGTGCCCGTCCTCGTCATCGTGCTGGTCACTCTCATCGTGGGCGGATTTGTAGCCTTTGTGTTTCGCTGGCTCACCTACAAGCTCCTGCAGTTGGCGCGTTTTGATCGACTGGTGCAACGAACCGGTTTCGCGAGCATGATCGAACGAACCGGTGTCTTTCGCTCACCCAGCGACCTCGGAGCACGTTTCGTGCAAGCCATCGTTTGGGTGCTCGTTGCGCTGTTTGCCCTGAACGCTACCGATACGCCCGCCAGCGTCGAAATGGTGCGCCGATTCGTTGACTACATTCCCAACGTGATCGCGGCAGGATTAGTTCTGCTACTTGGAGTGGTTGTCAGCCGGATGGTCTCGCGTAGCGCTTTGCTTGCAGCTGTTAATGCGCAATGGCCGGCAGCCCGACTCATTGCTGGCGGAGTTCGCGTCTTGGTGATGACTCTTGCGGTAGTTATCGCATTGGAACAGCTGCGCGTGGGCAGCGTGGCACTGCTGGTGGCATTTGCCATCGTGTTCGCAGGGATTGTGTTCGCGATGGCATTGGCGTTCGGCCTCGGGGCACGCGATATGGCGCGGCAATGGCTCGAAACCAAAGTTCGTTCCTCCGTTGCGGAGGAGGAGGTCTTCCGCCATCTCTGAACGCAGTCGCACCCTCGTCTTCACCGACTTGGACGGTACCCTTCTGGATCACCATTCCTATTCATGGGATGGCGCATCACCGGCTTTGAGAGAATTGAAGCGTCGACAGATCCCGCTCATCTTCTGCACAAGCAAAACGCGCTCCGAGGTCAAGGCCCTCCGGCGTGAAATCGGAAATACACATCCGTTTGTGGTCGAGAACGGTGGGGCGCTAGTAATCCCAGCAGGCTACTTCCCTGCAGTAGCTCCTCCAGCCCATCGTGCGAAGACCTATACGCTGATGCTGGGACGCCCATACGACGAACTGGTACGTGAACTTCGGGCTATAGCCCGGCAAACGGGGGTTGGGGTGCGCGGTTTTCACCAAATGCCAGCACAGGAAGTGGCTCGGTCAAGCGGCCTCACCGTCCAGGAAGCGCGCATGGCACAGCAGCGCGAGACGGGAGAGCCTTTTACCTTTCAGAACGCAACACCGGCAAAGATTCGGAGATTTCAACAATTGGCCCGTGAGCGTGGGTACTCTGTCCAGAGGGGTGGGCGCTTCTGGCATTTTTCAGGCGATCACGACAAGGCCGTCGCCCTGAGTGCATTGATTGGATTTTATCGGCTGGCCTGGAAGGTTCCTATTCGCACAATCGCCCTCGGTGACAGCGACAACGACCTGCTGATGCTGCAGCTGGTAGACCACCCGATCCTCATGCCAAAGCCTGATGGTAGCTTTGCCAACGAAGTTCTCGCGCACGTGCCGAACATCTTCCGTGCCAAAACATCGGGATCGACTGGATGGAACCAGGCGCTCCTTGGGGCACTTCGAGGAAACGGCACGCGTACTGCGAAATCAAACGCCAGCTCCCGGAGAGCGTCCTGACAAAATCCCGCTTTCAGCTTTCCGCTCTTGGCCACAACCGATCACTAAGTCTCGCTGTATCTGAAAGGCTTAGAGCCAGAGCCGACAACCCAGACCAACTCCTCAGCCTTGGACTAACTACGCATTTCCCGACATCGAAGCAGCTGTGCCCGGCAAGCAGGTGCAAACCGTTGCTTCCCGACGCTCACGAATCTGACACGCAAGCTCGTGCATCAAACGCCGCTTGTCAGCTGCCGGCCCTGGGACATTGGGCACGGCCAGAGCGAGATCGCATGACAGCAAAAGTGCGGTGACACTCTCTTTCAACTCACTCCACATGGCCTGCTCGGCCGATCTTCGTTGCGACTTGTTCCTCTCGCTCCCGCCGGCTCAATGCTGTACGGATCTCCCGCACCACCCGCTCCATCCCGCTGATGGCGAAGTTCACATACACGGGAATGGCTGCGCCCAGATGTTGCAGCATCTGATCGCTCTCATCGGGTTCGGCCTCTAACAAGAATTGATCAATGATGGCTGCCGAGTACTCTTCGCCTCGAAGCTTGCTGGCCGCCTCCCGAAGTGAAGCTACCGCGTTGGTGGGTAGTCCGGTTGCTGCCCGCACTGCCTCGGCGCATTCCTGACCGCCGACCGAGGGGGTTATGAGAAGGATCATGCTCCTCCTTATGCAAGTCCCCAGCCACAACACTACTGCTGAAAACATTGGGGGATGGCCAGCTCCTGATCCCGGATCGGGAAAACACGTGGCAAACGCGTTCAATCCTGGGAACTGTACTCTTTCAACTTGCGATAGAGCGTTGTCTTCCCTATTCCTAGCAGTCGGGCCGCCAGCAGTTTGTCGCCGTTCAGCTGGGCGATTGTGTTCAGAATGGTCTGTTTCTCCAGCTCTGCCATCGGGACGATTTTGTTGCTCCCATTTCCCGAGCTGGCAAGCCCGCTCGCTCTCAAATTGCTGACGGCCACTGGCAAGTCTCCCAGGTGCAGCATGGGGCCAGCCGTGAACGCGCAGGCGCGTTCCAGGCAGTTTTCCAGCTCACGCACATTCCCTGGCCAGTCGTACGCCAACATTGCCTGCAACGCATCATCACTCAAAGTGCGATCCTGACCACAGGAACGGGAGAGTCGCTCCAGAAAGAGAGCCGCCAGAATTGGAATATCCTGTCGCCGTTCGCGGAGCGACGGTATCCGCAAGCTGAGGACATTCAGACGGAAATAGAGATCGCGGCGGAAGGTGCCCTGCGACACAGCCTGTTCGAGGTCGCGATTCGTGGCCGCCAGAATCCGCACATTGATTGAAATCCGCTTGGTGCTGCCGACGGGACGAATCTCCTTTTCCTGGATGGCGCGCAGCAGCTTTGCTTGCAGGTCCACCGGCAGCTCTCCAACCTCGTCCAGAAAGACGGTACCACCCTCTGCGATCGCCAGCAGTCCGTCCTTTGCGTGCATGGCTCCAGTGAACGCGCCCTTCACATAGCCGAACAACTCACTCTCGATCAACGTGGGTACCAGGGACCCGCAATCCACCGGGATGAATGGCTTGTCGCGGAATGGTCCGGAGAAATGGATGGAGCGTGCCACCAACTCTTTTCCCGTCCCGCTCTCGCCCAGGATAAGCACGGGGTGGGTGCTGTGCGCGGCCTTGGCAATGATGCGATAAAGCTTCTCCATCTCGGGAGAGCGTCCGATGATGCTCCCAAACCCCGGTTTCGATTTGATCTTCTCGCGAAGCCTGCGGTTCTCGGTTTTCAGCTTCAGGTGACTCACTAGCCTGTCCAGCAGTACGCGCAGCTCGTCCATGCTGAAGGGCTTAGTAACGTAGTCGTAAGCCCCATTCTTCCTTGCCTGGACCGCCGACTGCACTGTGCCGTACCCGGTGACAACCACCACGACTGCGTCGGGACGCCGGCACTTGATCTGATTCAGCGCCTCGAGTCCGCCTGCAGCAGGCAACTGAAGATCGAGCAAGACGGCGTCGATGCTCTGGGATTCCAGCAGGTGATATGCGTGCTCAGCCGAGTCAGCAGTAAATGGGTTGAATCCCAAAGACTGCGCCACTTCGCGGCAAGCCTCTCGGAAGGCGCGCTCATCATCGACGATCAGCAAGTTCAGAAAGTTGGCGCCTTCGATCTGAGGACTGGCGGGCAGGGTCGCTTCGGCTACGGTCATATCAGTTCTCGCTTTCGTGTTTCGGAGTTCACGGAATTCGTCAGACGTTTCGCGTCCAGGATTTCTCGAACCTTGTCCAGCAGGGCTGCGCCTGTAAATGGCTTGCGAAGGTGCGTCCGCTCCCTATTTGGGACAACTATAGGAGCCCAATGTGGGAATGCTAAGTACGGTCGTCACGGTGGAGTGTGACGTGTAACCCCTGCAATCAATCCACGCGCAACTGGAGCAAATGCAGTTAACTTCTTGAATTTAATCCAAATCTCGAAGCGGAATGGCTTCCGTGAGACGGAACGTCAATCGGCGATCGGCAGCGATCGTGACATCCTCAGGAGAGGATTGGGGTGGGGGTGCCTGAGCACCTTGTACGGCTTTTTTCTGCCTAGCGATCTTACCTTTCACAAAGTTGCTCGAGCTTTGTACCGCAGAGCTTTTCCCGTCGATCTCAATTGCCCGAAGCGCGATGCGAATAAAGCCTGGGGTCAGCGAGCGACCCGCTCGGGCCTCCATCACAAACCCGGTCACCGAAGATCCCTTCTCAGCAACCGTTCTCCCATTCACCATGATGGGTTCCAGCAAGACTGCCTGAAAGACATCCCCGGACTGTGCAGTGGTACTAGCAATCGGAGCCTGCAGGCCAATGCAGATCGGGGTTCCAGCCGGAATCCGTGCTCCAAGCGGAATTACGGTGCTACTGGGAGAAAACCCATGTCCTTGAGCTTGGCGGTCAAACGGAAGCTGCTCGTTGGAATTTGGCTGGGCCACGGTGGAGGCGGCTACCGGGAGGGTGGCTTGGCGGCCGCACTGTACCGACATCGCAAGCCCCAAGGCAAGCGCCGCAAAACCTATAACCGTCCACCCCTTCATGGGAGAAATCCTGCCCCGTACTCTTGGGATGAACAAGTCGCAAGGCTGATGCCAACTTGCCGCAGTTGAAAACAATGCGTTTAGACGTCGGCCACGAAGTCCGGGCGTGTACTTTTTGCGTTTTCTGGAGGTGAACCGTGCAACTTTCTAAATCGGATCCCGTAGATGCTGGAATAAGAAAAGACCCGGAAGCTCAGCCTCCGGGTCTGCCCACTCGACTTGAAAAAGACTATTCCGAGGCGCCGCCCGAGCCAGCTGCCGCACTCTTTGGTTCATTTTCCGGCTGGACGATGACGCCATCAAACGGAGTGGCGCCGATGTACCGGCCATG
>Ga0075424_100008375_pt1 | contig 10105 bp, 5 predicted proteins | sample SoiMethybrSBSTD3_FD_75301 | JGI IMG/M metagenome (GOLD analysis project Ga0075424, IMG submission 75301) | Bulk soil microbial communities from a Populus tree surrounding site in Tennessee, USA - Soil MetaG P. TD hybrid SBSTD3 | ecosystem: Environmental > Terrestrial > Soil > Tree plantation...
TTCATTACATGGATCATGGGGGTTTCGAGGGACGCGATCCTCATCCGCTGTTCGATACGTCGTTTTATTGCGACAACAACCCTGAAGTTCTACAGGAGCGTACCAATCCGCTCTTTCACTTCCTGTCGCGCGGTGGCTTCGAGGCGGGCGATCCGCACCCGCTCTTCAGCGTTTCTTTCTATTTCCACGGCAATCCGGATATCAGGCATGCGGGAATCAACCCTCTTGTTCATTTCGTGGTCCACGGCGCGCATGAAGAGCGCGATCCGCATCCGTTGTTCGATACGTCATTTTATCTGGAACAGAAACCGCATGTCCGCGGCTTAAAAACCAATCCGCTTGTTCATTTCTTGGGAGAAGGGTCGACACCGGAGTTCGACGTTTCGCCGACGGAACCCATGCCGGATGTCGGGATCTGCATTGTCACCCCAGACATCGTGGGTCCCGTCAAGAACGGCGGCATCGGTACCTCCTGTTACCATTACCTGCGCATCCTGCAGCGAGCCGGCCATGCTGTCAGCGTCTTCTATACTGGCGACCTGACGGACTGCCAAAAAGCGCATTGGCGGAACGTGTATCAAAAGTTTGGCGTCAAGTTCATAGCGTTATCAGACGCGCCGCCCATCACTCACCCTGTCTACGCATCTAATTGGTTTCTGGAGCGTTCGTGGCGAACATATGAGTACCTCCGCCACACTCGATATTCGGTAATCCATTTTCAGGATTGGCACGCCAATGGTTTCTGGTCCATCAAAGCCAAACAGGTGGGCTGCGCGTTTGAAGAAACGCTGCTTACGGTAATCACGCAAGCGTCCACAAGGTGGATTAACGAAGGTATGCAACAGTTTGGTGCCAATGCCATAGAAACGGCCAAGCTCGTTTGGGCAGAAACCTACTGTATGGAGCGGTGTGATCTTCTAATCAGCCCGAGTCAGCACATGATCCAGTGGGCGAAGAATAATAAGATCACGCTGCCACGACGAACCATGCTTGCCCCTTACGTGTGGGCAGACCCGACTGAAACAAGTCGCTCGGGTCATGTGGACAACGACCACATTGTCTTTTTCGGCAGGCTTGAAACTCGCAAAGGATTGCACATTTTTGGACAAGCGTTGCTTGAACTGCGCCAGAAGAGCGGGAATTTACCCAAGGTCGTCTCGTTTATCGGAAAGCACGCAAACGTACTTGGTCGCTTGTCGAGTGAGTTCATCGAAGATCTTCGGGTAGCCCTCCCCAGCGTGGAGATTCGCGTCATCAATCACTTCGATTACAGGCAGTCGCTGGAATATATCAAAGCAACGAGGGGTCTGGTCGTCCTTCCGTCTATCCTCGACAATTATCCGTTAACCGTGCTCGAGTGTATCCAGAGCGGATTGCCTTTCATAGCGGCAAGAACCGGCGGTATCCCGGAAATGATCGACGAGCGGGTCTGTTTTGAGCCGAATGCCGCTGCCCTTGCAGAATGTCTCCAAAATCGGCAACTTATCGATTTCGGCAATTTGCAGCACAAATATTCTGCGGGTGCCGCGGCTAAGACGTGGCTGGATTTGCATGCAGACGTTGGTTCTCCGAATTTTCAGGCGGAAGCGAGGCCGCCCGTGCAAAGTGAAGTTCGGCCTCAGATGGTCTCGATCTGCATTCCGTTCTTTAACCATCCAACCTATTTAGAAAGCCTCATTGCGTCCGTTGCATTTCAGACTTATCCGGCCTTTGAAGTGATTTTGGTTAATGACGGAAGCAACGCAGAAGCCTCTGCCAAATTCGATCATGTGGCCAGGCGATGCCGTGACAGCCGATTTCATTTCTTCACCACGGAAAACGCAGGACCCGGTGCGGCTCGAAACTTTGCCGCATCGAGAGCTTCGGGTGACTTGCTGCTGTTTTTCGATGCTGACAACATGCCTAAATCAGACAGTTTCATTCACGCCCTTGTATCGGCGCTCGAACATTCGGGGGCGGATTGTCTGACTTGCCCATTCGATATCGTCGCAGACGATAAAGTCCGCGTGACGGAAGAGGATGTAATCGCCACATACCGGCCATTTGGTCCCTGCGTTGAAGCGGGCTTTTTCGAGAATGTCCTGGGCGACGCTACCATGATCATGAGCCGCGCCGTATTTAAAGCACTCGGTGGGTTTCCAACAGGCCGCGCCTCGTGGGAAGACCATGAGTTCTTACTCGGGCTCTGCTTTAAGGGCTTCAAACTGGAAACCTTTCCAGAAGCCATTTTTTACTATCGGCAAAGTTCTCAGGGACGGAATAAGCAGGCAAACGATTATCGGAATTACCAAAGCCTCTTTTCCGCTCTCCAGTTTGCGCCACCCGAAGATCTTGCCCGTATAATCGCAGCCGTGGGTGGTCCGATGTTGATCGGACGACCGGGTACTCCTTCAGCCAAGCTTGCCTCTGGCTAGCATTTTGGGACCATCTATCCCGCAGGAACATGCCGGTGAGAGATAGTTTCAGTATTCGGCGGCCTCTGGATTCACCCGTAGGGATTGCGAAGGACTTCGTCGGAAGCCAACGTTCTGCTAGGAAAGGAAATGTAGGTCGATACCATCCGCAATTATGGAGACGCGACGTCTTCGCGCCCGGAAGTATGAAACCAGTCCGTGCTGAGGTAGCGTTCGCCGGTGTCGGGGAGAATAGCTAGGACCCGCTTTCCCGTCCCGAGTTCGCGAGCGGCAATGCAGCTTGCGTGAAGAATCGCGCCAGACGAAATGCCGCAGAGGATGCCCTCCTGTTCGGCGAGTTGGTGAGCAGCGGCAGCGGCTTCTTCGTCGGTAACTGTCACAATGCGGTCCATCACGCTTCTGTTTAACACCTCAGGAACAAACCCGGCGCCAATGCCCTGAATTTTATGTAAGCCCGGTTTGCCTCCGGACAAGACGGGCGAGTCGGCCGGTTCCACAACGAAAAGCTTCAGATTCTCGATCTTCTGTTTGAGGATCTCTCCTGTGCCTGTGGCAGTCCCTCCAGTACCGACTCCAACAACGAGGCCATCGAGTTTGCCGCCAAAGATATGTACGATTTCCTGCGCGGTGGTCTCACGATGGATTTGCGGATTGGCTGGATTACGGAATTGTTGGGGCATGAAGTAGTCGGGATGTTCTCGGAGAATCTCCTCAGCTTTATTGATGGCGCCCTGCATAAATTCCAGCCGGTGAGTCAGGATGACTCGTGCCCCATAAGCACGCAGGAGAGCCACGCGCTCGATGTTCACATCATCCGGCATCGTTAGGATCGCTTTATAGCCCTTCGCCGCACACACCATTGCCAACCCGATTCCGGTATTTCCGCTGGTCGCTTCCACAATCGTACTGCCGGGTTTAAGACGGCCTTCCCGTTCCGCTGCCTCGATCATGCTCAATGCGATGCGGTCCTTGACGCTGCCGCCAGGATTCATAGACTCCAGCTTCACGAGTATTTCCGCCCAATGATCTTTCGGAATTCGTTTCAATCGAACGATCGGAGTACCGCCTATGACTTCGCAGATGCTGTCGTAAATCCTGTTATGCATTGTTCAATTCTAACGTGATTGAAGCAGCAAACTAATGATGAAGCGCATCGGGGGGATATTTGTCGGCACTTAGGGCAGACGGATCGTTATGTGGTTTCACGTCTGGTGGACCAGTGGTAAGCGATAGCCCGGTGATCCTGATCTCATTCGCAACCCGAACCGGTTCCAGTTACTGCTCGGTGTCACGCTTCCTGTCTTTCATTCCGGTGGCGGCAACCGAAGGTAATCTAAAGATTTTCATGCCGAAAATGAGGCAGGTGTATCGCCTGGAGTGTTGTGGCTTGCTGACGCGGCAACTCTTCGCAAGGTCGAGAAGCTGATCGATGAAGGCAACGGTGAAGAAATAGGGTAACAGCGCAGCAGCAAGGATTCCCACCACAGTTGCAGGCGATGGACCTGAATTGGATGGATAATCGGGCGGCTCATGGGCCGCAGTTTGCAAGAGTATGGTTGATTTTGGCGTTGTGCTTCTTGGTCTGGGGGCAATTGGCCACAAGCATCCTGTGTCGCTGTTGCGGACTCGTCAGTAGCGCGGCTCCTTTTAAACTGGAACCGAACCCGCAACTGCTGCTGGCAACGGCGGAATACCGTACTCAGCCCGTAGCGCCTCCAGCGGCCGATCCATTACCGGCCACGGATTCCAACCGTCGGTCGGATCAATTTTGCACGCCGCGCCGCGGCGCAATGCGACGAGAACCTTCTGCGGATCGAACATCCCATGTTGGCTTGCAGCGGTTGGGGGCCATGCGAACGCCGAGGTGGAACTGCAGCATTACGAAAAAGATGAAGAAGAATGGGTCTTTTCGGCGAGCGCCCGCATGGAAGGCCGCCACCTGTGTCTCCTCGGCTGGAGTCGTACCGTAGCCGGAGAGCACGTGGGTGAGATCGTGAAACAAGACAAACGCCGGGCCGCCGCCTTTTTCGCCGGGGAATTGGAAGCCGTTTCTCTGCATGAACGCCACATACGCGCCGCCCAGCGTGCTTTCGGGTAAACGTCTAAGAGCCCGGTGCCGATCCGCGAGGGCCGAGTCTTCCTTGAGCCTGGCCATCGCGGCTACGGTCCGCGCGAGCCAGCGTACGCCACCTTCAGACCAAGCCTCGGCGAGCTTCTCTCGCGCCCAGAGGCGGCGTGCAAGATCAAACCGTACTGTCAGTGTATGGCCCTCGGCGAATTTGCGTAACGTTTTCACGTATGCGGGCTCGATACCGAACGCGGCGGCAAAACCCTCGACAGCTTGCACCTCTGCAGGGCTTGCCTCGCCGTCAACCATCGTCATCACGATCATTCCGGAGACGAGCTGCTCGCGCAATTGGGGATCGACGACAGCGGTCGCCAGCTCCTCCGGCTCGATCGGCAGCAAAGCGTCGACATCATGGGTGGTACCGAGAACCGCTTGCGCCGCGGATAAGAGGTCTCTCTCGAGTTGATCGATGCGGCCGTTGGCGAGAGCCACTGTCTTCATCGCGCGCAGGCCAAACGGAACCATTTCTTTGGGCGGGATGCGAAGTTCCATGCACAACTCCTTCTCGCAAACGAAACGCAGTTTAGTTAGCTCATCCGCAAGTTCGCATTTCCTGTTCTTACATTCCAACGCAGACGGAATATGCATAATCTACTTGCGCGATCCTCTAGGCAAAGACGTATTTGCTTCAAAAATGGACGGCCAAAAGAACGAACAAGGTTCAGTCTACAGTCCCTGATACTTGCACGCTCAAAATCCGATTCGTCAGGATTTGGGTGAACGTTTCGACATAAGGCCGCCCGCCATTGATGAGATTTTCTCTCGTCATGTAGTCGAGTTGGATCTCGGGCCGGATGCCGATATTCTCAACATATGGGCCGGGCGGCAAGTCAGGCGTCACGATCGGCTCTTTGCGGACGACTAGCGTCAACGTATAGCTCGATAAGCCGTCAGAATAGTAACCCGCTGGCCACCCTCCGCTCACGCGACCTCCTCCGCCGCTCGTCCTAGTGCCGACAATCGGGGCGCGTTTGTTGTCCTGGATCATCGCTGGAAATATATCCGCCGCCGATATCGAAAACTGATCAGTGAGGATAATCATCGGCCTTGTATAGACAGTGCTGGCTGGCGTGCTGTGGTTCATTGTCGGCAGCGGCGATCCAAACTGCGCGCATGCGGCAATCGGTTCTGTCAAGCGACCTTCGGCAAGAGCCTTCTTCAATTTGTCGGTGTAACTTGCCCAGTAGTCGATAACGGATTGCGGCGCTCCGCTGTTGCGCGCCAGTTCGAGTTGTGCTTGCCCTCCGTTCACCAGGCCCTGCGTGGCGCGAATCTCCTCTCCGAAGAAATAGAACGGGTAGGGAATGAGCCGAGCCGCGACATCAATCATGTAGCATGTGCCGCCTGGGTTTCTTGTCACGTCTACAACCAATCCGTCTGTGTTTCTCTGGAGATATTCAATTTCCGTATTCAATTCCTCGATGAGAGCAGTTGTCGGAGTGGCGAATGAAGGGATTCTCAAGAACCCGATGGTCAAGCCGTTTGCTACGTACGTGCCTGAAAAATGAAAGTCTGTAGATAGTCGGCCCAGCCGTTGGACGAAATTGCTAGGCAGGCCTGCAGCAAAGATCGGCTGTCGTGCTCCAATATTAAGAACATAAGCTGGGTCGTTGTCTGGGATTTTGTAGATGGAATCCTGAATCCGTTCGAGCAACGGGTCGTTGGATGCAGCCGCATCGGCGAATTGTTTGTAGAACGGCGTGACCGGAACGTCGGTTACGGCAACACCCGTTTTCAGCCAAGGTATTGTGTAGGATTCCAGGATGCCGTTCGCTCTTCGGATCACTACGACCGCCGCTTCTCCGATTTCCGCTGCCCGCGGAAAAAAGTTCTGGGTTCGCAGCGTGATTTGCTGAGCAGCCGTGCGGCGTGTGGTCACCGGATTCCCGTATTGCCTCCAAACGGAGATTCGACTGATCCATTCTTCCGACGACACACCATCCACAGAAACAAGTTCGTCACCGATGGCGAATGGAAAGGCTGCAATCGGCAATCTCGCGCGATTGATCGAGTCGATCAGTACCTTGTCATCGTAAATATCGACAAAAAACCCGAGGTCTGCGCGAAAAGTGGAATTCATTTGAAAAGCGGTGTGCGTATCCTGGAGTTTGCCTACATACTCCGCCTCGATTTCGAAGAATTCGAGATCACTCTTTGCCGCGCGAATCCGGTCGAACCACGGTTGAACATCGAACATGTTGAAACCGAGTGCTAGGTTTTTCCATGCATACGGCGCATAGCGCTTTGCGTAGAGCGCAACCAGATTCTGGAAATCAAACACACGTTGATCCGGCGTTAACTGCGCAAGAGCTTCTTGGGAAAAAAGCGGCGTTAGCGCGGCCAACACGAGCAAAGCCGAAAGACACTTCGACTTCATGGTAAGGCTCCTCTCTTGGCTTCCTACCGGTTTAGGCTCCGTGATGGGGTTAGTTGACAGGGATCAATATATGAGCGTCTCCGGTGCCCGACAAGTTTTCGCAGTCGATCAAAAGTCGGCAGAGCTGCCTACGTCGAACACGATAACTTGCCGAAGAGTCCGGAAAGATTCCGCGCAGGAAATCGGCCGCGTGGGTTGCGACGGACATCCTTTTATAAAAACTGTGTGTCCGGTGTAACCTCTTTCAAAACTCCACAGTCATAGAGGATCTTATGACAACAATACTCGGAGATCTCCGTTATGCCCTGCGTATTCTTCAGCGCAGCCCGCTGTTCACCGCTGTCGCGATCCTTTCGCTCGCTCTCGGGATCGGCGCCAACACCGCGATCTTTACTCTGATGGACCAGGTTGTTCTGCGCAAGCTACCGATCAAGGATCCGGACAGTCTAGTGATGCTCTTTCAAACCGGCGCGCACAACGGAAGCAACATGGGCACGCGTATGCATTCGTATCCGATTTATCAGGACATCCAGAAGAAGGCCCAACCGTTGGCGGAGGTCATTTGCCGGCGGCTGATTTCGGTCTCCATGAGCGCCGATAACCAGACCGAACGCGTGGACGCGGAAATGGTCTCCGGCAATTTCTTTTCGATGTTGGGCGTGAAACCGACGCTTGGACGGGTCTTCAGTTCGCAGGAAGACGATCAGGTCTATCAGGGGCATCCCGTCGTGGTGCTCAGTCATGCCTACTGGAAAACGCGGTTTGCCGGCGACTCTGGCGTGATCGGAAAGAAAGTCCTCATCAACAATTATCCAATGACGATCGTCGGCGTTTCCGCGGAGGGTTTCGTTGGACTCGATCCCACGCAATCGCCGCAGATTCGAGTTCCGGTTCAAATGAAAGAAACGCTGCTGCCGGAGTGGTTCTGGCTGAAGATGGACGACCGTCGCGCCCGCTGGGTGCAGGTTTTCGCGCGCCTGAAGCCGGGCTCTACGGTCGAGTCCGCCGCTGCTCCCCTTCAGGGGTTGTTTTATCAGATACGCGAATACGAAATGACGCTGCCGGCCGCGGCGAAGTGGTCCGCGTACGCTCGCGACCAGTTCATGAAAGGAACGCTCGGCGTTGAGAAGGCGAATACCGGTTTCTCGCCGCTGCGCAACAGTTTCTCGACGGCTTTGGTGGTCTTGATGGGAATGGTCGGCCTGGTCCTGTTGATCGCATGCGCCAACGTTGCCAATCTTCTGATTGCTCGAGCGCTGGCGCGGCAAAAAGAAATTTCCGTGCGATTGTCCCTGGGCGCGTCTCGCGCTCAATTGATTCGCCAGTTGCTCGTCGAGAGCATGATGCTGTCCCTAACCGGAGCCGCCGTCGGCATTTTTCTTGCATTCGGGATGACGCGCGCATTGCTGGCGTTCGTTCCTGCGGAAGGCAATCCATTGTTGATTCGCCCAACACCGGACGCTCGCATTCTTCTCTTCACCCTAGGAGTGACGGTTCTGACTGGCCTGATTTTCGGTCTGGTTCCGGCGTTGCGCGCTTCGAAGCCGGATCTCTGGACGACGATGAAGGATACTGTCGGAGCTATTGCCGGAGTTCGCGGCAGCTCGCTTTTTCTGCGCAAAGGTCTGATCGCCGCTCAGGTCGCCCTGAGCTTCCTTCTGCTTTTCGGTGCCGGGCTGTTCGTTCGCAGCCTGCAGAACCTGAAAACGACGGATACAGGTTTCATACAAATGCACAACCTCGTCACTTTCCAGCTGGCTCCTGGTTTGAACGGATACGACACACCACGAGCGGTGAATTTGTACCGCGATTTGCGTGAAAGCATTCGGGCAATTCCGGGCGTCAAAGCCGCAGCTTACACCATTGTGCCGCTTCTTGCTGGAGACGAATGGGACAGTTACATGTCCGTCGAAGGTTATCAGGTTAAAGACGGCGAAGATATGCAGGCTTTCATGAACTCTCCGTCGCCAGGCTACTTCGAGACACTCGGAGTGCCGATTCTGGAGGGACGCGATTTCGATGCACGCGATATCAAGAAAGATTCGAAAGTCGCTATCGTCAACCAGCGTTTTGCGAAACACTTCTTCGGTGAAAAGAGCGCTGTCGGCCGGCATTTGGCGCAGGGAGACGGGCCGGACATCAAACTCGACATCGAAATCATCGGCGTCGTTGCGGACTCGTTATATGAAGGTCCGCGAGAAGGCGTCCGGCGTCAAGTATTCGTGCCGAACTACGGCAATTTCTCCGTCGCATTTTACGTGCGTACTGCGACCGGCTCCGAATCCGCATACGCGTCAGTGCGTGAGGCGGTGAAGAAGCTCGATTCTTCGTTACCGATCTTCGGACTGAAAACTCTCGAAGGGCAGCTCGATGAGACCCTCTTGACCGAACGCCTAATCGCGATGCTTTCTGCCGGCTTCGGACTTCTTGCCACCGTACTTGCCGTCATCGGTCTATATGGCGTGATGGCATTCATCGTCGCCCGGCGGACCAAGGAGCTGGGACTGAGGATAGCTCTCGGTGCTCAGCGCGCTTCGGTGATATGGCTGGTGATGAAGGAGGTCTTGGTTCTTGTGACGATCGGGCTCATCATCGGTGTGCCATCGGCGCTTGGGCTCGGCCGGTTTGTGACGTCGCAGCTTTACGGTATCCAGGGAACCGACAGTCCAACCGCCGTCATGATGGTTGTTTTTCTGTCCACGATCGCAGCAGCCGCAGGGATGATTCCGGCTCACGGTGCCAGCCGCATCGATCCGATCACGGCGTTGCATTTCGAATAGGACGTAGCGCTAGGGGGAAGAATCTTATCTCGTCGCAGGCTCGATTCGTCGAAGAAGGCGAAGTGGTGGACCCGGTGCTAGCCAGTAGGAAGGTTGTTCTTGCTTCACTTCCTCATAGTCGGGACGGACGTTCATTCCAACGCGGTATGTATCGCCCGAGCAAAACCAGTCGATGTAAAGCGGCGAGCGGCAGGAGGACTCCTTGTGTTCACGAAAGTTATCGTAGTTTTTCCATCCATTCACTTCGAACCCGCCGGCGAGATCTGCAGGAGAGATACCTTGGCTGAAGACGAAATTGGCTAAATTCCAGCGCGCGTCGTTCCAGCGAAATTGATCGTGAAGACCGGCAACTGAAAACCATCCGAGAAACGCAACACAAATAACTGCGAGCACCGCGTAGGAAGGC
>Ga0075424_100008377_pt1 | contig 10104 bp, 11 predicted proteins | sample SoiMethybrSBSTD3_FD_75301 | JGI IMG/M metagenome (GOLD analysis project Ga0075424, IMG submission 75301) | Bulk soil microbial communities from a Populus tree surrounding site in Tennessee, USA - Soil MetaG P. TD hybrid SBSTD3 | ecosystem: Environmental > Terrestrial > Soil > Tree plantation...
CACCTCGGTGGCGTCGAAGTAGGTCTCCGCGATCTCTCGCGCGGCTCGTGAATTGCGCTCGTAATCGGCGTTGACCGCGTCGGTCGCGGCCGCGGCCTCCTCGAGAGTCGAGAACCTAGAGGTCGTGTTCGGGAATGTCGAGCTGGCCGCTGCTGATCCAGTACTGGAGAAGCCCCGGGGTCGATGTCGACGAGCGCGGTGCGCTGCGCGCGGGCGAGCAGCTCCGGGTGGATTCTCTGATGGAAGTTGAGCAGGAGATCGGCGCTCCGCATGACCTTCTCCGCCGTGCCCTCTGCCACCCCCACGAACTCCGGCTCGAAGGCCTCGCCGCTCTCGCTCTCCGTCACGTACAGAATCGGCCGGTTCGAGATCCCGAACCGCGAGAGCGTCCGGTGCAGCAATTCCGCCTGCTGGACCGGCGAGGCATTGATCCCTCCCAGCCCGGGCCAGGCTGCTCGAGCCGCTCGAGCCAATGCACGTCGCAGCCGATCGCCTGCAGGCCGAGCGCGTACTGCAGATACACCCAGAAGTTACCGGCGCGATCGAGGAACTTCGTGGTCCTGAAGGGCGACATCACGACAGTCGTCACGGCCGAGGCACCTCGCGAAAGGTGGCGAGCCGGATGCCTCGCTCGTCGAGCAGAGCTGCGACCCTGGGATCACAGAGCGTGGCAAGCTCGGTCTCCCGCTCGACCGCGTACGACGACGCGAGGTCACCGTCCACGTAGCCCGGGTGGCAGCCGAGCTCGTTGAAACCGTCGGTGAGCTCGGAGTCGAGGATTCGTGCGAGTGCTTCCGGCCGCAGCTGCTCCGGATGCGACTCGCCGTTCCACCGCCCGAAGAACTTCGAGATGTGGCGCACGCCGCAGTGGTCCCGGAGCGGGAGCGCGTGGCGCTCGGCGACGACCACGAAAGCGGCGGTGAGGCTCGCTTTGCGATTGACGTTGTGGTGTGCGTCGATGTGACTGGGCGACCGCCCCACCAGCTCGACGAAACGTTCCACCTGCCGTTCAATCTCATCCTCCGGCGATCGCGAGTCTGGAACCGAGTCGAGCTCAACGTGGAGGCCAACGTCGAGGCTCGGATGATTTGCGGCAAGCAGCCCCGCCTCGCCGCTCGCCGGCCGGTCCACCATCATGCTCGTGCTCGTGAGGATGCCGCGCTCGTGAGCCTCCAAGACGCCGACGTTGATGCCGCTACTTGCCCCGAAGTCGTCGCCGTTGACGATCAGGCTCTTCATCACGACGGAAGCACGGGCCGGACATCGTCGAGCCAGCCGACCATGTCGGCGAGGCGCTCGCGCAGCCAGCCCGACTCGCCCTCGCCCGCGGCGGCCACGCTCCACACGAGCAGGCTCGCGAGCCGCGCGTAGGCTGCGGTCTCGAAGATCAGATTCAGCTCACTGTCTCCGGGAAGCTCCCATCCGGCGAGCCCGCCGTTCGCCCGCATTTGGGCGAAGTCGGCCGCGACCACCTCCGCCTCGGGGTAGTGCTCGCGGCGCCCCGCACGTAGAGCTTTTCCCTTTCCATTCGCGGCGGGTCATTCGCGCGCCTCGGCCTCCTGCGGGGAACCGCACCCCGATCCTGACGGCGTCAGGGTAGGCGAACTCCGGCCTCGTGCCGAGCCCTGCCGTGACCGTCACCCGACCGGAAAGCCGCCCCGATGCGTCTCCGCTCGGGGGCGTCCAGCTCGCATCACTGCTCCTCCACGTCCGTGTGCAGCGGCCACCCTATCGCCAGTTAAGAACCTGTCAAGTGACAGGCATTACAAGGTTTGAGCGACTTTGGGCGGCTAACGCGACTTGGCGGGCGGCGCGCCCTCTGGCAGCAGCCCGCCGAAGAGCAGGTCGTAGAGCTTCGGGTAGAGGTCGAGCGGAACCTCCTCCGGGTCGACCAGGTTCTGGATCGCGAGGCCGATGTCGAGCGCCGTGAGGGCGGTCGCGAGGTCCCGCGAGGCGATCGGCGGCCGCGCCCCGGCCTGCTCGTAGACGCTCTCGATCATGCGGGCCGTCAGCTCACGGTTGCCGCGCCAGAACGTCGCCGGCAACGAGGCGAACTCGGGGTGCCGGGCCGCATAGGCCAGACACTCGAGCCACAGCTCGAACAGCCAGCGCTGGCCGCGCTCGTAACGCCGGGCGAACTCGCGCGCCGTCGACCGCATCTGCGCGCGCGCCGTGCGCTTCCGCGGCGCATCGCCCAGCATCCGTGTGAACTCGTCGTACACGCGGCGGTGGAGGAGCTCGATGAAGAGCTGCTCGCGGCTCTCGAAGTTCGAGTAGAACGCTCCGCGGCTGAAGCCCGCCGTCTCCGTGATCTCCTCAACGGTGGACCCCGCGAAGCCACGGCGGCGAAAGACCTCCTCGGCTGCTCCGAGCAGCCGCTCCCGGGTCTCCGCCTGCTTCTCCGCCCGGGTCCGGCGCCTCGTCTCGACATTCGGATTCATAATGTACTTAAATACAGAGTGTATCCGAGTAGTCGGAGGACTCCAATGCGGGTGGTCCTGCTTTCGCTGATCGGCCTCGCGTCCCTCAACCTGTGGACGGGCGGTCCGCTGTTCGCCCTGTGGGTCGGCTCGCGCACGCAGGGGAGCGGTCCGCCGACGATGATGGGCCTGTTCGTCGTCACGGTGGTGCTGACGGCGGTGAGTCTGGGATTGATTCGGGTGATCGCGCTCCTGCAGGCCAGCTACGACAAGCGCACGGGCATGGCGCGGCACGTCCGCGCGCACACGCCCTGGCTGCGCAGCATGCGCGGCGAGCGGCCGGTCTACCCGGGCGAGCGCCCGCGCGTCACCGCACCCGAGCGCGTCATGGTGATCGTCGTGGTCGCCGCGGTGGTGGTGTTCGAGATCTGGTTCTTCTTCTTCTCGGGCTCACCGATCGACCAGCGATCGGGACGCGGCGCCCTCTACCCCGCGCCCGTCACGACTGCGCTCGGTCACGGCTCGATCACGTGCTCCGGGTCCGGCTGGCCGTCGGCCGGCGCGGCGCTGTAGTCGGCGAACAGCCGGTCCCGCTCGCCTGCCACCGCCGACACGCCCTCTCGCTCCGCGACCTCGATCCAGCGCAACGCGTCCGGGGTGTTGCGCATCAGCCCGTCCAGCACAGGGCCGATCACCTGGGTGGAGCCGAGACCCATGTTGTCGAAGGCCTGGTTGACGACCAGCTTCATCGCGGCCAGCTGCGACAGCGGCACGCTTGCGAGTCGCTCGGCGGTCGATCGCACCTCCGACTCGAGCTCCGCGAATGGCACCGACTGGTTGATCAGCCCGATCTCGGCCGCCTCGCTCCCCGAGAACGGCTTGCCCGTGAGCGCGTACTCCTTCGCCCGGGTGAGCCCCAGCCGGTAGATCCACATCCCGGTCAGGTAGCACCCCCACATGCGCGAGTACGGCGTGCCGATGCGGGCGTCCTCCGAGGCGATCACCAGGTCCGCGCACAGCGCCATGTCGCTGCCTCCCCCGACACACCAGCCGTGCACCTGCGCGATCACAGGCTTGGGCGAGCGCCAGATGCTCATGAACTTGGGGACGGGCCCGAACGTCGGCGAGGTCGCCATCACGAAGTCCTTGCCCGGATCCCACCGCCCCTCCGTCGTGATCCGCTCGTCCCAATGGTGAAAGCCCCCGCCGAGGTCGAAGCCGGCGCAGAACGAGCGGCCCGCGCCGCGCAGCACGATCACTTTCACGTCGTCGTCGGCGACCGCCGCGTTGACCGCCGCCTCGAGCTCATCGGGCATTGGCGGCACGATCGTGTTCAATCGCTCGGGCCGGTTCAGGGTGATGGTCGCGATCGCGCCGTCCACGCCATACAGGAGCGTCTCGTAGCTCATCCTCTCTCCTTAGGTCTCATCCGGAACGGGGCCTCAGCGTACGCGGAACCTGGACGTATGTTGGTTGCGGGCTCCTGCGTCCAGTAGGTACCGTCTTTCACGAGCCCTGCTCCTCGGCACGGAAGCTGTAATCAAGGTCCCCCACGCCACCTCACCCGGCAATGCCGGTCGCACGCTCCTCGCGCGCTGGGTCGCTGTCCTCGCAATAGCGGCCCTGGTCCCGGCATTCGCCTTTTCCTCCTCCCCGGGGGACTGGGACGATCCGGTCCTCCTGATCTCGTTGACGGCGATCGCGCTCGTCAGCCTGTGGGGCCTGGTCGCGATCAGGCCGTCCGTGTTCGTCGACGCCGAGTTCGTGGCAGTGCTGCTCGCCCTGCTCTTCCTCGGCGCCTTGCCCGCCGCCTGCGTCTGGCTTGCGGCCGAGGGCGTCTACTTCGTGCTCAGCCGGCGGCCGATCGAGGCCCACGTCGCGAACATCGCGTCATACGGCTGGGCGGTCGTGTCGGGCTCGCTGATTCTAAGCCTGCTCGGCACGGGTTACGCGTCGCTCGCACTCGCGGCGGTCGTGATGCTGAGCGTGAACTTCGCCGTCGCGCGCGGAATCGTGGGCGTGATCCTGAACGCCGAGCCGGTCCGCGCGGTCGTGTGGCACGAGCTGTTCCGCCCCGCTCCCGCGACCTTGCTAATGATCGGCGCGGGGGTGCTGACCGCCTTTCTCTACGCGCACATCGGCGTGTTCGCGCTGGCGCTCTTCGCGCTGACCGTGATGATCCCGCAGTACCTGCTGCCGGTGCTGCTGCGGCCGCGGCCGGTCCGGGACGTGCCATATCCGGAGGCGGTCGCGCTGTACGCGAAGAGCATCGCGCACGTGCTGAAGCTGGACCGCGAGACGCGGTCGGTCCTCGCGGACGCCGCGACGTTCCTCGACATCGAGGTCTTCCACCCCGTCCAAGGCAAGCTCCACAACCCCGCTTTCGAGCACTGGAGTGGCGTGCAGGAGACCCTGCTCTTCTATCGCGAGCACTGGGACGCACCGGGCGGCGTGCCCGGTGCCCTCACCGGCGAGCTGATCCCACTCACGAGCCGGGTGCTCGCGGTCGCCGACGTGTGGGCCCGCCTCACCGCTGCCGGCTCCCCCCAGCTCACCCATCTGCAGGCGATGAGCGTGCTCGAGTCCCGGGCGGGCTATCACTTCGACCCGGGCGTCGTGCACGCGGCGGCCGAGGTGGTCGCGCGCGAGGAGCTCGGGCTGTACGGCGACTCCGCCTACGAGCCGCATCTGCACCACATGCCGCTGCCGCACCTGGTCGCGAAGGTGCGGGCACCCGCGGTCGGCCTCGGCTAGCCGGCCTTCGGGTTCAGGTCGCGGCCGGCACGACGCACAGCTCGGGCCGCTCGGGATCGTTGAGCCCCCGCCGCAACGAGATGAACGCGATCGTGCCGACCAGGAGCGGCAGCCAGAAGAGGATCACGCGGTAGGCGAGCACGGCCGCCGCGGTCGTGGCGGCGGGCGCGCCATAGACGATGAAGGTGCCGAGCAGCCCGCCGTCGATCCCGCCCAGGCCGCCGGGGAGCGGCAGCAGACCGCCGAGCTGGCCGATCAGGTAACCCATCAGCAGGATCCCGATCGGCGGCGCATACCCGAACGCGTTGAAGGTCGCCCACAGCACGAGGTTGTCGAAGAGCCAGTAGCCGAGGGAACCGGCGATCACTTGCATGTCGGCGGTTCTCAGAATCGCGACCGCTTCCGTCGTGCCATCGATCAGCCAGCGACGCCCGATCACCCACCACCGCCGTACGCGGCCGGCGTCCGGCCCCGGATCGCGGCCGGGGCCGAGCCTGGGGATCCAGAGCACGAGCACGATCACGATCGCCGCGGCGGCGGCCGGCAAAGCGGTCAGCCACAGTGGCTCGCTGGGCCCCATCAGGCCGACCGCCATCAGCACGCCGATGACCACCACCGCCACGAAGTTCGCGGCGCTCTTCAGCAGGAAGAACGCGACCGAGCGGCGCGCGATCTGCTCGCCGGGCATGCCGCCCTCGCGCAGGATCCAGGCGCCGAGCGCGAGCCCGCCGGCGCCGCTGGCGGGCACGAGGGAGCCGGCACCAAGCTCCGAGAAGCCGATCTCCCAGCTCGTCCGCCACGGCATGCTCGGGCAGAACAACGGCTTGAACATCAGGACGTACGACGCGCACGACAGGGCCTCCAGGACGACGCCAAACGCGATCCACCATGGATTCGCGCCCTCGAGCTTGCTTCGCACCTCGCCCAGGCCGGGCGCGAGGAACACGATCGCCACGACCACGAGGATCACGCCTCCGACCTGCAGCGCGCGCTTTAGAAGCCGCCGCGGCTCGAACTCGTTCGGCATGCTCAGCGGCTTCGGCCCCGTTACCGGCCGTGCCACGAGCCGCCTGCCGCTGCCGCTGCTCATCGGCTGAGAGCTAGCCGGGCGCCCCCGCGCGCCGCAACCGGTTGAAGAGGGCTTCGAGCGCCAGGTCTTCCAGCACGTTTCGCTCGAGGCGGCGCCGTGTGTCCTCGCAGAGCTCGAGGCAGTCGATCAGCCGGTCCGGGTCACGGCCCTGGGCGTCGGCGCCCAGCTCCCGGGCGCGGTCGAGATTGAAGACCTGCGCCTCACGGCCGCTCGCGACGGCGATCAGGTCGCGGAACCAGAGGCTCACGAGCTCCAGGCTCAGGTCGAGCGAAGTCGTGTGGCCGCGGCGCCGCGCGCGTCGCGCCTGCAGCTCGAAGTCGCGCCTCATGCCGCCCTGCCCGCGCTTCGGCTCGTTCTCGAGCCGCCGCTCGATCTCCTCCTTGATCAGCGCCTCCGCGGCCGCCCCGGCCTGCGCCGCGCGGTCGAGCAACGGCCGCCACGGCTCGGCGATCACCCACTGCGCGTCTTCGAAGGACCGAAGGGTGGCGCGCGCGGCGGTCTCGGCCTCTGTCCGCTGACCCGCGCCTTCGGGCGAAGCGAGGTAGCGGGCGCGGTCCGCGTTGCCGCCCGCAAGCCGGGCGCAGGCGAGCGCCGTGCGCGCGTCGGTGCCCTGCTCCTCGAGCAGCTCCGCGATCCGCGCGGCCGGCACCGGGCCGAATCGAATTCCCTGGACGCGCGACACGATCGTCGGCAGCAGGCGTCCAGGAGCGGAGCTGACCAGCACGAGGTGCGCAAACGACGCCGGCTCCTCGAGCGTCTTCAGCAGGGTGTTCTGGGACTCGTCGTTCATCCGGTCCGCGTCGACGATCACGAACACGCGCCGGCTTGACTCGAACGGGCGAAGCGCGGCCTGGCGGACGACCCCGTCGCGAACGTCGTCGACGAGCACGTCGTGCGCGCCGCGCGGCTCGACCCACGTGAGGTCGGGATGCACGCCGGCGAGCACGCGCCGCTCGGCCTCGGGCGCATCCTCCACGCCCTCGCAGATCAGCGCCGCCGCGAACGCGCGAGCCGCCTCGCGCTTGCCCGTGCCTGGAGGACCGTGGAAGAGATAGGCGTGCGTGAGCCCGTTCCCGCTGAGCGCGCCCTCCAGCGCCATCCGGGCCTGCGGTTGATGCTCGGTGCCGGCCAGCACCGCGCTCACCGGAGCGCTCCCGCGCGCCGGGACTCCAGCTCGGCCATGACCTGTTCGTGGACCTGGCGCTTGGGCTGCGCGGAGTCGATCCGCACGTACCGGTGCGCGTGGCGCTCGGCCAGTCGGTCATACGCAGCCGCCACTGCCCGCTGGAGCTCCTCCCCCTCGCGCTCGAACCGGTCCGCCTCGCCGCCGCGCAGCCGCGCGACGTCCGACGGCACGTCGAGCAGGAACGTGACGTCGGGCCAGAGGCCTCCCGCGATCCATTCGTTCAGCTCCTCGATGCGCTCGATCCCGAGCCCGCGCGCGCCGCCCTGGTAGGCGACCGTGGAATCGATGTACCGGTCCGAAATCACGGTCTTGCCGTCCTCGAGCGCCGGCCGCACGACGCGGTCGAGCAGGTCCGCACGCGCCGCGCCGAACAGCAGGGTCTCGGCGATCGGCGACAGCTCGACCGCCGGGTCCTTGACGATCTCCCGGATCCGCTCCGCGGCCGGCGTGCCGCCCGGCTCGCGCACCAGCAGCGCTTCGTCGCCGAGCGCGTCGGCGAGGAGCCTTGCCTGCGTGGTCTTGCCGGAGCGGTCGATTCCCTCGAAGGTGACGAACACCTTCGGCAGGTTAGAGCGCCCAGCTATGCGAAGCGCCTGAGCCCCTGGACCTCTCGCACCACCGCCAGCCTCGCGAGGCCGTCCGCCTCGAGCCGGCGCACCCTGTTCCTGGAGATGCCGAGCCGCTGCACGACCTGGTCGAGCGTCTGCGGCTGCTCCTCGGTCCCGAGCCCGAAGCGAAGCTCGAGCACCTCGCGCTCCGGTTCCGGCAGGCGCTCCAGCGCCTGGCGTACGACCGCCTGTTCGAGGGCGATATCGACCTCCTCTTCCGGCAGCGGGCCGTCGCCGGCCATCACCTCGCCGAGCGTGCTCTCGTCGGTCTCGGCGAGAGGCTTGTCCAGGCTCGTGACCGTGCGGGGCGCGTCGAGCACCTCCCGCACCTGCTTTGGCGAGAGCTCGCACGCGGCCGCGATCTCCTCGTCGGTGGGTTGCCGCTCGAGCGTTGCGGCAAGCTCCCGCTCCGCCTTGGCCACCCGCCGCTCGCGCTGCACGACGTGCACGGGCATCCGGATCGTGCGCGACTTGTTCTGCAAGCCGCGGTCGATCGACTGGCGGATCCACCAGGTCGCATATGTCGAGAACTTGAAACCGCGGCGCCAGTCGAACTTCTCGACCGCGCGGATCAGGCCCAGCGTCCCTTCCTGGATCAGGTCGAGCAGCGACAGCTCCGTGCGCGGGTAGCGGCGCGCGATCGAGATCACGAGGCGGAGGTTCGAGTTGATCATGGACTCCTTGGCGCGATCGTCCCCCTGCTCGACCCGCTTCGCCAGCTGGACCTCCTCCGAAGGCGACAGCAGGTCGTAGCGCCGCACCTCCGAGAAGAACAGGTCCAGCGCGTCGGTCGTCTTCGCCGCGAGCGACTCGTTCGCGTAAGTGACCTGCTCCGGCGCGTCGCGGCCACAGTCGTCGCTGATCTCGATGCCGCCGCGCTCGATCCGCTCGAAGAGCGCGTCGACGTCGGCATCCTCGAGACCGAGATCCGCGATCAGCTCGCTGATCTCGGACAGCTCGAGGCAGCCTTCCTCGGTCCCACGGTCGATCAGGGCATCGATGCGGTCTGTCAACGCGCGCGGGTGCGCCGTGCCGCCCATTGGTCCCCCTCCGTCGCTTGCCGGAGGCAGCTTTCCCGCTTCGCGGGAGGGCTAATCTCGAACTCAGGTCCGGGCTGGAGCCCGGCGCCTGCGCGTGGTGGTGGGCTTCGGCGCCGGCTCCTCGGCCGGAGCCTCGGCGCCATCCCCGTCGCCGGCCGCCGCGGCGGCGGCCTCCTTGGCGGCACGCGCCGCTTCGCGCTCGGCGCGCTGGGCGCGCATCTCGACCATCGACGGACAGTCCTCGTTCAGGCAGAGGTTCCAGGGCCGCCGCCCGGTCCAGACCTTCAGCCGCGGTGTCTGGCCGCAGATCGAGCAGACCTCCTCGAGCCTGATCAGGTCGCCGCGCTGTGGGATCCCGTATGTCTGGTCGCACTCGGGGTAGCCCTCGCAGCCTACGAACCGCTTGCCCGACTTCTTCGCACGGATGATCTTGAGCCGGTTCGTGTTGCCTTCCTCGTTCACCCGCCCGGCGTCGCGGCACTTCGGGCACGGACCCAGGATGCGGTCCTGGTTCATGCCCTCCCAGATGATCTCGGCGAGCTCGCGCTTGTGCTCGTCCATCAGGTCATAGGACTCGTGGAGCATCTTGCGCGAGGTGTCGACGACCTTGTCCTTGGTCGTGTCGCCCGCCGCGATCATGTCCATGTCGTTCTCGAGCTCGGCCGTCATGTCCGGCGTCGCGACCCGCTTCGCGTACTTCTCGAAGGCCTTCACCATCGCGATGCCGGTCTCCGAGGGCTCGATCGGGTTGTTCTGCACGTAGCCGCGGTCGTAGAGCTTCTGGATGATGTCGTGGCGCGTCGCCTTCGTGCCGAGGCCGCGCTCTTCCATCATCTCGATCAGCTTGCCCTGGCCGATCCGCGACGGCGGCTGGGTCTCCTTGGCGTCGAACCACGGGTTCGCCTCGGGAATCTCGGCGTCGTCCCAGCCACGCTGGCGCGCCGATGCCTCGGGAAGCTCGAGCTCCTGGCCCTCGGTCACCTTGGGAATCTCCTCGTCCTTGGAG
>Ga0075424_100008387_pt1 | contig 10094 bp, 10 predicted proteins | sample SoiMethybrSBSTD3_FD_75301 | JGI IMG/M metagenome (GOLD analysis project Ga0075424, IMG submission 75301) | Bulk soil microbial communities from a Populus tree surrounding site in Tennessee, USA - Soil MetaG P. TD hybrid SBSTD3 | ecosystem: Environmental > Terrestrial > Soil > Tree plantation...
CTCATTTGGCAGGAATCGATAAACGGTGTCGATTGCGTATTGGTGCCACGTCCGCTCCGTCAGCTCCGTGGCTGCTCTTCCTTTGGCTTGCTCAATCACACCGAAGACTTCTAACCCTCGATACTTCACGAACGGATTCATCTGAAACGCGGTGACCTTGTTCTTGAAACCGGGTTGCAGCAGGCCAGAGTCCTTCTGCGCCGACTCGCTCGCTGTCGTGTTCTCCAGCACGTAGTAGTAGCGCGAGCCCGCGCGGTCCCCGCTGTAGAGTGTGTCGCTCATCGCTCTATTCGTCTTATACATGGAGCCCGTGAGCCTCACCCGCAGTTCCTTGTTGATCTGCCGATCGGCTCCCAGTTTGCCGATGAACACCGGACCGCGCTGCTCGGGCGTCAATACCGTGCCGCGCAGCTCGCCCGCGGTGACCGAGGCCATCGCGATCACGCTGCCAGGCTTGAGATACACTTCGCCGCCGATCTGGGTCGTGAAGGCATCGAGAATGTAGTTGCCGATGAAGGGGTTGTAGAGCGCGTTGCCGTTGTCGCTGCGGCGGAAATGCGCATCACCGTAGTTGATCTCGAAATCCCCCACGCGAACGGTGGCAATCTCCATCAACGCCTTCAACGGAGCGAAGTCGATAGGCGATTGGTCGATTTGAATGTAGCCGTCCTTCACCCACGTCTCGTTGTGATGACGCGCCGAGAGATAGCTGGTCAGGGCAACCCGGATTCCTGGCGCCACTTGTGCGTGCAGATTCAGGTTCGCCGTTGGATTGTTGAAGCCGAAGCCGATGTCAGCGAGCTGATTCGCGTTGACGCCGTTGACGACGTTCGGCAGCGCCGCGTTGGAGTGCGTGAGGTCCTGCAGCTGCGAGGTGAAGGCCGCACCGAAATCCAATCGGAAACCCGTGAAGTCGACGCCTTTGTCTTTCGTGGTTTCGAACATGTTGATTCCACGTTTGTCCTGCGGCCGGTAATACTGCATCGTGATCGGCCGGCCCTTCTTCCACGAATCTTCCGCCGCTTTTGCGGCCGCCGCGGCCGCGTCGTCTGGGTTGGCCGCCGGAGGCTTTTCGGCCGCAGGCGTGGACGGCGCCGCACTCGTACCAGGGGCGGAGCCGTCGGGAGGTTGCTGTGCCAGGACCGGTGCAGCCAGCGCCAGTCCCAGCAGCACTGCCGTTGCAACTGCGAATGTCGATTTCATGATGGCCCTCTACAAGAATGCGAGTGGATAACTAGGTCAGTGGAACCGAAAGCACGGTCTCGAAGGTCACCGTCACCTTCGGATCGGTCTTCAGCATGCCGAGCATCGCCGTCGGCGGTTTGATGCCGTAATCGGTCATCAACAAGTCGAGCCGGCCTTGTACGGCGAGCGTGGTGCCGGTCCGTTTCGTCGTAATCTGCATGGCGACTTCCCGCTCGACGCCTGCAATCTTCAGAACGCCGATCGCCTTCGTTACACCGGCAGGTGTGCCCGTCAGATCGAAGCGGACCAGCCTGAACGTGATGTCCGGATGCTCTTGCACCTTGAGGGCTTTGTACATGTTCTTGTCGAGGCCCTCTTTGGGCGACGTCAGCGTTCCGGCCGCAACCGCAACCTCGAACGTCTGGACCGCGCCCGGCTTCAACGCGTTCTCCCAGAACTCGGCCCCTTCGAGCGACGCCCCGAGCCGCGCGTGTGTGACGCGAACCTTGGTCGTCGACGCTGTGTACTCGTGGATGTTCGACGTACCGGCGATCGTGACCTTGGCAGAGTCCATGGCGAGCGGAATGTCCGCCAAGGCGGCCAGGCGTGCGGCGAGGCAGCTCCCTGCCGCGAGTAGGGCGGCTGCGGACCAACCGAGAATGAATCGTCGTCCCATATCAATCCTCACTGTGATGCGACCGCCGTCGGTCGTTGCCGCCAGAAGGGCAACGAGCATGCCGCGCGAGGCTGATAGGTTTTCGTTGGTTTTACGGAGGTTTCTGCCGTGGCGGGGGCTGGCGGCTGGGGACTTTTCCGCAGCGTGCGGAAATTCCCCGATCGGACCTACACGGGCTTTTCGAGCTTGAACTTCTCGATGCGGTAGCGAATCTGATCGCGGTTGACGCCGAGCAGCGCTGCCGCCCGCGTCTGATTCCAGCCGCTGCGCTGCAGTGCCTGTATGACCAGCGATCGCTCGAGCTGCTCGAGATCGATTCCGCTCGCCGGCAATTCGACCGACTCGTTGAGGTCGCCGGTCCGTTTTTCGACGACAGGGAAATGATCGAGCGTCAGCTCGTCCCCTTCCGCGAGCAGCATGGCGCGCTCGACAGCGTTTCGGAGCTCGCGAACATTGCCGGGCCACGGGTACGCTTTGAGCCGGTCCATCGCGGATGGCGCGACGCGTCGAATGCGTTTGCGGAATTCGGTGTTGTAGCTGTCGACGTAATACGCGATCAACCGTGGAATGTCGTCGGGCCGCTGGCGCAGCGCCGGCATGACAATCGGCATCACGTTGAGGCGGTAGAAGAGATCCTCACGGAACCGACCGCGCTTCACTTCGTCTTCCAGATCGCGATTCGTCGCGGCAATGACGCGAACCTGAACACGAATATCCACGGCGCCGCCGACGCGCTTGAACGCGCGTTCCTCCAGGAACCGCAGCAGCTTCGCCTGGAGCATCGGCATCATCTCGCCAATCTCGTCGAGGAACACGGTGCCGCCGTCGGCCGTTTCGAGCAAGCCTCGCTTTTGCCGATCGGCACCGGTGAACGCGCCCCGTTCGTGCCCGAACAATTCGCTCTCGAGGAGCGCTTCCGGCAGCGCCGAGCACGTGATGTTCATGAACGGACGCGCGGCCCGGTCGCTCGCGTAGTGAATCACTTTGGCCGCGAGATCTTTGCCCGTACCGCTCTCGCCGGTGAGCAGCACCGTCGAGGCTGGACTGATGGCGACTTTCCGCAGCATCGCGCGGACGCCGACCATCGCGTCGCTCTCGCCGACCAGACGTTCGATGCCGTACGGCTGCGCCTGTGTCGCGCGCAGCTCGCGGACCTCGCGCCGCAGACTCGTGGTCTCCAGCGCCTTCTCGACGAGGAGCACGATCTCATCCAGATTGAACGGTTTGTTCGCGTAGTGATACGCGCCCCGCTTCATCGCTTCGACGGCCATATCGACCGACGAGTGCGCGGTCAGCATGATGACGATCGTGTCGTTGTCCGCGTCCTTGATTCGTTTCAGGACCGACAGGCCATCGTCATCGGGAAGCTTGTAGTCGAGCAGCACGAGATCGGCGTCTTGAGCGCGCTCGAGCGCTTCGGCCGCCGTGCCCGCTTCGAGGACTCGATACCCTTCTTCGGTCAGCCGCGCGGCAAGCGACCATCGAATCAGCTGCTCGTCGTCCACGACGAGGATTGTCGCCGTCTGCATGCGTGAGGGTTCAGTATAGGTCAAGGCGCGCACGCCGGCCGCTAGTTCGCGGCCGCGTGAGCGTGGGTCACGAGAGTTGCGACGTCATTCATGTCGAGCGGCTTTGCGACAACCCGAAAGACGCCGAGATCCAGTGCCCCCTGCACGACTTCCGGAGTGCCATATGCGGTCATCAGGACGATCTGCATCCCGGGCGACAAGCGTCGCAGACGGGACAAGAGCGTGAGATCGTTCGAATCCGGCAGGCGGAAGTCGAGGAGGGCGACGTCAAATGGTTCCGGTGCCTCCGATACGGCACGAATCGCATCTGCACCATCCGTTGCCTCGACCGCGTCATGCCCGGAGTCACTCAGGGTCTGCACCAGCGACCAGCGAATGAGTGCCTCGTCGTCAACGACGAGGATCCGCAGAGGTGCGGAATTTTTCGTCGCGTCAGAAAAACTCCACGGTTGGTTGCTGGTATTCACGGCCATTACCTCGGTTCTGTCGTTCTGTAAGCGTCACCGTCAGTCCCGGCATCAAGAAGCGCGCCATGAGTTACGACACGAGCGGAACCACCGCCCTGTCAGTGTGTTCCGCGAGCGACTTGAGGTGCAGCATCATCTTGCGTTCCATGATGAAGTGCGCCGGTTCGAACACGGCTACCCAGAAGAACCGGCCGAAAAATGTGGGCGCCTCTGGCCCGCGCGAACGCACGACGAGTCGTGTTGTGTTCGCGTCGATCGGAACAAGGATGAATGCCCAGGTTCCACTCTGACTCGTCTGCCGCCGAAGGATGCGGCCCCAGTCAGATGGAGACGCGAGCGTCAACAGGTGCCTGCGGACGATTTGGACCACTTTCTGCCGCGCCTCTCCGTGATACCGGTCGCGCCGCGCCAGCCACACCGTATCCCCGACGGTTCGCTCCTGCCACTCCGGCACGATGCGATCAACGCGTGGCATCGCACAGCGAAACAGATTCTCCAACCATGTGTAGCTGTAGAAGCCGGCGCGATCCTGGCCGATTTGAATCAGCCACGACCACACGGCGTCGAGAGGGGCGCTGATTGTGAGGGCTCGCGTGGAAATTTCCACAGCGCGTGGTGATAATTCGTCACCCGGCCATGCGCGCCTGAGTTCCACGGGTGTCGCGCCCCAGACGAGCGCCCAGCGCCGTGCTTCCCACATCGCAACCATCGCCGCCGCGCCGAGGAATGCAGAGAGAACGAGCGAGGTCCACATGATGTCCGCCTTTCCAGGCGGAGCGATCGCACAATGCAGGCCAACGACGGAATTGTTACGTGGACGACTCGATCGCGTCGTACCGTCAGAGGGAGAGGTCGCGTGGCCCGTATGGTCTGCGAGCCCGACACTCGCGCGCGCAGACCGCCTTCGTCAGCGAAGGACGTTCCTCTGTTTCTTGCCTACGATTTGATCACGATGAACCAGCCGGCGATGACCGGGCCCTGCGGTCCGCGGCCGCGCTGGCCCGGCGCGGGCGGCGGCGCATCGGGCGCCGGCGGAGGCACGGGACCACGTTCCGGCTGAAACAGATACACGTTATGGCTGTTCGGATCGACGGTGATGGTCTTCGCGCCCGGGAACGTCGTCACCGTTGCGATCACTGAGTACTTGTCCGCGGAGTCCTGATGCGCGACGGTGACGCTCCCGTCGCCGCCATTCGGGATGTAGATCAGTTTCTTCGCGGCATCCCACCCCAGGGCATCGACGCGCGTCCCGTTCGGGATGGTGGCAACCACCTTGCCCGTTGCCGCATCGAGAACGACGGACGTCTTGTTGCATCCCGAGAAGATCCGGTTCGTCGCCTTGTCGTACGCGATGCCGGTCGGTCCTTCGCACGGCGCGAGCGGCCATGACGCGGTCGCCTTCCAGGTCTTCACGTCGATGACCTGGATGGTGTTCTTCCCTTCGTTGTTCACGAAGATGTGCCCGTTGCCGTCTGCCGCGGCGCCCTCCGGCGCAGTGTCCTCGAGCTCGACGGTCGCGACGATGTCCCCGCTCGCCGGATCGAGCGCCGTGAGCGTCCCGATCGGCCGGCTGTGATTCGTCAGGATGATCTTGTCGTCCGGTCCGTCGTACATGATGCCGTCGAGTCCCGGCCCTACCTTGATCTTCTTCACCACCGCCAGCGTCTTCAGGTCGAACATCGTGACGGTCTGATCGCCGCTGTTCGTCGTGAAGCCGTGTCCCGCCTTTGGCGCGAGCCCCGCGCCATGCACGCCCGGCGTGTCGGGGATGTCGCCGAGGACCTTCCCGCTCGGGCCGTCAACGACCATCATGTGCGTGCTGCGCGATACGAACACGCGGCCGGTTCCTGCTTCGGCCGTGACGTAGTCGGTGCCGCCGTCCCCTTTGATGTCGAACTTCTCGACCTTGAACGTCTGCCCCTGGACGACGACGTTTGCGACGAGGACCGCCGCGCCGAGTGACAGGAAACGCAGTATCAGTGATTTCATAAGCGCACTCCACCGCTGCTGGGTCGACTCCGGGTCGATATTAGATATACATCAGCTCTTTGCGGGGTGCTTGAAACACCACGACAACGTCGCGTCATGGCGTCGCGCCGCTTTGATCTACTGCGTGACGTCCCGCCGCTCCACGACGAGCGTGACGTGCTGATCCTCCAGGCGCGCCAGCAGGTGGCGCACCATGACCCATTTATCCTGGACGGACAGATCGGTCAGGTCATCCATCAGATCTGCCAGCATCGCACGCGAAGCCTTGGCTTCAGGATCCGGACGGAGAGGGGCACTGACCTCAACGCCGTCGTCTACCAGAATGTCGATGCAGACCTCGACGCACTCATTGCAGATGAACACCAGGGGGCCGGCGATCAGTTTCTTTACCTCACTCCGTCTCTTGTTGCAGAAGCTGCATCGGAGGCCTTCGCACTCAGGGAGCGTTGACATGTCCCGGATCATACGACTCCGTCGGACGAATGATGCAGCGGACTGATTCGGTCCCTGTTGACGCAACCCCCCGGCTGACCGCAGAATGCCTTATCTCTTCAATTCAGGGCCGAAGTGTCCGCTGGGGGTCGAGTGGAGCAGCATGACGTCGAGCGCATCGCCCGGGCAACGCTGAAAGAGCTGGGGGTCGCGACCTCGAACATCAGGGTCACGGAAGGCCCTCAACTCGGCCAGTTTCGCGTCGACATCGAGGGAGCGTCCCACCACCTGAAGATCAAGTGCGGACAGGGATCTACCGCGCAGTGGGTCCGCGCGCAGATCTTCGAACAGTACCTCGCGCAGGGCTAGCGGGCGGCGCGTTTCTTCGGCGCGGCCTTCGCCGGCTTCTCGATTTCGGCCTTCGCGGATTTCTTCTTCGTGGTGCTCACGCGGTCGAGGCTCTGACGCAGCGCGTCCATGAGGTTGACCACCTTCGGCGGCGCCTCCTCGGCGGTCGCAACCACTTCCTCTCCCGCGATCTTCGCGTCGATGATCCGCTGCAGCTCCTCCTGATACTCGTCGCGGTATTCGGTCAGCTTGAATTCCGCCTCGAAGTTCTCGATCACCTGCTTCGCGAGCTTGATCTCCTCGGGCTTCACCTTTGAGGGTACGCTGTCGAGCTCCTCGATGTTGTCCATGCTGCGCACTTCGTTGGCGTGCCGCATGGTGTACATCACGAGCCCCCGCTCGCGCGGCTGCACCGCGACGAGATACTCGCGGCCGTAGAGCGCGAGCTTTCCGATGCCCGCTTTCCCCTTCATCCCCTCGCGCATCACCGCGAACGCGTCGGTCGCCATGCCGCCGTCCGGCGCCAGGTAATACGGGCGCTCGATCAGGATGGGATCGATCGCCGCGGCATCGGTGAACTGCACGAGATCGATGACGCGCGTCGATTCGGGGCGCACCTTGTCGACGTCCTCTTCGTTGAGGACGACGTAGCGTCCTTTCTCGAACTCGTAGCCCTTGACGATCTCCGAATGCGGCACCTCGCGCTCGCAGTGCGGACACCAGCGCTTCTGCTGAATGCGCGTCTGGCATTCGCCGTGAAGCTGATTGAAGCTGATGGTCGCCGCCGAATCCGTCGCGGGAAACACCCGCACGGGAATGTTCACCAAGCTGATCTTCAGGAATCCCTTCCACGTCGGTCGAGCGGCCATTGTGTCCTCCGAATACGATGATTATCGGCGCAATCCCGTCAAAAGCGCACGCGGTGCATGAAACTGCGCGCAATTGCGCAGGGAGGGGAACGGAGGGGGCGGAGGAAACGGAGAAGCACTAACCACGGAGGAACGGGGATAACGGAGGAATTCTCCGCAGGAGGACCGCAATCGCCGCAACGATTCGGTCTCCCCAAAAAAGAACCTCCGTTACCGCCGTTTCTCCGTGGTTCAATTTCCCCGTGTCCTCCGCTCTCCTCCGTTAACTCATGCGCTGGCGTGAATCTCCACAGTCCGTGCGTCCGATGCTGGCGACGCTTGCCGACCCGCCGCTCACCGGGAAGGAACTTGTGTACGAGCCGAAGTACGACGGGATCCGGGCCCTCGTGCACCTGCCGCCGGCAACCGATCGCGCCGGCGCGCGGATCTGGTCGCGACTCGGCAACGAGAAAACGACGCAATTCCCGTCGATCGTGCGAGCGCTCGAGCCGCTGCGTGCGAGCCTGACGGCCCCGCTGCTGATTGATGCGGAGCTCGTGGCACTCGACGACCGTGGGCGGCCCGCCGGGTTCCAGCGGCTGCAGGGCCGGATTCATCTTCGAAGCGAACACGACGTCGCACTCGTCGACCAGTCGCAGCCGGTCGCGATGATTGCGTTCGATCTGCTGCGCGACGGCGACGAGGATGTGCGCGGGCGGCCGTTGACCGAGCGGCGGTCGCTGCTCGAAAAGCGGATAGGCCGTCAGACCTCCGAGACGATCCGCATCAGCGAGCAGGTTGCCGGCGACGGCAGACCGCTCTACGAACGCGCGCTTGCGGAAGGCTGGGAAGGGTTGATTGTGAAAGAGGCGCGTTCGCCGTACCAGTCGGGCCGGCGCAGCCCCGCGTGGCGAAAGCTGAAAGTCGTCAACGAACAGGAGTTCGTCGTCGGCGGCTGGACCGAGCCGCGCCAGACGCGTCCGTACTTCGGCGCGCTGCTCCTCGGCGTGCGCGAAGAAAAGACGGGCGCGCTGACATACGTCGGGCACACAGGCACCGGATTCAACCAGGCGGAGCTCGAACGCGTCTGGAAGCTGCTCGAGGCGCGCGCCGTGTCGAAGTCGCCTTTCGCGAATCGCTTCAAGACGAACGAGCCCGCCCATTGGGTGCGTCCCGATCTCGTCGCGCAGGTCCGATTCACGGAGTGGACGGCAGATGAAAAACTGCGTCATCCCGTCTATCTGGGGCTGAGGGACGACAAGCGCCCCGAGGAGGTACGGAGGGAGCGGAGCACACGGAGAAATGCTAACCACGGAGGAACGGAGAAAACGGAGGTCATTTTTCAGGAGAAGACCTCAAACAAGACGACCAGCAAAACGAAAACTCCCCCCAAAAAACCTCCGTTGCCTCCGTTCCTCGGTGGTTCAAATTCCTCCGTTCCCTCCGCCTCCTCGGTTATCTCCCAGTTGCGGGCGCTCGAGGACGCGCGCCGGGATGGCCCGATCGAGCTGCCGGACGGCGCGCGGATCGGGGTCACGAACCTACACAAGATCTTCTGGCCGAAATCGAAGCTGACCAAGGGAGATCTGCTGCGGTATTACGCGGAGGTCGCTCCGCTGATCATCCCGGCCGTCGCCGATCGTCCGTTGGTGATGAAGCGATTTCCGAACGGCGTGGGGGGCGCGGCATTCTACCAGCAGCGATCACGATTGGAGAAACCACCCGAAGGCGTGCGCATCGAGACGCTCGCCGACGATCTGGATCCGATTTCAGAAGCGGATGCGCGGCGGTTCGTCGGCGGATCGCTGATCACGCTGCTCTACATGACGCAAATCGCGGCAATCTCGCAGGACCCGTGGTTCTCGCGCGTGCAGTCGCCGCTCGACGCGGACCATACGGCCATCGATCTCGATCCCGGCGAGGGCACGCCGTTCGCCCGCGTGCTGGAAGTGGCGCGGTGGGTCCACGACGAGCTCGAGACGCTGCGCGTGCCCTCGGTGCCCAAGACGTCAGGATCGCGCGGGCTGCACATCTACATTCCGCTGCCGCCCGGGACGTCGTACGAATCAGGGATGCTGTTCTGCCAGATTGTCGCGACCGTCATCACGTCGCGCCATCCGAAGGCCGCCACCGTCGAGCGCACCGTGCGGGCGAGGCCGCGCGGCACGGTGTACGTCGACTACCTCCAGAACATCCTCGGCAAGACGCTGGCGACGGCCTACAGCGCGCGCGCCAGCGACTTCGCGGGCGTGTCGACGCCGTTGACGTGGGACGAAGTACACGCGGGAATCGACCCGAAGGACTTCACGATCGTGACGGCGCCCGCGCGATTCAAAGAGGTTGGTGACCTATGGGCGCGGCTGCGGACGTCTAAGCCCGCAAACCTCGAAGCGGTGTTTCGAAAATACCGCTGACGAGGCGCTTCCCCGCGAACCCGAGCGCCGCGAGCCCGATGCCGAGCCCCACGAGCGCTCCGGCTGCGACCCCGGTTCGATGCGTCGCGGCCCAGAGCTGCGGGCTCCGCTCGTGCGCGCGATCGGTGAATCGTCCGTGAGCGCCGTGGTCGCCGGGAACCGGCCGCCACAGGTTATCGGGCCGGTCTGGATCTTCGGGCTCGTCG
>Ga0075424_100008388_pt1 | contig 10093 bp, 7 predicted proteins | sample SoiMethybrSBSTD3_FD_75301 | JGI IMG/M metagenome (GOLD analysis project Ga0075424, IMG submission 75301) | Bulk soil microbial communities from a Populus tree surrounding site in Tennessee, USA - Soil MetaG P. TD hybrid SBSTD3 | ecosystem: Environmental > Terrestrial > Soil > Tree plantation...
TCAGGCGACTGCCGAAAGCGCAAAAGGCTCTGAAGCACTACAGTTCTTCGTCATGGTTTACCCTCGGCTGCGCGGCTTTAGACCCTATTTCGGAATGACGTCCAGCGGGACGCGAACGCCATACGGCGTGGACCGCGCCAGCACGTGAAAGTACCCGTAGGCCGTGTCCGCAATCCGGCGCAGCGCCTTCATGCCCTCGTCGGCGTCGCTGTAGTTGACCATGCCCACCACGACGTACGGCCGCCCCGGCAGGTCCACGAGCCCCCACGCCGTGTTCACACCCTCGATGTCGCCCGGCTTCCACGCGACCCTTACGCCTTCGGGAACCGACGCTTCGATCGGGCCGCCTTTCGGGATCTCGAGCAGCCTGCGCAGCTCGCCACAACGCTCCTTCGACATCGGAAGCTCGCACTTCGCGATCTTCGCCATGATCGTCGCCGCCCCCGATGGCGTTGCGATGTTCTCGTTGCCGGCGAAGCTGTCGCGCGGCCGGATCATCTTCCGCTGCAGCTTCACGTCGGGAACCCCCAGGGCGCGCGTCGTGGCGTTCACCTTCTCCATGCCGACGCGATCGATGAGCAGGTTCGTCGCCGTGTTGTCGGACACGGTGATCATGAACATCGCGAGGTCACCTAACGACAGCTCGCTCGTGCCATCGCCGAGGTTCTGGAGCAGCCCGCTGCCGCCGGTGCGATCGGCGAGTCGAACGGGCACGCGCGTCGAGAGCTTGAGCGCGCCGGCGTCGTCCTGGTGATATAGCTCGATGAGGAGCGGGATCTTGATCGCGCTCCCCTGCGGGAAGGTGAGCGTGTCGTTCACGCCCATCCGTTCGCCGGTCGCCAGGTCGATCACCTGTGCGCCGACGACGCCTTTCGTGTCGTCGGCAATCCGGTGAAGCTCGGTGCGAAGCTTCGCGGCGAGTACGGCGCGCTGGGCAGGCTGACCGGTCAGCGACCTACCGGTCATCGAAAGGGCCACGCTCGCACCGATTGCTGCGACGAACCAGGTCCTGAGACAAGCACTCATCACATGAGCTCTATGCAAGATTTCGGGTTGGCGGATGTCCTACCTTATACCGCAGGTCCGCATATGAGGGTAGACTGCCCTCGGCAAGAGAACCTTCAGCGATCCAAAGGAGACGTCGTGAGTGCTACACAAGAACGCGTCGCGGCTGCGAGTGAGAAACGTGACGCGCCGGCAGAGATCGACTCGGCACAGTTCCGAGCTGCGGGACACGCCCTCGTCGACCGCATTGCCGATCTGCTCGCCTCCATCTCCGATCGGCCGGTCGCGCCGCATACGACGCCGAGCGCCATTCGTGCCCGCCTGGGCGACGGGCGGCTGCCGGAGCAGGGAAGCGATCCGGCCGCACTGCTCGATGAAGCCACGTCGATTCTGATCGACAACTCGACGTTCAACGGCCACCCTCGCTTCCTGGGCTACATCACGGCATCGGCTGCTCCGATCGGCATTCTGTCGGACCTGCTCGCCGCGGGGATCAACTCGAACGTTGGTGCGTGGTCGCTCGCGCCGGCGGCCACCGAGATCGAGCGTCTCGCGATTCGCTGGGTCGCCGACTTCATCGGGTTCCCGACGTCGTGCGCTGGCCTGTTCGTGAGCGGCGGCAACATGGCGAACATGGTCTGCTTCCTCGCGGCGCGAATGGAGTACGCGCGTCGCGCCGGGTGGGAATTCCGCGCGAAAGGCATGACCGTCGAGGGAGCCGACAAGCTCACGGTGTACACGTCCGCGGAGACGCACACCTGGGTACAGAAAGCGTCGGAGCTCTTTGGGCTCGGTGCTGATGCCGTGCGATGGATCGAGACCGACAGCGCGCAGCGCATGCGCATGGATCGGCTGCGGGATCGCATTGCCGAGGATCGTCGTGCGGGGTACCGTCCGTTCATCGTGATCGGGACCGGCGGGTCCGTTTCGACGGGCGCAGTCGATCCGTTGCCGGAGATCGCCGCGCTGTGCCGCGCCGAAGGGCTGTGGTTCCACGTCGACGGTGCCTACGGCGCACCAGCCGCGCGTGTGCCCGGAGTCCCGCGGGAGCTGGCCGCGTTAGGCGAGGCCGATTCGGTCGCGGTGGACCCGCACAAGTGGTTCTATGCGCCGCTCGAGGCGGGTTGCGCGCTCGTGCGCGAGCCCGAGACGCTGCGTGCGCCGTTCACGCACCAGCCCTCGTATTATCACTTCCACGGTCTGGCGGAGGATCCGCCGATAAACTTCTTCGACTGGGGCCCGCAGAACTCCCGTGGCTTCCGCGCGCTCAAGGTCTGGCTTGCGTTCCGGCAGATGGGCCGCGCGGGCTACACGAAGATGATCTCGGACGATATCGCGCTCGCACGCCGGATGTACGACCGGGCGGACGCGCATCCGGAGCTCGAGGCGCTCACCTGCGCGCTGAGCATCACGACGTTCCGCTACGTTCCGCCGGACCTGCCGGCGTCGCTCTCGCCTGACGAGCGCGCGCGATACCTGAACGATCTGAATCAGACACTGCTGACGCGCCTGCAGGAGGGCGGGGGAGTGTATCTGTCGAACGCGGTGATCGATGGTGCGTTCGCGCTGCGCTCGTGCATCGTGAATTTCCGGACGTCCGCGGCGGACGTGGATGCCATCCCCGAGATAGTGGTGCGTGAGGGCAGGCTGGTGGCTGCGGGCATGGAGCGCTGATTCATCGCTTTCAGGCAATACTTCTTCTTGAAAAACCATGAAACGGATGTTGCTGAAACGACCGGATCCGGCGTTGCATTGACGCAATCTCGCTCAACGAGCCGGAGTTTTTTTGGAACGGCCCCGGGCGGTTCCTCTCCTGCGTCCCGAGGTAGTTCCCAAAGAATCCCGGCTCGTGGTGTGAGGAGTCTGCCCGTTAGGCGGTATCCGGTAGTTTCAGCAAAACCAGTTTCATGGCAGTTCAGGAAAAGCTTCGCCTACAGAGCTGCCGGTATCAGCGGGGGCGCCGGTATCAGCGGGCAGAGGTTTTGCGGACCGAGAACGTGCCTGTCCCGCCGCCCGGGTCGCTGGTGTATCGCCACGTCCCGACAATGGTGTCTCCGCGGAAAGTCCCGTGCACTTCGACCAGGCCGTGATCTACTGTCGGGTTGAGCGTCGCGTGCATCGAGTCATCGCTCACGGACCAGCCGAGCGCCTCGCGGGTCGACAGGTTGAACCCGAAGCGGCTGAAGTCGATCTCGAACGTGCCGGGATGAACCGACCGCGGGCTGGACGTCGTCGGCGACGCGTCACCGACGGGATTGAAATGGAGTCGCGCCGCTACCGAGCGCGCTGACGGCCGCTCCGACAGCTTCCAGGTCGAATCCAGACGAAATGTCCCCTCCCACGTGCCCGAGATGTCCCGCGCCGTGGCGAAGCCGTCGCGTCGACCGGCGTCGACCGGCGTCTGGGCCTTGAGGCCGAGGTCGGTATTTCCGGCCAGCGCTGTGAGCGCGATCAGGGGGAGGAACCATCGGGTCCGCAGCATAATAGCGAACACCAACGCAAGGGATGGGCTCGCGGGCCGGCGACGACCGCTACAACAGAATGAGACCCTGTCGCGCGCCTATCGCCACCGCCTCGGCGCGCGAAAAGGCGTCGAGCTTCGTGAGGATCGAAGCCACGTGGGTCTTTACCGTGTGCTCCGAGATTCCGAGCCGGGCCGCGATGTTCTTGTTCGCGAGTCCTTCGGCCAGCATGCCAAGGACCTCGACCTCGCGGCGTGTGAGAGGTTGAGTGGGCGGGCCGGCCGAACGGGCGGTCGGGCCGCGAGTCGCGGAGACGAAATCGGCCGCGAGCTCTACGGGCAGCGTCACGAGACCCACGGCCGCGGCTTCCAGCGCCGCGATGATCTCGTCGGGCGTCGCGTCGCGCGGAAGGACGCTGCGCGCGCCGGCGCGCAGCGCATCCGCGGCCCAGGTGGCTGTCGGCGCATCGGCCAACAGGACGAAGGCGGGCGTTCGCGCGACGGCGTCGGGTGAGAGCGCGATCCGGGACGCGACGTTAGGCGACGGGTCGTTCCCCGGCTCGACCGCGAGCAGCACGACCTGCGGCTCGTGGGTCTCGATGTCGTCGGCGAGCGCGTCACCGGCGGTCGTGGCGACGATGGCCACCGAGGCGCTCTTTGCCACGAGCGCCTCGAGGCCCGCTCGCATGACGGGCGACGCGGCCGCGATGAGCGCCCGAATCACGCCGCGCGATACCCCGACCTGGCCCGACGCGCCTCGTCGTCGAGAAAGCGTGACACCGTCGTCGTCGGTACGGCGACGCCCAGCCCGCCCGCGATCAACGTGTTGACCCCCACGACGCGCCCGCGGGCGTCGGCCAGCGGACCGCCGGAGTTGCCAGGTGCGAGCCGGATGTCGGCGCGGATCCAGCGCGGCGCGCCACGGCGCGTCTCCACCACGTGCACGATGCCTAACGCGATGGCACCCGTGATGCCCCAGGGGTGTCCGAGCGCGACCACGAGGTCACCCGTCCGGAGGTCGGTGGGGTGGCCGATCGCAGCGGTGGTCAACGCAGTGCTGCCGGGATCGATCGCGATCGTCGCGAGGTCGCGCCGCGAGTCGTGCGCCGTGACCACCCCATCGAACGTGCGTCCGTCCCACAGCACGACCGTGGCGTGCTCGGTGCGGGCGACGTGCGCGTTCGTGACAATGAGCCCGTTGGCCGACCAGATGATCCCCGATCCGGCACCAGCCCCGCGGGTGCGCACCTCGACGACGCTCCGCCGCAGCGTGGACGCCAGCTCGGCCAATGCCTCGCCTAACGGTTCGACCGGTGTGTCGATCATCGCCCCCTCCGCGCCGCCCGCGGCTCGCGCGGTCGCTCGCCGATCGTGATCGAAACGGTCTTCGACTCGCCCGCGCGAATGATGCGCGTGGCCAACGTCTTGCCGATCTGATCGCCGCCGAGAAGGCTCAGGACTTCCGTGGGGTCGGCCACCGGCCTGTCGGCAAGGGCGATGAGCACGTCACCGATCAGGATGCCTGCGGTGTCGCCGGGTCCACCCGGTTCAGCGCTCACGACCATGAGGCCGACATCGTTAGGCAGCGACAGCCGCTCGACCAGCGGGGCCGGCAGGCGGACCGTCTGCATGCCGAGTCCGAGGTACCCGCGCGCCACGCGGCCGCTCTTCACCAGCTGATCGACGACCCGGTTCACCGTGGACACCGGAATCGCCAGCGCCGCGCCGCGCGAGAGCCCGGACGTGTTGACCCCGAGCACCCGGCCGGCGGCATCGACGAGCGGGCCGCCGGAGAAGCCGTCGTAAATGGAGATGTCGAGGCGCACGAAGCGGTCGATCGAGCCGCCGTGCCACGTACGCCACTCGCCACCGACCGTACTGATGACGCCGAGACTCGCGGTGACGGCGCTGCCGGGTCGCCCGAGCGCGAGCACCAGTGCGCCCACGCGGATGCCGGCTCCGTCGCCAAGCGATGCGACGGGTACCTTCGCGTCGTCGACTTTGAGGACCGCGAGGTCGGTCGTCGGATCGCGCCCGGCGAGCGTCGCGGCGGCGGTCGTGCCGTCCGCGAGCGACACCGTAATATCTTCCTCGCGCTGGATGGTGTGGTGCGCAGCGACGATGATGCCCGGCCGCCAGTGGATGCCGCTCGCCGGGATGCGACGGCGGGCGTGAATCGCGACGACGGATTGTCCGGCGCGGTCTACGGCGCCGGCGAGGTCGTTGGAGAGGGATTCGAGGACGCCGCCGGTAGACGGCGTGGTGGTCGATGGTCCAGCCATTGGATCTCCCGTGTTCGAGGCACGGTTTCGTTTGCGTGCCTACCTGTCGGGAAGAATGCGATACGGGTTCACTGGCAGGGATCGCTCGATTGGCTGAGGCACCATCCCGAAAGAGGGTGATGCGATCTGCCCTCTGTCATCGGCCGCCAGTCGCCAGTCGCCAGCCGCCTCGCGAGTCCCAAACGGAAACCCATTAACGACGGTATAGGTCTTTAGGTCCAACCTGGGCATGCACTCGACTCTCAATCTGTACCTGTGACACACCGGCTAAGTCGCGGCGCCGTAGCCGCCGTGATTGCGCTTCTCGCAGCAACCGCGTCGCGAGCGACCGCCCAGGTCGGATCCACCACCGACATCCTGACCGGCATCGTCACGAACACCGCCGGCGCACCCATCCCGGGCGCCACCGTCGAAGCCAAGTCTGTCGAGACCCAGGTCACCCGACGCGCCCGCACGAACTCCGACGGCCGCTACACCATCCTCTTCCCCGACGGCGGCGGACAGTACCAGCTCACCGTCAAGTTTCTCGGGATGGCACCAGCGACACTGACCATCGCCCACGTCGCCGACGAAGACCGGCTCGTCACGAACATCCGCCTGTCGCAGAACCCGACCGAGATTCAAGGCGTGGTCGTCCGCGCCCGCCAGACTCCACGTGATGCCGGAGACCGGCCGACACCCGGCTCCCAGGAGCGAAATCTCACGCCGGAACAGCTCGCGCGGCTGCCGATCGATCAGTCCGACCTCGCGTTGCTCGCTACGCTCGCGCCGGGCGTGGTCGGCATCGAGGCTACCGATTCCACGTCGTCCGCGTTCTCCGTTGCCGGCCTTCGCCCGGACGCCAACAGCGTGACACTCGACGGCCTGACATTCGGTGCCTCGACGATTCCGCAGGATGCCGTGCGCAACACGCGCGTGATCACGAGCAGCTACGACGTCGCACGAGGGCAGTTCTCGGGTGGCCAGATCGCGTCGACCACGCGAAGCGGCAGCAACTTCGTGCAGGGCACGTTCAACTATTCGCTGCGGGACCAGCAGCTCGCGTGGGAATCCGGCGATCCCACCGCGTTCAACCGCGGTTACACACAGAATCAGTTGAGCGGAGGATTCGGCGGGCCGATCGTCAAGGACCGTGTCTTCGTCTTCGGATCCGCTCAGGCGCGCAGGCGGACCGACGCCGTCCCCTCGCTCGTGAACGCCGACGCCGCCACGCTGGGCCGAGTTGGCGTAAGCCGCGACTCGGTCGACCGCTTCCTGTCCATCGTGCAGAACTTCGGCCTAACGCCTGACGCCAGCTTTGCGGACAGCCGCGATGCCGACAATTACTCGGCGCTCATCCGACTGGATGTGCTGGCCTCGTCCGGCCAAACGCTCACGCTGCGCGGCGATTTCCGCGGGACGGGGCAGGATCCCACTCGCGTGGGCACCCTGTCGCTGCCGCAGACCGGCGGCAACCAGAAGTCGAGCGGCGGCGGGGTCATGGCGGTCATGTCGTCGAATTTCGGCGGTCGATTCATCAACGAGCTTCGCGCGTACGCGCAGACGGATCAGCGACATTCCGACCCGTTCTTTCTCATGCCTGCCGCCCGCGTGCAGGTGAACTCCGATCTCACCGACGCGCGTTCGATTACGACGCTCGCGTTCGGGGGCAACTCCGGGCTGCCGCAGCGGTCGCTCACGAAGAGCCTCGACGTCTCGAACGAGCTCTCGTGGCTCGAGGGCAACGGTGCTCACCGCATCAAGCTCGGGGTGCTGTTCAGCGGGTCGCGGTTCTCGCAGGACGTGACGTCGAACCGCCTCGGTACGTACACGTTCAATTCGCTCGAGGACCTCGCGGACAATCAGCCGTCGATCTTCACGCGAACGCTCTCGCCGGCCATTCGCACGGGGACGAGCCTGAACTCCGCGCTCTACCTTGGCGATACGTGGCGGCAGTCGCGGTCGCTCCAGCTGACCTACGGGGCGCGCCTCGAGCACACGCAATTCGATGGCGCGCCGATCTACAACCCGGACGTCGAGCAGATCTTCGGCTACCGGACGAACGAGATTCCGACGGAAACGCACCTGAGCCCGCGGGCGGGATTCACGTGGGTGCTGGGCGGCAATGGTGCAGGCGGCGCATTCGGCGGCGGAGGGGTTGGAGGGTTCGGCGGTGGACGTGGTGGGCGGGGCGGTGGTGGCGGCGGCGGAGCCGGCGGAAACAACGCCAGGCCTAACGCGAATGCTTCCACCAGCGTCCCGCTCATCATCCGTGGTGGCATCGGGGAGTTCAGAAGCACGATTCCCACGTCGCTCTACTCGGGGGCGCAGAATGCGACGGGGCTGTCGCAATCGGAGTCGCAGCTCTACTGCATCGGCGCGTTCGTGCCGACTCCGGACTGGAGCATCTGGTCGGGTGACGAATCCGGAATCCCGACTACCTGCGCCGACGGGGCGGTCGACACGCCGCCCATCATCGCTCATCCGAACGTCACCGTCTTCGACAAAGGTTTCAGCGCGCCACGCGCATGGCGCGCATCGTTAGGTGCGCAGCGGCGTGTGTTCGACCGGATGCAGCTGTCCGTGGACGCGAACTTTGCGCGCGGCGTCAGCCAGTACGGCTTCCACGACCTCAACCTCGACGCCACGCCGAAGTTCACCCTCGGCGCCGAGGGCGGGCGGCCGGTGTACGCGAGCCCATCGGCGATCGTGCCGGCGACCGGCGCCGTCTCGATCATCTCGTCGCGCATCGCGCCGCGGTTCGGCCAGGTGATTGCCGTCGGGTCGGACCTGCAGTCGGAGAGCGAGCAGCTCGTCGTCGCGGCGCAGGGGATTACGCGCGTCGGCGCGATCTTCAACATCTCGTACACGCTCTCGCGCGCAAAGGATCAATCGTCGGCATCCGGCGGCTCGGCCACCGGTGGCTTCTCGGCGGCGACGACCGCGGGCGACCCTAACGTGCGTGAGTGGGCGCCGAGCAACTTCGATCGTCGCCACTCGTTCGTGGGAACCTTGACGTATCCCTTCAACGAAGGGCTGGAGATGACCGCGATCGGCCGGCTCTCGTCAGGCGCCCCGTTCACGCCGATGGTGGCGTCAGACATCAACGCCGACGGCGCACGCAACGATCGGGCGTTCATCTTCGACCCGATCGAAACGGCCGACTCGAGCGTCGCGAACGCGATGCGACGCCTGATCAGCCGAAGTGACTCGCGCATTTCGGACTGCCTGCAATCGCAGATCGGCACCGTGGCCGGTCGAAACTCGTGCTCGGGTCCGTGGCAGCCGTCGCTCGACTTCCAGGTCAACTACCGGCCGTTCGCGTTCGGGCTCGACCGCCGTCTCATGCTGTCCGTGACCACTATCCACTTCCTCGGCGGACTGGATCAGTTGATCAATGGCCAGAAGAACCTGCAGGGTTGGGGAACCGCCCGCGTCGGCGATCCGACGCTGCTCTACGTGCGCGGCTTCGACCCATCGACGGAGCAGTTCCAATACCAGGTGAACGAGCGGTTCGGCGCGCAGCGGAGCGGCCAGGGGAGCGTCGTGCTGCCGTTCCAGATCGGGTTCCAGGCGCGGTACACGATCGGCCCGGATCGCACGCGCGATGCGGTGCGCGGAGCGCTGGCGCAGCGAGCTGCCGGGCGATTCGGCGGCTCCGGCGGCACTGGTGGCCCGGGCAACTTCGCCTCGCGCTTCGAACGCGTCCTGCCTAACCCGATCACCCAGATTCTCGCGCGCAAGGACTCGATGGCGCTCACCGACTCGCAGGTCGTGCGCCTAACGATCCTTCGGGACTCGCTGGACGCGAAGAACAAGCTGGTGTCTGACGAAGTCAAGTCGGTGATCGAGAAGGCCGGCGCCAATCCGGATCCGGGTGCGCTGTTCGGCTCGCTCAGGCCGAAGCTCGAGGAGGGTCGCACGAACGCACAGAAGGCGGTGGCCGAGGCGAAGGGGATTCTGACGGCGGAGCAGTGGGCGAGCTTGCCGGACCGGATCAAGAACGCGGGTCAGCAGGGCTTTGGTCCGGGGCAGCAGGGGCAGGGAAGACAGCGTCCGCGTCCGTGATGCGCGTCAGATCGGTACCTCCTTTGGGGCGAAGGATCTCCGAACGGATCAAGAACATGCGGCCAAACGTGCTGCTCGCCTTGGGGCTCGTGGCGTCATCGGTCGGCGCGCAGGCACCGGAACCGCGATCGTCCGAACACCACATTGCCGTCGGCGGAAGGCAACGCGCCTACCTCGTGGACCTTCCGCCGCAGTATGACGGGAGCCGACGCATGCCGCTCGTTCTCGATTTCCACGGTGGTGGCGGCTCGCCGGCCGGTGCGCGGAAGCAGACCGGATTCTCAGCGCTCGCGGCTCG